>ENA-ORRU01000382-ORRU01000382.1-human-gut-metagenome-genome-assembly--contig:-NODE-382-length-35703-cov-7.388409_pt1 | contig 35703 bp, 26 predicted proteins | sample MGYA00242184_ERZ509151 | MGnify/ENA primary metagenome ERZ509151 (study PRJEB26280, sample SAMEA2338667) | human gut metagenome | biome: human gut; feature: human-associated habitat; material: faeces... | reverse complement strand
TTGCTTATGTCCATGATTTTGAACCTCCTCAGTCTCATGTTAGTCTCAACAAACAGTGTCAAAAATAAGACCGATTTGAAATTGTACTCATACGAATCAGCCATAAATTCCGATTTTATCGCATTTTTGCCATATTATGTATTCTCTCCAAATCTTAAATCTCATTGAAAGCAATATCACTCTTTTAACGAGGCTTTAATTTTTTGTAATATTAAAAATCCTATAGATTGGGGGTAATTTCTTCTGTTTATACATCCACACATTCGTTTTTCTCAACTATTTTCTCTCTGTCATTCGTTTGTAAATACTTCATATCATTAAGCTGTAAAATCACTGGTTGTTTTAGCCCGATACCTTTTCCAATAGCAATTGCGTGTCTTTCTTCCAATGTCGGCAAGGTATCCGAATAATCCTTACCAATATAATTTTCCAAGAAAGATTTTCCTGTATCATCAAATACTCTTAATGCAAAAATTGTATTGCATTGGTTCAATATACTCTTTGTTACATTTGCCGTACGCTGCGTAACTATAATGCAACCAAGTCCGTACTTTCTACCTTGTAAAATAACTTTTGCAGTGCCATTCGCATGAGAATTATCATCTTTTACTACAACTGAATTAAACTCCGGAGTCAATGAATGCGCTTCTTCATAAACAACACAACATCTCGCCTTATCTATTTGCCCTAAATCCATACACTTTTTAAGAACTATTTCAGAAATAATTTGAACCTTTTCAACCAAAGAGACATCCTTCAGCTCTGTAATTCTAAAATCAGTTGCAGCTTGTCTAACAATATATTTTTCAGGATTAAGTACCATCACAGATTTGTTATTAGCATCCATAAATCCAGACACTGCCGATTCAATCAGCTTTTTAAAATTCTCAACATTTCCCCACGAAGATTTTGAATCACTTGTACCTGTACGCATTGATTGTGACTCAAGTTCATCTATTTTCTCCTGCAGCAAATCACTTACTATTTGTGCTTCAGGAATATATTTGTACAAACCATTATCACTTGCATATTGATTTGTAATATCTAAACATATAACTTTTATTCCAGCGGCAACAATTTTTTTAATCAACTCGAACGTTAAACAAGATTTTCCAACTCCTAATATTCCTAATACTGCCGTATTATGAGTTACAAGAGCATTAATATTCTTTATAGGTATACTCATATCAGATCCCGGTAACCGACCAATAGAAGTTATTGCTATTTCTTGCAAATCAATATCTCGATTTACTTTGCACAGGTATACAGGCTCATAAACTTTCGGTGTCCAATTAACATGTTTTATCTCATGATGTCCGGCATCATAATGCCCTAATTTTCTTGCTACTGCACATATATATCCATACTCGCTATCCGCACTGTTACTAGCTATCTTTGTAATGCCATTAATTACTTGGTAAAGAACTTCACTTCCTGCAATATGTGTTTTAACTATTGTTCCTTCTGTTAATCGCGTTTCATCTATTTTGCATGTATTAAACCTGATAGTACTAACATTCGATTCAGGAAGAACAAATCCAATAAAATCATCACGTTCCATAAAAATAGTTGATAATTTCAACTGTTCAAGAATTGATTGTTTTATTTTTCCATTATTCAAAACATGTGCAGTTCCTAAATTTTCCGTATAATTAATGTTAATTCCTATATCTTCCAAATCATTTAGTGTAATTTCCAGTTCTGCATTATCCAATAACATTATGCTTATCCAAGTTGAATCAATAAGGTTCTTTCTTTGTATTTCTATTCCCAAACAATAAGAATCAGAGTTTACCTTTACCGCATACACAGAGTTTCTACTTGAAGATACAAGTTTTTCTTTTTCGTCTGTTTTAGGAACTGAAATTGTATATAAGTTTGACTCTGAATTTTTTATAGCTACTCCAATACACGAATCAATATCTTTTTCTTTTATTATCCCCATCAACTGACTAAATTTGGCAATAATGCTTTCTACAAGTCCAATTGGTACCATACATATCCATAAAGCAATCGCTGCGAATAACATAGGTGTATTATCTCTAAAAAACGAAAATGCCGAGACAAGATACACCACAGAAAACATAGTTTTAGAACTTCCTAAATGCTTTAAACACCAAAAACTAATCCGTTTTGCCTTTTCATTATAATTTTTTACAACCATATGAAAAATACTTAATATAAACATACAAACTGCATAAACAAGTAATTCAATGTAACCATTCAATTCCTGCCGATTTGTAATAGCTAGTAAAACCAATATCAACGAAATACTATTAGACAAAGTGTCTGTTGGCGATGAAAAATATGGTTCAGTTACGTACATTCCCATTATAATCAATAAGATCCCAGAGAAAAACCAAACTGATGCAGCCTCCGACTGATTCAATATATCCGCTATTCCCCCATTTAGCAATCCATATATCATAACAATTATAAAAATATATATTCCCGCCACAAGTAGTCTCTGCAATTGTGACAATTGTCTCTTCATTTTTCATTCTCCTTTTTAATTTTGCGATAACTTCTCTGAACTATTATCACATTGGATTCCTGTCCATAAAATATGCCTACTTACTCCCCTTTAATCTCCCAGTGACCGCTATATCCACTTCCGACATATACAATATTCGTCATTTGTTTTATTCTTCTCTTCACAGTCCTTACACCAACACCTAACCTTGTTGCAATTTCTGATGTGGAAATTTGAGGATTTTCTTCTATCATGTCAAAGATTTGTTTCTGCAATTTGTCTTGAGTGCCACCTTGAGTGCCACCTTGAGTGCCATCTTGAGTGCCATCTTGAATGCCTCCCTGAGTATCATTAACATTCATCACATAATCATGTCCATAATTCAGATTATACAAAGTCAATGTAAAATCATCATTATCCGCATCAAAGACTGGCATCCTAGACTCATCAAATTCGACTTGTCCCTCATAATCTGCCAATATTTTCTTGAAACCACTACCTCTACGCTCCATGTATTTCAAGCGGCTGAATATATCAGCTAATATCGGATTTCTTCGCTTTGATGGAATTTTCAATAGATCTTTTCCTTCTAGAGAAATCCCACTTACCATTCCACCAGGCGAATATATTTCAATTCTATCATTGAACATATCTATATGGACTTCACTGCCTATCTCCATATAGTTTCTATGAATTAATGCATTTACTACACCTTCAAGCACTGCCCGATCCGGATAATCCGGCATTTCAATTCTGCCGTCCCCAACCTTACGCCATGCCTTCTTAGAGTTATTTCTCACAAAATCAGTTCCCGCCTGCAACAATGTGACAAGACTGCCAGTATATTCCTTATCATCAAGTGCATCTACAATTCCAGATGCCTTAGTAAGTCCATTCCATCTAGTGCAAAACAATCTGGAATGACGCACAGGTGATTCATCTGCCAGAAGTGCTCCAGCATTCGTCAGATTCCCTTTTTCATCAATCAATCCAAATGATTCATAATCTGTATCTTCAAATGTATTTCCTGTTCTCTGCTTATATACTGATTTCAATTTTGTAAATGACATATTGTCAAAATCATATCTTGATTTCAGGCTATCATAGCTTTCACCGCTACCACGAAGAACCAGTTCTCTTAGTTGTGAAGGAGTCGCTGGAACACTTTCATTTCCTATACGCATAAATGCGACAAGTTGCCCGTCTCCCTCATAATAGTATGGTGTCTGCTGCCCTTTCATAACTTCTACAATAACAAAAGTCTTGTCCCCATCTTTTTCAAACGAAAGCTTAAACTCTGGTATTGGATTCAAATGTATTTTTATTGCTTCACTAATTTTCTCCGCATCACTTTCTGCATCAGCAAGTCCCACTAATTCACTATTGTTAGATACACCAAATATCAACTTGCCACCAAAACAATTAGCAAACGCACTGATGCTCTTGCACCAACTTTTAGGTTTCTTCTCTTCAAGAGCAAGCTTTTTGTCATAATCTGTGGTTTCACCAATTAGCAGCTTTATGTCCATGAATTCACTCCTTCTTTATTTTATGATTGATAAAACTATCTCAATATATAATTAAGCTTTTTCGTATTCAAAAACAGATTCTATCATTTATTGTTTTATGTTTACTATCAATTAAATTCACAAGCTCATTCAAAGTGATAAACTTATTCTTTAACTACATTATATATCCTTATTTATCAGATTTATTATTCTTTTTCATGCTTATGTCTTCATACATTTTATATAAATCATCATTATATCTTCTTGCTTCTGCAAGCAAATCCGAATATGATTTAATAAAAATACCCTCTTTTTCTAATCCTTTTCTATACTTATTTGCTCCTGGTTCATATGTCATATTATCAGATATCAAAAATCCCTTCACATTTCCCTGTGTTTGCGGAAACTGTGTTTCTATAAACTCTACATACTCACAAATTTGTTGTATCTCTTTCATTGTCAATTTTATCCTTGGTCTTTTTAATTCTATAACATGAATAACACCTGCACTATTTGTACACAAAAAATCCAATCTTCTATTACTTTCTGGTAATATAGATTCATCATTAAATTTTTGTTTCAATAACTTTGTATAGGTAATTTCTCTTTCAAACTTTGACATCTTTGCATCTAACAGCCATGGAAATTCTTCTAGAAATTTTTGGATAACATCTCTCTCAGATGCATTAGTCTGTATAAATTTTTCAAATTGTTCAATAGTCTTTACTCTACCTATAGCAATCTTGGCATATTCTTTCGCTTCAATAGTGTTCCAGTCTGTAAGTAATTTTATAGCATGCTCATTATCTAATTCTTGTAATTCATCTAACTCTGCAGTAAATTGTTTAAATCCCTCAAAGCTATACATATCTTTAATACATCCAATATAATCTGCTGCTATATCCTCAGCAATATCATCATTTTCAATAATTGCATTTGTTAACTTCTGTGCTAAAGGTCTTTCTGCTGGATTGAGAGCTTTTATCCATTCGTCTACATCATAACCATGAGAAGATACTTTCCTTTTCTTTTCCGCTTTTCTTTGCTCCCTCCACTTCTTTTGAGCTATAGACACAAGTTTCTTTATAAGTTCTTGTAATTTAAATAACTCCTCATTCTCATCTATATCCCACGCAAGAGATTTTCTATCTGTAGAACAATTATCAACGTCAAAACTATTGTCTATAAAATCCACATCAAAACTTCCTGACATATATTGAAAAAAATTATCGTTTGCTCTATCATCAAATGAACTATGTTCCTGAACAAGTTTTCCTCTTGAAAATAATACTATTCCTTGAACATCCTTATTCAATGGTGTTTGTGATGTATATATCTTTCCTTGTACTCCTTTAACTTTGCCAAATTCGAATAAATCTTTGAATTTATAAGTTTCCGTATCAAAATCTTTTTCAAAATCTTCTGGAAATTTCCATATAAACTGACATTTATCCTCCGGGATATCATTTGAATTAATTTCATATTTTTCATCATCATTTATATGTACAACAAATTTATCTGAATAAATATGGAATCTAGTTTGCAAATTTCTATGCAGTCTTTCAATATCAAAATCCGACTTTCTTGATAAATGCTCAATAAAAAAAGAGGTTCCATTTTTTTCGTCAGTTTTAATACAATAATCAATAACTGTAGGCTTATATACATTTCCCTCACAATCTTTTAACTGCTCATAGTCCATTACAAAAGTATTCTTGATGCCAGACTTAACAGTTGAAATCGTAATTTTTTTACCTATTCCAAACATTGACAGCTTTCCAAGCCCCTTTTTACCTAACACTTTTCTTCCACCATCAGTTTCATCTTTATGCATTTCAACTCTACGATTTCTTCCAATTTTCAAAAAATAATCATTTAATTCAGAAAATGTCATTCCAATGCCGTCATCAGAAACAGTAATAGTCTTCTCACCTTCATTTTTAAAGTTTATATAAACATTATTTGCATCAGCATCCCAAGCATTTGATACCAACTCTGCAATCATTGGTGGAATCGTTGAATATAGTTTTACCCCCAAGTGATCTATTGTATTTATATCAAATGTTACCTGTAATTCTTTCTGCTCCATCCTATGACACCTTCTTTCTCATTAATTATCATAATAAAAATGATATATATTATTTGTATAAATGTTTATTCCCTTTTCTTTATTACATTTACTACACATCAATTGCATATTTGATACATCATTGAGTCCACCATCTTCTAAAGGAACAATATGATCGTATTGATTCTCATATTGTTCCTCAATATCCATGATTCCGGATAGATCCTTTTGACACATAACACATTTGCAACGGTCTCTATATTTGACTGCACGTTTTACCCATAGTGGAACATTTTTTCTATCTGACTTCCCTAGGAGCACATCTGACATAAATATATTAAAATGCATCAAAAACTCTCTGTTCTGAAACAGCAAATAGACTACTTCGTTCTTAATACAATCAATCACATCATAATAATTGTCCTCAAGATAATTAGTATATTGTGTGGCAACATCCAAAGCTTCAAACTCATCTGGAGTTATATTTTTTGCAATCCAATCTTCCATTTTTTCAATGCATCCTTGATAATGCATAATCGCCAATTCAAATGTAGTGTATTTGTATCCATATCTATAGAATACTTCATGTTTTTTACCAATTACATTTTCAAATCTATCTGCATCAATAGCACTTTCAACATCTAACGCCATATACTTATTTTGTTCGAAAAGAATTCTTTCCACAGCAAAATCTACAAAGCTATGAAGATACGATTCTTTAGAAAAATCTTCTCTTTCACATTCACTTAACGGATCTGTAAATTCTGCCAATGTTCTAGCATAATCCAAGCTAGAATCCTCAATAATATATTGAATTATTGAACAAAAATAGTATGTGTTAAAATATTTCATTTCTAATTTTCGCAAAACAACACCTACTCTCTTAATTTTGAGAATACTTTCATCCTTACCATTTTTTTCATAACTTCCTCTATCTGTTTTGCCTTATCATGGGATTCAATCAAGAATCCCATTTCAATATTTCCTTGCATTCCGTGATATGAAAGATTCGCCGATGACACTAGTGACCTCTTTACATCTGATACAATGAGTTTGGCATGTAAAGCCGCCATCTTGTCATCTTCTTGCTTTTGATATTCATATATCTGTAAGAATCGCGAACGATATGACATCAGTCTGTCAAGCACTTCCTTCTGCTTTTCTGTATCATTCACATATAAACGAACATATACTCCTTGCTGGCTTTTTTTAATAATAACATCAAGCATTTCGGTAAAATAATCTGAGATTGAATAACCAGTTATAGTAAGACTCTTTTCTGTATTCTCTATCAGATTACGCATTATATCTTTGGTTCTTAATGTTTTCACACGGAATGAATCTGGTGCAGTAAGGACAAGCTCTGCGTGTTCAATTTTATTTGACGAATACATTTTCATGCAAAGGCTGATTATATCTGTTATCTCCTCTTCCGAACAATTAGTAAAATGTTTTCTAAGTTCTTCAATCACACGATAAAACTGCGCACTCTCTCCATTAACAGAATAATTTTCAAGTGCATCTACAATCAGACCTGCGATATATTCGATTTTTACACTTGTATTCCACATAAATCTCTCACCAATTCTCTGAAATATCCCATTTCCTCATGCTCCGGTACCGGTACAACTAATGCTCTATCAAGTAGGCGGTTACCATTTTCACATGCAGTTTCTGATATCATAGTACAAGAATGACAGGCAGCCCCATTTAATCTCTCACTCGTCGGATTCTTCATAAAGCATTCTGGGTCTGTTGTACATGTTAAACCATTCTCCAGTGCCCCTTTTAAAAGCGGCAAAAACTTATTCACTCCGCCAAGTTCAACAAGTCCACCTAGTGAACCTTCCTTATCTGCCGCACCTGTGTAAATTAAAATTCCACACATATTTTCACTACTATAAATGCGTTCATGTAATGCAGATGATGAATATCCTGACTGCATAGACATTTCCTTAATCAACATATGTGAAAGTGTATGTAACAACACATACTCTGCATTTCTTGGTTTAAAACTCTCCCATCCTTTTTTCTGACAATATGCTGCATAGCATTCCTCATATTTATCAGAACGAAATTTCACAGTCTCTATCTGCATCCACTGTTTTATTTTTTCCTTATTTAATTCAATGAATACACCTTCACCATTGATTTCGACTGCCGGAAGCCATTTTTCTCCCGAAGAGCACTTCAATTTTACGATATGTGACTGCTCATCCACTTCTGGTTCTGGTGCTTCCAATCTTGTAAAACCTGTCAAAACTCGTACTTCACGTAATCTATGTATTTTAATAATCCTAGAAATATACTCTTTTAAACTTTCACTCAAAGCAACTTCTTCTGCTTTGAAGTACTTAACATCATGTTGATACTCAACATCCTCATGATGCGTAATAGCTGCATACTCCATTTCTTTAAGTTCAGTAAACTCTTTAATATTTTGGCTTAATCTATCATAGGCAGCTTTAAAGTCTTCATAAGAATATTTATCTCCAAAATACTTCTGATAAGCAAATGAAAGACCTGCCTCTTCTCCCATAGCCTCTACCAATGTTTCAATAGTTGCTCTTTGTGTACCCATGATATCATTAATAGGATTTGTCCAAGGTGGAATTGATATTGCATTTCTTGTGACTGTAAAATACACATTAGATGCACCACGCTGGCTAGGTATTACACTCTTCTTACAAATTTTCGCCTTTGCTCCTGGTCTATGCGGATGGTTTCCTGAACAGCATAGACCAGCAAATTTTTCCTTCTGCATTGCTCCAGACATAACTCTCCTTGCACCGCAATTACACTCAACACGGAGTTCTGCAAGTGATGAAGTATTGCCCATTGATTTTAGGTACATATCCTCTTTACAACTTGTTTCTCCATGATGTACCCACCATCTCCAAGGGAAATCGTCCATATGCCCATCTTCGCATACTGTTATAAATCTCGAAGGGTATGCTGGAAATCCACAACTTAGGGCATTTCACTTCACCTTGATTCTTTTTGTACTGGTCCATATCAAAGTAATCTCTCATATCAAATAAAAATTTACATGTTCCCTTTGAACACACATGGTAATATGGAAATGACACAACTGGAATATCCTCTTTTCCACCTGTCTTTGGCATAAAGAATCGTCGAACATTCATATAACTAGCCAATCTTGCATCTCTAATTTCTTTACCAATATTGTTAGTATCCCAGTACTCTATATCTAAAACTGTCAATGAATCATTTACAGCATCCATTATCGAGCCTGGTCCATATGTAGTTATTAACTGATTCGGACGAATCTCGCCCAATTTTTTATAAAAATTCATCAGACACCCTCCCAATAAAAAACTGTTGATGATTGCTCAACATCACGCATAGAACTTAGTGTTGGTTTTTCTTTGTCTCCATAATATTCGCCATAGTATGTAAGCAGCCTCTTCTTATCATCAGCTACTGCTGGAACAAAATAATATAGCTTTTCGTCTTTTGCAATGTTCTTCCAAGTATTGATAAACTCATCCATTTCTTTCTCTGTATCTACATAAGACGATGGTGCTGTTATCTTAACTCGCTCAAGAATTTTGTCTTTTATATCTTTGATTTGTTCATCAGAAATATCATTAATGTTTGATGCTCCACCATTATCAGCCATCGTCTCTACCTGTAATCTTAGTAAAGAAACTACCAATGCATGTAATACTCTGTCTCTAGCTCTAGCCGCAAATGGCGTTGCTGTAGTTCCTTCTACATATCTATACATCTGTGAGTGGAAACCAACAAAATTCTCATAATTAGACAAATCCCTTGGTCTGTAAGGATTATAAACAGTAAAAATAATTCCAGGATGCTGTCGACCCACACGGCTTGTTGCCTGAATATATTCAGAGTTCTGCTTGGGCTGACCTACAACTGACATAAGTCCTAAACGGTCAACATCCATACCTACCGCTATCATATTAGTTGCAATAACAACATCATAACAGCCTTGCTTCTCCTTGTTTTTATCATAAGAAATTGCTAACTTTTCAAGAACCTGCGCAATCTCCCATGAAGGTATGCGAGATGTAATTTCCTTCTTTCCCTCAAAACTGAGATACCTCTGTTCTGAGCTATTATATTTATTCTTTACAACACGAATACGGCTTGCTATATCGTCGTCAAGAAGGCGCACTGCACCACCCAATTCTCGAATACTATTAAAGTACCCAATCAATGTGTAATATGGATCAATATAATCCTCATATTCCGGTTCCTTTGCTATATCTAGTGCTGTTTGCAAAATAATCGAATACAAACGAATAAGAGTTGTTTTTACAGATTGTCCGCTCGCACATATACCAGCATATTGACGAAATGGCTTTTTTCCATCACTAATCATTCTACTGATTTTTTCTTCTGAAGCATCAACTAAATTTTCAGTTGGAAGCGGTACTTCCTTAATAAAAAATGAATCTCTTGTATCAAAGCCACTTGGCGGAAATTGTGCAAATTCATTTCTCCCATAAAGAAACTTAATCTGTTCCCCAGCATTTCTAATAGTTGCTGTTGAAACAATATACTTAGGTCGAATCTTCTTTCCATTCTTCTCAATACAGCACATCTCTTCTACAACAGTTTCATATCCACCATAAATCGTTCCAAGAGGACCAGTAATTAAATGAAGCTCATCCTGTATAATTAGCTCAGGAGGATAGAATGGTTTACATGCAACCGTTTCAGCCCTTTCCAATCCCGCTGCGACATCTGCATTATGTCTTCCTGCATGCTTTTCTCCAATAGCAATATGTCCACATCTACTACAATATCTATCTGTTCTGCCAAATAGCAAACCAACTCGTTCAGACCATGGAAGTCTCGCAAATTTATCTACAGTCGAAATAACCACAGTAGGACACTTTGCATAAATTTCCTCATCAACAAGATAAACCGGTATGGTTCTTCCTGTTTTTAACGAAAACATACAATTCTTATCTGCACAATGAATTTTGACATACTTTCCCTTTTCATTGATGTCATATTCATCCCGTGTGATTTCCTTACCACAATAAGGGCATTTAATAATCTGCTTTGTAAGCTTCCTTATAAATTCTCTCTTCTTAAATTGATCAGAATCGCTGTATTCGCTAAATTTATTTGGGGTAACATTACCTCCAACCCAGAATCCAATTGAAATTCTTTCCTTACCATATAATTTTTCATTCTTCTCACGCAATTGTTCCATTGCAACAATAAGACGCATCAGTCTGTCTCTCTGCTGAGTTGTAAGCAAACGAAGCGTATACCTTAAAAATACTGTTACTCCACCATCTTTCTCATAATCAGTTTCATCTGAAGCTGTCAGTCTCCTATATGCTATAGTAAAAGCAATCAGCCCTAAATATGCCTCTGTCTTACCACCACCAGTAGGGAAGTATAATAAATCAACAATATTTCGTTCCGGAGACTCACCATCCATAATCCCATACAAATTCAAAAGAACAAATGCAATCTGGAATGGTCTCCACTCACTGTGATCTTTCTTTCTTCCTTTTTCTGGCATATCAGTCATATAATCTCTTAAGCTGCAAGGAATGCCATTACCATAATCTTTTGAAAAAGCTGTAATACTTCTCTGTAAATACATTGCTTGATTCATAAATACAAACGCTTGATATACCTTATCATTGTTTTCAATCAAATCAATTCCAGCATTCATCCTACGATTTGCATCATTGCATTTATCAATAATAGTCTGACCTGTTGCCTTAAATTTATCATCATGCATAGCTTCGTCTTTTGTCAATGCATCGGTAATCCAACTTCCATACATTTCTGTCAATGTACGAAGATTCTGAATAACTTCTGACTTTTTCTTTGGTGAGCCCATCTGAAGCATCGAAAAGGCATGCTCCGGCATATCATCTATCTGTACACTTACACTTGGAATTTCATAATCTGGAATAAATGATGATTTTATAGCAGTTGCATTTATCTCTTCTGCTTTCTTTTCCCAAGTAGCAGCACAACCTCTTCCTCTTGCATAAACTGGTCTGCCTTTATAATAATATTCATCCTCTAATTCAACTTTTCTACAGAGATATTCTGGTACAAAAATAGGACTCATCAAATCATCTGCTATGAGCATCTCCACCTGGAACATTACCTTTGCATATTCTTTTTCATCGCCATCTGACTTATCATTATTATGCAAATAAACCGATACCATCTTGTATCCATTGTCTAACTGCATCTTCATAACATAAATATAGATGTTTCCATTAGACTCAAGTGGAATCTGCTTCGAACGCCCCATCAGATTAAAATCGATTTCCACAACATCATTCATCTGCTCACGAATATATATGGTATGTTTCTTCTTTTTCTTATTCTCTGCATCTTCTTCTAAGGTTTCATCTATTACTTCACCTTGCACCTGTTCTGCATAATACTTTCCCCAATTAATATAAGCATTAACCTTTTGAACATCATCAGAGACATAGAAAGACACACCTATAGAAGACGGCTTCTGAAAACCACCTTTTACTCTATCCTCTGGTTCCTCTTCTTCAAAAATTCCTGCCTCCAAAGTTTCTCCATCAGCATCGAAATTCTTTTCTGTAAACTCTACATCATTGTAATTTTCATCTTCCGTTACATCTGTATCAGCAGGATATAATAATCCCGTAATATAACTACTCGTTGGTACTTCATTCAATTGTTCACAATCTGATGTTGGTCCTATTAAGTCTTTTCGTACTGCATCTAAAATCTTCTGTCGAACAATAGCATGTTTAAAATCCTTTATATCAGCCATCTACAACCTCCGTTTATTCTCCGTCTACTACAACAGGAATTGCCATACCAATTACATATTTGAATGTATTACCTACTATAATCTTATCCCCTGGCACTAGGCGGTACTCCCAAGTCTTTCCGTCCGCATCCACCTGTGATGAACATTCGCACCACTTAATTGCAGCCTTTGCTTTTTCCTGTACATCTTCATTATCTGTTTGATTTGCAGCCTTCACTTCAATCATATATTTCTTATCAGCCGTCTCTACTAAGAAATCAGGATTATACTGTTTTGCTGCCTTATAAAATAGTCCTAACTGATTCAACGGCGGCTTTATAAATCTAATAACTTCTGAATCCTCTTCTAATACCACGGACAACCTTCTCTCATCATCACTATCAAATGCATTCTCTGCATAATATGATTTTTTATAGCCTTCAAACAAATATTGCTTAATATTTTTCTTATCTGGCACTTCCTTCTTAAAATTCAGTCGTCCATTTTCCTTCATATTCTTCGCAAATGATTTGAATACAATAAGGTCTTTCTGAACGTTAAATACAAACTCAGTGCTTTCTTCCTTTGACGCATATATCTGTTTTCTTAAGTCCTCTACTATAACAGTTGCATATCTACGGACAATCTTCTTTTTTTCTTCATCCGTACCTTCGATTAATGCGAGATACTGATCAACCACATCAAGAATAAATTCTGCATCATCAGAACTAAACTCCGGAATACTCTCCAATAAAGAAACTGCAAGCATATTCTCAGGATTTTCTACAATAAGTGCATCTGCATCCAGCACTTGCAGCAACTTACCATTTACAGCGTCATATCTCTCGATTCTCGATGCCGCAACATCAAAATCCATAATATTTCGTTTAACAGTAAAAGACTTAAATGTAATTGTTGAACTATAGCTAATTCCAATCTTTGGAACTGAGATAGCAACTTTCTTTAACTCTTCAACTTTCTTGATAAACTCTTGTTTTGCATATGGCAATACATTCTTACTGCCAGATGACTTCTGTAAATCAATCTGTAATGAAGCATCCCCCTGATGTACAGTAAATGATGTATCAACTGCATCAGTGCCCATGCCCGTCTGTGTCATTTTGTGATCTGATGCTGTGCCATCATTTGTTTCTTTTTCATCATCGTTAGCAAAATAATCAAAAATAGACATCTGTCCACTATCACTTTTGGACTTCTTGGGTGCTACTTTCTTTACAAATGCTTTCTGATACTCAGCAAACAGATTCTCCACCACATTTTCATTATTCAAATCTTGGTATGATTTCACTTTACTTTCGCATAACGCTTCATCAAATAATGAAATCTGCTGGTTCTCAACTGCTGGCTCTACCATAACTGTTTTTGTGTTCGGTATATCTTCCTCATCAAGATTTCTCTTCTTAAATACAGGGTTATTCTTGATATCATCCACAATCTCTCGATAATGATCGTGAGCAACAATATCCAAGGTATCTAATTCCTCAATACCCGTTATCTCACCAAAAGGAAGCCTCAATCCTCTACCAATAGTTTGAAGTGCCAATATATCACTCTTTGCAGCATTAAGTGGGATAATCGTAAACAGATTATTTACATCCCAACCTTCTTTCAGCTTATATACATGCAGCACAATCTCAATTGGATTGGTATTTTTCTCAATGGTTAGTAATTTCTGAATGTTTTCTTCTGTCTCTGCACCACTTGTGCTAGAGTCAATTTCAATAACCTTACCAACATAACGACCTCCAAAAAAAGCATCTGAATCTATTTTTTCTTTTATTTTTCTAGCATGTGTTGTATCTTTACAAGCTATCAAAACAATTGGCTTTACCTGTTCTAATTGATTATCTATACAATATTTATATACGATGGACTTTCTTCTCTCATGAAGCTTGATTCCATCTTTCAACTTCATTTCCTCTATATCATCATCTGAATATCCTGCTGTATTTGTTCTTCCCATAACAACCGGAATCTTCAAAAACTTCCCAGCTCCATCCTCTAATCCGTAGTGATAAATAATATTCTTATTTGTACTTTTAGGTGTAGCAGTATATTCTAATCCCAACACTGGATTAAGATAATTAATCGCTTTCTTTGATGCTGGGGCATAGTAACGATGCGCTTCATCCATACAAATAACCAAGTCATCAAACGAACGTAACACATCCGCAAAAGAGCCACCCAAATTTTCATTAAACTTGTGAAATTTAAATTCGATATCTCCCCTAGTAAAAATCTTTGAAATATTAAAGATAAATATCTGAATATCAGATGTTTTTTCTACCACCATTTCCTCTTGGATATATCTTACCGGGTATGATAAATAATTTTCCCCATCATAAACTTTGGGTCTTCCCATCTCTGCTTCAAGTCCCTTAAAAATGTATTTTGGATGTCCCGGGACCGCCTCTCGACGCATTTTGTCGTAAATCGTATTTCCTGGTGCCAGAATAAAGAAATGTTTGTATCCTTTTGTTTTGTATAAATAATAAATACATGCACCCATTAAACGGGACTTACCAATACCGGTTGTCATATCAAAGCAGAATGATGGGAAATCAAATTCCTTATCTACAGATATTGTATGTGGAGCTTGGCAATTCTCTGATGCTATTTTCTCTGCTTCAGCTTTTGAACTAGTTCTATACTCAATCTTGGAACTGATTGCATCAAAGTATTGTAGCGCTTCATACTGAGGATCACGCAGGCTCATAGCCCATTTGATTTTATCTACTGAACTCATTATTCCTGCACCTCACTTTCAAAATTACATTTATCCAATAAATCCTTTGGTATTTTTTTCACTTCCACATTCTCTGGAAGAATCATATCAGCTTGATTTTTCTTACAATAGATAAGTAAACTCTGCTTATCCCCTAAGTTCTTCATTATCGACATCACATACTTTGTATTAACAAATTCTTCTGTGATATGTATGAATCGATTCTCTGATGAATGTCCTTGAAACTCCCCAGATGATTCATAGGTAAATCCTTCTATCTTGCAAATAGCTTCACATACCATATCCCATGTATAAGATGGATTTATTTGATAAACAGGGAGAACTTTGTTCTTTACAAGTAATGGTTCTGCAAGTTCGTAGAATTTATATCCCCCGCCACCTTGCCAACCTACCTCTTTAGAAATTCCTCCCTGTTCACCATCAATTACGTTATCCAGTCTAACTTTACAATGCGAGTAAGCTTGATTGCCCATCTCAATTCCTATCCATCTTCTATTGAGTTTATGTGCTGTAGCTGCCGTAGTTCCTGCCCCCAAAAAACTATCTAAGATCAAATCGTTTTCTGATGTTGTCATTTCCAATATTTGCCTAATTAGTACCTCGGGCTTTTTACCATTAGGGAATTCAACATCTCCCTCTTTAGTCAGATTTTTCATCCAAGCATTCATATCCCAATAGGTTCCCTGCAAATCTTTTTTAAATAGTTTTCCATCTATTACTTCCGATGTATCCCTTAACCATACAAACAATCTACACTTATCCCCTTTGTAGAACTGTTCATATACTTTCCCACGATTTTTGCCTGTTTTGGGAACATACTCAATTGATATCAAATCTTCTTCAATTCCCATTTCTGAACGATAATCCATAATTCTTGTTCGAATTGACGATTGTGCATTTGTTGTCTGGAAAATATCTATTCCATATTTACTATAAGCATCATCAACAGTAATACCATCTCTCTGTGCGATCTGTTTAATCGACATCATTTCAGGATTTTTTCTCAGATATACCTTTATCTCATTTCCATCACCATCAACTGTAGACCCTAAATATTCTTTATCCCCTGGATTCACTAGAACTGTGGTATATTTCCAACTTTTTCCTTCATTCTGATACTGATTGACTAACTCAGATATTTCAGTATAAATATAAGGTCCATTAAATAATGGAAGTAGAGAATAATCTTTTGCATATACTAGAATATATTCACAATTCTTTTTTAAACGCTTATCTTCACCTCCACCTGATACACCTGCAACATTCTTCATATTTACAGAAATCATATTTACAAAATTATTTCTTCCAAAAATTTCATCACACAATACCTTTAAATATGCCTGTTCTTCATCATCTATCTGAATCCAAATAGTTCCATCTTCGGCAAGTAAATTACGAAGGATTTCTAATCTTTTTTTCATTATTCCTAACCAAATGGAATGCTCTAAATTATCATCATAATGTTCAAACGCTACTCCAGTATTATATGGTGGATCAATATAAATACACTTTATCATCCCCGTATACTTATTTTCCAAAGCCTTGAGTGCCAACAGATTATCCCCATGAATCAGCATATTTTCTGTATTCGGATCACCATATGATTTTGATTTATCTTCAATTAATATTCTTGGTTCAAGTTTCTCTTCCTCATATTTACCAACCCATGTCAATTCTAACTTGCCCTTTTTCTCCATGGTAGCCTCCTAAAACTTAATCACTATCTTTGTTACCAGTTGTGTTTTTACCAATATGCTTTCTGCAAACTCCTTCTTCATATTGGCAGCCTCCTCTTCCAATGCCGACATTTCATCATGAAATGTCTCTATCATTTTTTGTTTCTGTTCTTCTAAAATTTCTATTTGTTTCTTTAATGCAATTTTCTGTCTAAAATCACTTTCATTTATATATTTATCTTTAATTTCATCTAATTCTGATGTATCTTTGACTCTGAGCAAATATTCTTCTTTTCTTAATTGCAACCAATTATCCAATTTTTTCTGATTAGCAATCAAAACTGTTCTTTTAGATTCTGCATATTTCTGCTGCATAAATTCATCCACTTTGTCAATATATGAAAGGATTTCTTGATTATTTGGTGTCTTTTCTTCTAAGCACTGCTCCTGCAATTTTTCGCAAAGATCTCTAGCCAACTCATCTGAAACACCATATATCTTCCCTGTTATATCAATTATTTCAAATACTGCATCTTCAAGAATCTCACCAACATAAGAACCACCAATAAGTAAATATCCGTGTTGAATTCCCGGAATTTCCAAGTCCATATTAGTTTCATAGTACTTTGGATATATCTCATTTTTCTCTTTACTTCTACTATTCCAATACTTAAACCGTGAATCATATTCCTCAATTTCTTTCATAATACTATTAAAATGAGACTTATGTTGTTCCTTTGTCTTATATATAAATATGGATTTCAGTTCATCCATTTTCTTGTTTCGTTTCTTTTCTAATTCCTTTTCCAAATCCTTAAATTGCTTTGTAAAATCTGATGTCGTTTTACATTCCTGATAAATAAGTGTAACTCTTTTTTCAAAATCTGCTCCACTTTCTAATAATCCAATAGCTTTATCTGATGCACCAAATACGCCTTGAAATAGCTCAAATTTTTCAGAAAGGATTTCATATACTCTCTTATCTGCTACATTCTGAGTATTAAGCAAATTAATAACCACAACATCGTTCTTTTGTCCATAACGATGACAGCGACCAATTCGCTGCTCTATCTTCTGCGGATTCCAAGGAAGGTCATAGTTTATAATCGTATTACAAAACTGAAGATTCAATCCTTCCGAACCGGAATCTGTTACTAGTAAAATCTTGTATTCATCCCTAAATGCCTCTACGATGGCATTCTTCAATTCAACATTTCTACTACCCACATACTTTCCATAATTTCTAGCTTTCCACGCCTTATAAATCTGTTTAGTAACAGGATCATTGGTACAACCATTAAACTTAAGTATCTGGCCTTCATATCCGGCATGAGATAATTCTTCAAACATGTATTGTTGCGTTCTAATAGATTCCGTAAACACAACAATTCTTTGTTTTATGCCAGCTTCATTTTGAAATACAAAAGCTTTCTCCACTGCCTGTTTCAAGGCTGTCATCTTCGCATTTCTTTTTATACTTTCAGCTTTATTAATAATGGCTGTTACCTCATCTATTTCATGCTGAATAAATTCATTTACCTTTTCTCTTGTGTATAATTCATCCTGCTTACTATCATCATCCGTCTCTATTTCATCATCATCAAAAAAACTAAGGAAAAAATCAATACTTTCATCCGCTGATTCAGTTCTAGTTGTTTCCTTCAAAGTTTCAAGTCTGCCTTTTAATACCTTGAAGGTTTCTGCAACTGCCATACTTGATGATGCAAGCAATTTTCTAATAACAGATGTAATAAGTGTTCTGTGTGAATTTGGCAAAGCATACAAGATTTCCTTTTTCAGATAATTATTTACCATCACATAAAGTTCTATCTCCATTGGCGATAGTTCAAAATCAATTGTCATTTCTTTACGCTCTGAAAATTGGATATACTCTGCTACTTCTTTTCGTAAAGTTCTTTGCACAACAGGTTCTAAACAAGCCTTCAAATCATTGTAATCTTCTCCTCGCAAATATCTTTCGGAAAATATCTGCTTACTATAAAAAACTCTATCATCGATAAACTGAACAAGTCCATATATATCAAGTAAAGTATTCTGCATAGGAGTCGCAGTTAATAGAATCTTCGGAACTTCCTTTGTTAATTCATATAATGAGTTAGCCATCTTTGAACCATTCTTATAAACATTTCTAAGCCGATGTGCTTCATCAAATACACAAAAATCCCAAGCTATCTTTCCGAACTCTGTTTTTCTTTTTGAGGCAAAGTGGTAGGAAACAATAATTACTGCTTGTTTACTCTTTACCCTTGCGAGATAATCCTCCCAGTTAGAACTATCCACAATTAATGAATCAATATCAAATTTCTCTTCTAATTCAACTTGCCATTGTTTTCGCAGATTTGATGGCATAATAAGTAGTATTTTATTTTTTCCACTGCATAGCAAATACTTGATGACCAAGCCAGCCTCAATAGTTTTTCCAAGACCTACCTCATCTGCAAGAATGGCTCCACCAAGCTCTAATGAAGATAGTGCAAATGTGAATGCTTCAACCTGATGAGGATTGATGTCAATATCAGCCATATGCAAACAACTATATGGATTATTTTTCAGTTCTTGTTGCTTTAATTCAGCATATGTATTTTCAACAATACCCATTTGCGAAACCTCCAATTTTATTTTCCTAATTGTTCTTTTATTTTATCTGCTATTACCTTTGCCATCATTGGCGGAACCGCATTCCCCACCTGAACAAATTGTGCTGTCCTTGGTCCTTCAAAATAATAATTATCTGGAAACGACTGTATTCTTGCTGCTTCCCGCACTGTAATTGATCTATGTTGCTCTATATCTGGATGAATGAAATAATGTCCATCTTTCGATAAATGAGCAAGTATTGTGTGACAATGATCCATATCGCCCTCAACAACTTTAAATCGATCTACAAATGAAGTTCTATTTTTATGTGTTTTCAAATCTTCTGGTAAATCATCATATTTCAAACGTTCATGCCGTTTGTTTTCAAACCACATATCTATTGCTCTCTTATAGATTTCAATATCCTGCGCAGTATGAGGCCTTGCTATATGTCCTGTTAATACATCCGATTTAATACGAATATTATTTTCCTTAACATAATCTTTTAGCCTGCTCATGTCTTTCATCGTATGCTCTCTTGCCTCATCACCAGGATTTAAAGCTGGTAAATCCTTAAGCAAATCCCACACTTCTGCATTACTATGAATCACTTCAAAAGATGGATAATCATAGCCTGTCCCCTTAAGCCAGCCTACTATGATTACACGTTTTCTACTCTGTAATACTCCGAAATCATGCGCATTCAACTCATCATAACATATTTCATAACCAACACGTTTCATATACATTTGAAGGTTTTTAAATGCTTGGCCGCCTCTTGCGCTCTTTATACCAGCTACATTTTCAAACACAAACATTCTAGGCTTATACTTATTAAGAAACTGTACATACATCTTGTATAATTCATTTCTTGGATCGTCCTCCATCGGAACTACCATGTGACTGCTCTGCGCCCTTCCCACCAAAGAATATGCTTGGCAAGGAGGTCCACCTATAATTACATCAATCTTTTCAATTCCTTTTTCCTTTTTAATCTCATCAATTGTATTGAAAATTCCTTTGATTGTGGACTCTGACATTTCTTTATTAATCACTGTCTTAAGCTCTTCCTCAGGTATCTTCTCTAAAAGTTGCGTTCTAGTTATTTTTCCTTTTTCATAATCATAATAGCTATTAAGTTCGCCATTATCTTTCAAATAATAATATGCTATTCTCGTCTCTAATGTCTTTGCCGCATATCCATTCATCTCAACATGTGCAACTGGTCTATAACCACTTTGTATAAATCCCTCGGAAAGTCCACCGGCACCAGCAAATAGGTCAATATAATTCAATCCATTTTCATTCATGGTTTTCTACCTCATTATTTAACATTTACTCCCCAATTACACGGTCATATCGTTGTGGTGCTTTTCGCTTACTTTATATAACCTAATCAACTTTATTATATCAGATATATCTAACCTTGGTTCTGCACATATCTTTTCTAATATGATCATAACAACCATCCATCTCTTCTTTTTTCAATTTTATTCATCTTATTTTTCTTGATTTTAGAAATATAATCCCGTTATTTTATTATACCTTGTGTCATATACCTTGTAAAATAATTCATTTGACCTTTCTTAATTCCATTCCTCTTCGCTTCATTCCTCTATATATTACTATCCTGCACAGTATATTTATTTTTTCACAAGATAAGAAAAAAGACATCATACCCTTCTATTCAAATAATACGGATATAACGTCTTTCTTCATTTTACTCACGCAACTATCATTCTCATTATTCAAACTCGACAATTACTAATCAATTTTGTTTAGAGATTATTGGTTGCCGTGTTCGCTTTTCTTTCAATTATTTGATTTATCCATATTATCCTGCCTATATGGGCTAATGTTATCAGTTTGTTATCGGTGTTGATAACACTCGCTCCGTAACTGTGGATAATAACAATATGTTCCGATTCAGATTATAAACGGTTTTGCTTAGAAAAGCAACAGTATATAATTAAAAACAGTAACCACTTCAGACAAATTAAATACAACTACTATTCCTTATTTATATTCGCCATCTTACTAACGCCGATATACATTTTTATGAATTTCCAATAACTGCTTTAACACATCCTCTATCATCTCATTATTTTCGGTATAAAAAATGTTCTCTTTCTCGTTCAAAGTATTTTCCATGATCTCGATATTGCTATCTTTATCAAAGCAACCTTTTATACTTCTAAAATGATTAAATTCAATAGCAAAATCCTCTCCATCATAAATAGAAATACTAATCTCTATATCTTCAATCATAAAATCGGCATAACTGTTTTTTACATGAAAGTCCTTCTTTAAGAACGGGAGTTTTTGGTTTGGCAGTCGATACCGAACATTGTCTTTTTCTAATTCGTAAAGTTCTCCTTTTACGAATCCTAATTTCTCTGCATTCATTTCAAATGCTTGATTCATATTTCTTTCTGTAATTTTCCAGTTAATAAATACAATTGCAAATATAAGCAAACCAGCCAACAGACACATGCCCACTAATCGAATTGCCTTTTTATATTTATTGTAAAAATCTATTTTCTCAACAAACTCTTTATCCTCGTTTAATAGCTTATCCAAAGAAACATGATAGGTGTTACAGATATCAATCAACATTTGAAGATCTGGCAGACTTCTTCCATTTTCCCAACTGGAAACTGTCTGTCTTGAAACACCAAATTTTGCTCCATATTCTCCTTGAGTCATGTTTGCTTCAGTCCGAGTTTTTTTTATCATCTCTGCAACTGTCATTTCAGCTCACCTTTCCATTGTATAATAATGCGCTGTCTCAAGTATGCCATAATCGTGTATTTTACACAAGATATTATCGTTTTACATGCATGTAAAGTAACCTTATCCTTCTAAAATCCAACTGTAAAAGGCTATTTGCTTTATTTTTTTCTTCCAACAACCTATACTTTCATTAACAACAGCAATTGCCGTACAGATTTAGAAAGGATGAATTTTATGAATGATATTATTAGAACCCAAAACCTTTGTAAACATTACAAAGAAACAATCGCTTTAGATAATGTTTCCCTTCATATTCCTCGAGGTGCTATCTATGGATTGATTGGAAATAATGGTGCAGGCAAGACAACTTTAATGAGAATACTTTCTAATTTGCAAAGTCCATCCTCAGGAACAGTTGTTAAATCTGAAAATATTAAAATCGGTGCCATTATTGAAACACCTGCATTATATCCTACCTTAAGTGCAAAAGGAAATTTGAAGTATCAGCTTAAAATTTGTGGATGTCCATCAAAGGAAGTAAAGTCGAAGATTGCTGAACTATTAGAACTGGTACATCTGAAAGATACTCGAAAACTGGTAATGAATTATTCATTAGGTATGCGTCAGCGTCTGGCTTTAGCAATGGCACTTGTAGGAAATCCGCAATTCCTCATTTTAGACGAGCCTCTTAACGGACTTGATCCTGAAGGCATAAAAGATGTCAGAGCTATCATCGCAAAGTTAAATGAAGAGTATGGTGTTACCATTATGATTTCAAGTCATATCTTAAGCGAACTTCAAAAAGTGGCAAACCACTATGGTTTCCTCAAAAATGGTGTTTTAATTCAAGAATTCTCTTCATCAGAAATAGCCGATACCGATTTAGAAACTTTTTACTTCAAAAATTTTTTATAGAAAAGCAGAAAGGAGACTTAAACTATGAATAAACTTTTATCTATGGAACTAAAGCGTGCTGCAAAATCTCCAATTCTATGGCTTGGAGTAATCGCAGTAATTGCCATCAATGTTTATGGAATCTTATTAAATGGATATGGTTTCAAAATCTTTACAACAACATTTTTATTGGAAAATTCTGACCTGATATGTATCATTTTGGCAGTGTTGATTCCGTTATACTTAGGGAGTGACTTTGAAAACAGAACAATCAACAACAAGATATCCGCAGGATATACACGAAAAGAGATTTATATTGTCGAACTAATCGTCAGTAGCATATGTGCTACAGTTCTCTTTGTTGCTGATATATTATCTGTTTTCACAAGCTCAAATATTGCTGGATTAGAATTTAGTGATAAAGTCAATGTAACTGAATTTGCATTTCATGCTGCGATTGCTTTTGTGTGCATCATCACAGTATCTGCTTTGTACACTATGATTGTAATGATTTCACATAAGCAACTTATCAGTCTTGGAATTGCAGTTATTCTAACCTTAGCATTGTTGACATTAGGTGGAAAGTCAGTTTCCAGCTTAAATCAATCAAGCACTTGGACTGATCCTATCACTCATGAAATTGTGGAAAACCCTCTACGAATAGATAGTTTTGCCCGTACAGCAAATAACATTCATGTTTTAGTATCACCGTTTGCGCAGGCTGAATTTCACAGTTATCTGCTATTTGAATCAGAATTCGGCACAAAGGAAGAAACTTCTCTTATTTTCAAAGACTTTCCTTACCACATAGAATTTTGCCTGTTCAATATTCTGGAAATTCTTCTGTTTTACAAGATTGGGATTCGTATTTTTAGAAAGCAGGACTTGAAATAGTAACTTTAATAGTCTTTGTCCCCTGCATTATAAATATGCTTAATACAGATTTTATTAAGAAGGTAAAAACGGTCGCAATATACGCCTGCTTTTACCTTCTGATATTAAATTCATGAATTTATGATTTATAATTATATACATCAGCCGCCTACATTGTAAAGCAAAAAGCAAGCCATTTTAGACTTGCTTTCCGCCACTCTTATTCCTTATTGATAAATGATTTCTTTATCTACAATCTCCCTCGCACACGCCTGTATATTATTCATCCTGCCTACCCACTCCCACGCATTGTCTGCCTTTAACCGTTCTGTAATTCCTTGTGCCTGTTTCATCTGCTCTACAATTCTTTCAAAGCGTTCCTGTGCCTGTTCCTCTATATCTACCAGATAACTGTTCAGTCTGCCGCTCATCATCAGATCCAGATATACATTCCTGCGGTATTCTTTCAAATACTGCAAATGTCTTTGTCCCCATACTCCAACAAATCTCGGTTCTTCTTCCTCCGGCAAAGTAAGGTTGGGGATAAAGTAATCCCCACATCTTACATAAGTGCCGCCCATTTCTTCAAAAATTGTTTTCTTCATTTTCTGTTCCACCTTTCTCATCGTCCTCTGTCCATTGATTTCTTCTTTGCTGTCTGTTTTGGCTGTTGCCTGCTTTCCTGCTGATAGCGGTGCAATTTTTCCCGTATGCTTGCCTTTTTCGACGGTTCTGATAGCTTCTCTTTTTTCGGTTCTGTCTGATTTTTCCATGCTCGCAGCTCCTCATTATATTCCCTGACCAGTTTTTCCGATTTCTGATATGTCTTTGCAAAGGACTGAACATCTGGATATCCTGCCTGTTTTACAGTCTGCTCCATATCCGTGTGGATACGTTTTTCCTGTTTCTCTGACTGTTCAATTTTGCCCTCTAAAGATTTCCGTGCTTTCCCTTTAAAAAATCCAGTTGTCTCGGAAAGCTGTTTCTTCAATGAGGAAATCTCCTGCTGTGTGGATTTCATTGCCTGTGACTGCTTCTGAAGTTTCTCCATCAGCTTCCGCATATCATTCCATTCCTGTAAATCAATCTTCGGTACTGGCTTCGGCGGCAGCTTAAACTTGAAAATCATTTCCTGTAAGAAGTCTTTTGCACCACGGATAATCTGCTGAAACATATCTGGCAACCAACCATGTGTCCGTATAGATTGCAATGTTTTGTCTGTGATTTTCTCACGCTTAATTGTCAAAATATCTTCTTCGGGAACACCCTCAACCAATGCTACATCTACCGTCCGATTCCATTCCTGCCTTGCCACATTGTCCGCCCGTATCTCTGCTTCTTTCGGGTTGTTCTTCCCAATTTTCTTTGTTGCCAGATACACGCCGCCCTGCTGAAATACAGACAGTTTTTCGGATTCTTCTTTCACATGGCTGTTAATGATTTCCGTAAACATCTCCTTAACTTCTCTGGTAAACGCATCGCTCTTAAACCACTCATCTTTCTTTGTAAAAATATGGCTTTCATAAACCTCCCCTTTGGGAATAATGCTGCATCCTGCCCGAAGATTTCCCTGCTCATCTAAAATCTCTTTCTTCGTGCGTCTGTGCTTGCCCTGCTCATCATAAAACATATTTCTGGTAGCAATTTTCACTTCGGGATGTTCTAACATTTTCCGTTCGCTGAATACGAGATGAATATGGTAATTGGTCATTTTTTTGTTATGATGAAGTGCTGCACTGCATTCCACACCATACCCTTTATGAAAGCTGTCTGTAAAAAGCCTTACCACATCATCTGCCTTGTACTCAACAAAACTTTCAGGAAGTGCAATAATAAACTCCCGCCCTTCAATACATTTCCCTGTTGTTCCGCTTGCTTTAAAATCCAACTGATTCTCTCTGGCAAGATTCTTCCAGAACTCTGGTGTTGCTCCCTCTGTCTGATAGGTCGCATAAAGATGTTCCTGTCTTTTCGGATTGGAAATATAATCAATTCTTCCTGCCACATCAGACAGCTTGTTTTGTCTGATAAATGAATGTCTGCCTATAAGCATTCTCCTTTCCGGCTCTCGCCTGCTTTGCTGTGAGTAGGTGCATAGGCACCTGTTTACGAACTAACTGCCGTTTCCGGCACAAATAGCTCCCGGCAGGGCGAAATACCCTGAGTACAAATCTCTGATTTGTGCGATGGGTGTATTTCGCTCTCAAACGCCGAGGGCTTTATAAGGTGCTATCTTCCTCTGTCATGTTCCGGCTTGGACTTTTTATTTTGGGCGTATCCGCCCTTTTTATTTGCCCGTATCCGGGCTTATTTTTTATCTCTGACACCAAACCGATTCTTTACTTTTCTGTCTGATTTATTCCGGTATCCTTGCCCGTACATACTCCAGATCACCGCAATAGGGCGTTCCCACCAGATACCATTCCCTCGCCAGATTCATTTCCATCCTGGTCTTTACCCACTGATCATCTACCAGAACTTCCATACACTCTCCGCAGTGAAATCCCGTATCAATCCATAAGTCCATTGACAGCAATCCATATCTTCCATTTTCACAGTTATAACCTAATCTTCCTTCTCTCATTGCATGATTCTCCTTTCCAGATTTCTCCTTGTCTATGCTTAACAGGGGCGTGCCACGCTCCTGTTCTTATCACCAAGGAAGAATTACCATCGGAAACTCTCCGGCACTCCACGTCTGTCCAGATACTCTTTTCTCGCCCGTTCCCGTTCTTCCTCTGTCGGAGCAGTTTTAAATTTTCCATACAGGTCACGCATGACCATTCTGTCCAGTTTTTTCTCCAATCCCTGCTTGATTTCTTTCTCACAGCTCCCATCTTCAACCAAGTGAAAGCGGAGCAACTGCATAAATAATTCCTGTGATATTTGCACATTTCCCATCTTATCCATCCTTTCCGTGACGGTATGTGACAGTCGTGACGGTTATTTTGATACCGCCCCGCTGTCAAAAATACCGTCACAACCGTCACGTACTGTCACGCATTCTCTGTATTGTCTTTCCAGAGCCTTAGTTTCCGTCCCTCATGGACACGCTCACTCCGAAAGAGAATCCCATGCTCTGCATACAACCTTCCTGCAAGAACATTCAGCTTTCTTGTAATAACATGAGGTTGAATGTCCACATTTATCAGTGCAACAAGTGCCGTTGGAGAACCCTCCCAATAAGGATTGTCTTTCATAACAAGCTCCGCAATCTCATCCAGTAACGGCTCTGGCGGTTCTTTCCATAATTCCGTTTCTGCCTTTTGCAAATCCCACAACAATGTTTCTGTATTGCGGATAAGATACAGCTTCTGGTCTTGCTGATCTCTGCCCGATACTTCCAGTGTTGCGGCATTGCCTGTCCGTTTTTCTTTCTGAAGAAGAAACGCTCCGTCTGCCGCCCCAAGCAGTCCGCTTGTCCCGGAAATCATGTCAAACTTATCATCCGCATTCTGCTTTCTCGTGTGGTGTACGAGCAGTAAGCAAAGTCCGTGAGCATCCGCAAAACTTTTCAGTCTTGCCATAATCTGATAATCATTTGCATAACTGTAATTATCGCCGCCAACCTCACGCACTTTCTGAAGCGTATCAATGATAATCAGCTTCGTGTCCTTATGCTCTGCCACAAATCTTGCAAGCTGTTCATCCAGTCCATTTCCAAGCTGGCTGGCAGAAACAGAGAAGTAAAGATTATCGGTACTTTCTGTCCCGAACATCCGGTACAGACGCTCCTGCAAGCGGCGGTAATCGTCCTCAAGTGCCAGATACAGCACCGTTCCTTTTCGGGTGGTATAATTCCAAAGCGGTGTACCTGTGCTGACATGGTAGGCAAGCTGTGCCATCAGAAAGCTCTTCCCCAGTTTGGGCGAACCTGCAAAGATATAAGTGCCGGGGTAGAGCAGACCGTCAATCAACGGCTGCTTACTCCGATACTGTGTGTCAAACAGTTCATTCATGGAGATTGTCTGGAGATAGGACGGGTCTGATCGCAACTGCATTTCTCTCTGCAATTCCTCAAAACTCTTGATATTTCCACCATTCTCGGATATACTACTTGTAGTGTTTTTACGAATTGGCTGCTCCGTATCTGCGCCAACAGATACATCCGGGGCAGTCTTTTCTTTTTTATTTTCCATCCTCGTCCTCTCCTTTCAGACCGCCCATAATAACAGCGATCAGTTCAATGACATTCAGCAGTTCTTCATCCACACCGTTTCCTGCTTCAATCCGCTTTAATTCTGTGAGCACAGTGGCAAGTTCCGTTTTAAGTGCCTTGAATATTCTGGGATTGCCCTGTACCACTACATCCTGATTCAGACAGCGGCGGTAACAGTATTCCTGCTTTGGCAGTCCCGATAAGGCAACTGCCTTGTTAATGAGTTCATTTTCTTCGGGCGATACCCGAAACCCTACTGTGATGTTTCTCCAACGGTTTTTGTTATCTCTGTTCTTAGCTGACATTTTCAATCTCTCCTTTCCCTAAATCGTCTAATCTATCTGCCATTTCCGTTTGCTTTGACGGGAACAGATGAGCGTACTGGTAAGTGATGTCAATGCTTTCATGCCCTACACGGTCTGCAATCGCCACCGCTGAAAATCCCATATCAATCAACAGGCTGATGTGGCTGTGCCGTAAATCATGGATACGGATTCGTTTTACGCCTGCGGCTTTCGCACCTCTGTCCATCTCGTGATGAAGATAACTTTTTGTGACTGTAAAGATTCGGTCTTTCTTCTTCAATCCGTAAAGCATCTGCAAATATTCCTGCATTTCTTCACATAGGAACTTCGGCATTTTGATGATGCGGTTACTTTTCTTTGTTTTCGGTGTGGTAATCACATCTTCGCCGTGTAATCGCTGATAGGACTTATTGATTCTGACCGTTTCTTTCTCAAAATCGAAATCAGCGGCGGTCAGTGCCAGCAGTTCTCCTTCACGGATGCCGCACCAGTAGAGCATTTCAAAAGCGTAAAAGGAAACAGGCTTGTCCATCATCTCAAATGAGAATTTCTTGTATTCTTCTTTCGTCCAGAACAGCATTTCCTTGTGTTCCTCACTTCCCATATTTCCCGCTTTAGCGGCTGGATTGGAACGCAGCTCATAATACCGCACCGCATGATTGAAGATAGCGGACAACTGATTGTGCAGCGTTTTCAGATAGGTCTGTGAGTATGGCTTTTTCTTTTCGTCCCGATAGGCAAGCATCTCATTCTGCCATGCGATAACCTCTTTTGTAGAAATCTCGCTGATTTTCAACTTGCCGAAATAAGGTAAAATCTTTGTGCGGATGATATGCTCCTTTGTCAGCCATGTATTCTCCTTCAGACGGCTTTTCATATCCCGGATATACAGTTCGGTAAAAGCTTCAAAACTCATATCCATATCAGAGGAGTTCTGCAACTGAAACATTCGCTCCCATTCCTGTGCTTCTTTCTTGGTAGAAAATCCACGCTTGCATTTCTGCTTACGCTCGCCTTTCCAGTTGACATATCTCGCCATCACATACCATGTTCCATTGCTCTCGTTTTTGAATACCGGCATTATTCATCCTCCTTTCCTGCTCCGTAGAGCCTTTCATAGAAATACTGGCGGTTTACCCGTCCTGAAATAGTAATAAAGCCTTTTTCTTTCAGTTCCTCATTCAACTGACGGATTAGCTTGTAAGCATACGGCTTTGATACGCTTAGTTCCTGTGCCACTTCTTCGGCACAAATAAATCTGTTTTTCATATAATCAGTCCTTTCTTTCGTTTTTGATTGCCGTTCTATCCGAATGAAGTTCCAGCAGGTATTCCCTGTTCGGCACTGTGCTGTCCCGATATACCGTAATAGATCAGGCGCTCGCTTGCCGTCTGGCAAGGTCTTGGCGGTTTATACTGTTCGGACGGTCATTTTGTTTTTATTAAACTTATTTGCTTAATTTGAACTTATTATACTAAGCATATTTGCTTGTGTCAAGTGGCTTTTCTGAAAATATTAAACTTTTTTGTTTTGTATTATCTTGACTTCTCCTAAACATATCTGCTATACTCATTGTAAAATACATACAAGGAGTGGACACGTTATGGCGATTGGAGAGAGAATCCATTTTTTCCGCATTCTGCGTGGGATGACACAAAAATATCTTGGTACGATTGTCGGCTTTCCTGAGCGAAGTGCCGATGTACGTTTAGCACAATATGAAACAGGAACAAGAAAACCGAAAGCGGAACTTACTGCTGCACTGGCACAGGCTCTGGATGTTTCCCCTCATGCCCTTGATGTGCCGGACATTGACAGCTATATCGGACTGATGCACACTTTGTTTACCCTTGAAGATTTGTACGGTCTGACTGTCAGTGAATCAGAAGACGGAGAAATCTGTCTGAAAGTCGATACTTCCAAAGGCAAAGACGCTCACGAACTCCGGAAATTGCTGTATGCCTGGAAAGAACAGGCTGACAAGCTATCTTCTGAAGAAATCAGTAAAGACAAATACGATGAGTGGCGTTACCACTACCCGGAGTTTGATACCACTCAAACATGGGCAAAAGTCCCATCACAGGCACTTAGCGACACTCTGGTCGAAATGTTCCAAGACAAACTCAAACCAGATAAATAAATACGACAAAAAAGCCCTTAGCCATGAGTTTTTACCCACAGCTAAGGGCTTTCTAAATAATATGGATTTATTAGTTGCACAACCACCTGTCAATCATTCTCTAACCTTAAAACCACCGGATTATAAGAATAATGGCTCTCATGCAACTGTTATCAATTTGTTATCAAAAGACTTTTAAAAGTGCTGCAAACCCGCATAAACGCCGGTTTTACTAAGCATTTTTGTTTATTCAAACTCAATCGTTCCAGGCGGCTTACTAGTCAGATCATACATTACTCTATTAACACCCTTGACCTCATTAATAATCCTGTTCATTACCTTCTGAAGAACTTCAAATGGTATCTCTGAACAATCTGCTGTCATGAAGTCTGTTGTGTTTACAGCACGGAGTGCTACGGCGTAATCGTACGTTCTGAAATCTCCCATACAGCCAACTGAACGCATGTTGGTCAGGGCTGCGAAGTACTGACCGAGGCTTCTGTCGAGGCCTGCCTTTGCGATCTCCTCGCGGTAGATGGCATCGGCATCCTGAACGATCTTGACCTTCTCGGCTGTGACCTCTCCGATGATTCTTATTCCAAGGCCTGGGCCTGGGAATGGCTGACGGAATACCAGGTACTCTGGGATTCCAAGCTCAAGGCCGGCCTTGCGGACCTCGTCCTTGAAGAGAAGACGGAGTGGCTCCACGATCTCCTTGAAATCTACATAGTCAGGAAGTCCGCCTACGTTGTGGTGGGACTTGATGACCGCTGACTTGTCAAGGCCCGACTCGATGACATCAGGATATATGGTTCCCTGTACGAGGAAGTCAACGGCACCGATCTTCTTGGCCTCCTCCTCGAATACACGGATGAATTCCTCGCCTATTATCTTTCTCTTTGCCTCAGGCTCGGTTACTCCGGCAAGCTTGCTGTAGAATCTGTCCTGCGCATTTACTCTGATGAAGTTCAGGTCGTAAGGTCCATCTGGTCCGAATACCGCCTCAACTTCGTCGCCCTCGTTCTTACGGAGAAGACCGTGGTCTACGAACACACATGTGAGCTGCTTGCCTATCGCCTTGGACAGGAGAACCGCAGCTACTGATGAGTCCACACCACCTGACAGGGCGCACAGCACCTTGCCATCGCCTATCTTGGCACGGAGACTCTCTATTGTATCTTTTACAAATGAATCCATCTTCCAGTCACCTGCACACTGGCATACATCCATGACAAATGCTCTGAGCATCTTCATACCTTCCTCGGTGTGCATAACCTCTGGGTGGAACTGAGTCGCATACAGCTTCTTCTCAGCATTCTCCATGGCTGCCACTGGGCATACAGGAGTGTAAGCTGTCTTCTTGAAGCCCTCTGGTACCTCTGCAATATAGTCTGTGTGACTCATCCAGCAGATGGTCTTGTCATTCACATCTGCAAACAGCTTGGATGTCTTGTCAACCTCAACCTCTGTTCTTCCATACTCGCTGACAGGGGCCGTGCTGACCTTGCCGCCCAGCAGATGAGCCATGAGCTGTGAACCGTAACATATTCCGAGAATAGGAATACCCAGTTCGAATATCTCCTTGCTGCAGCTAGGTGAATCGTCTTTGTATACGCTGTTTGGTCCGCCTGTGAAGATGATTCCCTTTGGATTCATCTCCTTGATCTTCTCCAGCGGCAATGTGTACGGATGTACTTCGGCATATACATTACACTCTCTTACACGTCTGGCGATCAGTTGGTTGTACTGTCCGCCAAAGTCCAATACGATAATCAGTTCCTTATCCATGTATATCTCCTTTGTTGCCTTTTATTACTTATAACAGATTTCTGAACATTTCCTAGTATAACACAATATGCAGCACTTTTGTGCTGCATATTATCTAAAAATTATGTTGTTTTAATTATTTATGCATTTTACATATACGATAGCATTCGAACAGATACTTCACTGACAAATTTATATAACGCAGTAACGTCATCTGCCCTGCCCACTCAATATTGAAATCTATTATATAACTATATTTATACCAATCTCTATCTTAATCCCTACTTCAGCTTCTCCTTCAGAACCTCAATACCCTTCTGGTACTGGCTGTCATTCTTGCCCTGGAAATCCTCATAGGTATAATCATCTGGAAGATCCACCTCAATGTCAGGCGCAACACCCTTCTTGTGGATATCGTTGTCGTCGTGTGTGAAATACTTCTGTGTCGTGAGCTTGATCGCTGTGCCATCACCAAGTGGTATAACGCTCTGCACGATTCCCTTACCGTAGGTATTCTTTCCTACAACAGTTGCAGCCCCGAATTCCTTGAGTGCCGATGTAAGTATCTCTGACGCACTGGCACTGTACTCATTTGTCAGAACTACCATAGGCATATCGAGGTATTCATCATCTGTCGATTTATACTCGTCCACAACCTTGCCGGTCTTGTCCTTGATGGACACTATGGTTCCCTCTGGGAGCAGATAGTCGCAAATGTTTACGACCGTGGTGAGCATTCCACCCGGATCACTTCTGACATCGATCATCAGTGCCTGCATGCCCTCATTCTTGAGCTCCTCAACTGCCTTCTGGAAAAGCTCGTCTGTGTTGTCTATGAACTGCGTGATCCTCACATATCCGATCTTGTCGTCTATCATAAATGATGATACCGTGCTGTACTCAACGATCTCCCTGGTGATGGTGACATCGTGGTAAGCCTTATCACGCTCCCTGTATATCTTCAGCGTAACATCAGTTCCAGCATCGCCTCTTATGAGTGATACGAGGTAGTCAAGATCATCGTCTGTAGTGATCTCGTGATCATCTATCTGTACAATAATGTCATCAGGCTGTATATCCACCTTCTCAGCCGGTGCACCCTCAAGGATATTTACCGCACGGACATATCCCGTATCCTCATCCTTGCTGACCGTAACTCCGATTCCGGCATACTCACCTGAATCATCCTCCTGCAGCTTGGCATACTCTTCCTTGGTGTAATACTGTGCATACGGATCGTCAAGGGATTCCATTATACCCTTGTATATGCCCTCCCTGATCGTATCATCGTCAATATCATTGTAATAATAATTGTCTATGATACTCTCGATCTTCGCTGTCTTGTCAAGTACGTCCGCATCCAACAGATTGCCATCATAGGTTATCTTGGTGGAACTGCCGGTTTTGCCGCTGAGTGTGCCACTGAACACACCTGATGTACCGCAGCCCGTCAGACCGATCACCGTACTTGCCAGCACCGCTGTCACTACTGTCTTCTTCAACATTTTCCTCATATCATTATCTCCTAACCTTGTATTGCCATCAAATACCTGAATCTCTCCATATCCCCTGCCCGGTCTACTGTCCAAGGAAGTCATGCGGATTGACATACGTTCCGTCTATCGACACGCCAAAATGGCAATGCGGACCTGTCGACACACCCGTACTTCCTGCCTTTGCTATGACCTGACCTTTCACAACCTTGTCGCCAACATTTACACATAGCTGTGAGTTGTGCATATATACCGTACATATTCCGCCGCCGTGGCTGATCATGACCATGTTGCCACCGCCGCCATTGTAGCAGGACATCACGACTGTGCCGGCCTCCGCCGCAACAATATCTGTTCCATAATCACAGCCTATATCAAGTCCCTGATGATATGTACTTGCTCCCGCTGTAGGAGCATCTCGGTAACCAAATTCATCCGTGATAACACCTCCGGTCGATACCGGCCACATGAATTTGCCCTTATATTTGGAGGTGTCGTATACCTTTCCATCTTTCGTATACGCACCCGTACCATTTGCATTTGCCTTGCCCATCTCCTGTCTGGATATCTCCGCGATTCGTCTCTCGGCTTCCTCACGGGCCACAGTGAACTTGTTCATCAACGACTTCTGGGCTTCTATATCACCATCATATCTAGTGATCTCTTCCTGCTTCTGATCTATAAGGGTCTGCAGTTCAGCCTCGTTACTCTCCAGATCCGTCTTGACCGACTCCACCTGTCTGAGGTCAGATTCAAGCTGCGCCTCATAATTGGCTATATCTGTCTTGGTCTTGATCAGCTTTGCAAGCTGCCTCTGATCGTATTCCGATATCTGGTCTATATACTCTGATTTGTTCAGAAGATCGCTGAATGATATGGATTTGAGCAGGGCATCGACATATTCCGTCTCCCCCTCCTCATACAGATACTGTATTCTCTGCTTCATCGCCTCATACTGCTCATCCTCTGCCTTCTGAGCTTCATCCAGACTTTTCTGAGTTGTGTCTATCTCCGTCTGGAGCTCGTCTGTCTGCTCCTGCAGGCTCGTTATCTGAGTCTGGACGGATGTCATCTTGGCATCCAGATCCGCAACGTCCTGAACGATCTTGTTCTGCTGTTCCTCCAGAGAATCCAGAACGTCCTTGGCATTCTTCTCGTTTTCACTGGCATCATCCTTCTGACGCTCAGCCTCTTCCTTCGTCATGGCATATGCCATATTTTCCCCGGTCTGAGACGCAGCCATGCCCCCCATGACTACACATCCCGCAACAAGCAATGCCATCCTTCTGATATTCCCTTTTACATTGACTTTCTTTTTCATAATCTACTACTCCTTGTTATCCCCATCTAACAATTAACTAGTATATCTTATGTCGTCGTGCGTGAGCGCGATGACCTGCGCACGCATCAGCGTGCTTCATTATATTATATCGCCTGCCGGCTCAATGAGGGCATTCGCATTATGACGTCTTGCGCAAGCGCATCCGTCGCAATGCTCATTATATCA
>ENA-ORRU01000368-ORRU01000368.1-human-gut-metagenome-genome-assembly--contig:-NODE-368-length-36591-cov-6.748850_pt1 | contig 36591 bp, 40 predicted proteins | sample MGYA00242184_ERZ509151 | MGnify/ENA primary metagenome ERZ509151 (study PRJEB26280, sample SAMEA2338667) | human gut metagenome | biome: human gut; feature: human-associated habitat; material: faeces... | reverse complement strand
ACGCTGGAACAGAAAGTAAAAGTGAAACGGAAAAACTGCTCCGTCAGGCAATGGATGATTACGAAAGCAAGAAATTTGTCGCAAAGACAGATAATCTTACTGTAGGAGAACTTCTTGATATGTGGGCGGAAGAAGAACTGAAAGTCGGAACACTCAGCAATGGTACAGTGGAAAATTATCTTGGTGCAATCCGTTGTATCAAGAAACATCCGATTGCAGAACGCAAATTAAAAACCGTTACTGCTGAACATTTACAGGCATTTCTCGATCTGCTTACATTCGGTGGGGAATTTCCAGATGGAAAAGTGAGAAAAGGATACAGTAAAGATTACATCCATTCCTTTTCAGCAGTATTACAACAGGCTTTCCGGTTTGCAGTATTTCCAAAACAGTTGATTACTTTTAATCCTATGCAGTATATTAAGCTGAAAAAACAGGCAGAGGATGTGGATTTATTCTCAGATGATGAGGTAGAAGAAGGCATACAGCCTATTTCCCATGAAGATTATGAGAGACTGATAGAATACCTCAAAGTAAAGAATCCACCTGCAATCCTGCCAATCCAGATTGCATACTATGCGGGACTTCGTATCGGTGAAGTTTGCGGATTGACATGGCAGGACATCAATCTTGAAGAACAATGCCTGACCATTAAAAGAAGTATCCGCTATGATGGCACAAAACATAAAAACATCATCGGACCGACCAAGCGAAAGAAAGTAAGGATTGTTGATTTTGGCGATACTCTGACTGAAATACTGAAAACCGCCAGAAAAAAACAGCTTAAAAGCCGGATGCAGTATGGTGAACTTTACCACCGCAATTTCTACAAGGAAGCACAGGACAAAAACAGAGTGTATTATGAATATTATCATCTGGACGGAACCGAAGAAATCCCGGTAGATTACAAGGAAATCTCCTTTGTCTGCCTGAGACCGGACGGATGTCTGGAACTGCCAAGCACACTCAGCATTGCCTGCCGATCAGTTGCAAAAAGGCTGGACGGATTTGAGAATTTCCATTTCCACCAGTTGCGACACACCTACACAAGCAACCTCCTCTCAAACGGAGCTGCCCCAAAAGATGTGCAGGAACTGTTAGGACACTCTGATGTCAGTACCACAATGAATGTCTATGCCCACTCTACAAGAAAAGCAAAACGGAACTCCGCCAGACTTCTTGATAAAGTAGCAGGCAACGACTAAATAAAAAATCCCTTATTTCCCTTGCGGATTCCTCATAAGGGCAAAAATAAGGGAAAATACATATCATTTCACTATCTAATGGGCTGGAAAGCTCGTAAAATAAGGAAAGTTCAGGAAATCTCTCCACAAATCCCGATTTATAGATTTATTTTAACACAAAATATAAGTGGTTTGTAGAGATGAAATATATCGTGTTTAATTTTCATACAAAAAATTTGTAGTACCATCATATTACCAATAAAAACTTGTAAAAACCTATATTGCTTTATAACACCACCGTAATACTGTGAAAAACTGAATGAAACCGAGCTAAGGCAAAACCTAATCATAAACAAATTATCAGATATCGTTGATAACTTAGAAAAGATTCGAGATAATCAATACTCATTATATGAAGTCTTGAAAGATTCAAATCGAACGATTAAAAGTTTATCTGAAGAAGTTCGAAAGTTTAACGAGACTTCCAAATTGACTCAGTATTATACCGAAACAGCTGCAAAGGCTGCGGAAGCTCCGAAAATTGTGTATGCTTATACTAGAGAAATCGGATAAAACACGATATATCACATTAGGATTCCTTAAATGGAGTCCTTTTTTTATACCCTTCTCCTTTCTCGATTTCTCTCACAACGTCCTCGAAAACCAACAACGACAAATTGCACACTTTGGAAATAATGTTTTCATAGGATTAGTTATAAAAGCAACTTTCGTTCTACGAGAGCGTTCTTAAAACAATCGAGAAATAGTTTAGCTTTTATTGTTCTGCAATCTTTTTTCGTAAGCTGTCATTTGTGGTTTTTAAAACTTGCTCGGCCATATTTCCGCCGTTGGTAATATCCTCAATGATTTCATTACTTGAATAGTCTATGGAATACATGTAAACGGTGTCGTCTGTTTTATAAATATAGTAAGTAAAATCAATATCCATATCTGGCGTCAATAGATAAATGTTATTACCTTGTAATGAAAGTGTACATGGAATTGATTCCTCATCACTCTGTCTTTCGTAATTGAAAGTTGAATAGGTTGCTTCATTTGTATCTTTATAAATACTTAAACAATCAACAAGTGTATATCCTTTTGCGTTGATTCTTTGTTCTCCATAGTAGTCTGTAGAAGTTGCGGTTTCCTCCTGAATCTCATCTATACTTGGAATATTCAAATCCTTCATTTGATATGGTAGAGGATCAAAATCATATTCTTCATAATCGATATCAAATTCTTCCTGGAAATCATCAATTATTGTACAGCAGCTTTGGATTGCTTCATTTAAAAGTGGAACATTATCATATGTAATGCCATCTTTATTGATTGATATTGAGCCAGTTGCGTCTTCTCCATATGTGCAGTTTCCATTCTCAAATTCGTAGTAATTATATTGGATATCATACTTTGTATATTTCTTATTCGTTGAATTAATAGTTATTGTCTTTTGATATTCTTTTGTATCTTCAATTACATCTGTTGTATATGTATAGGATATATATTCTTTATCATTTTGGTTTTGCAAAGCAAATATGGTAGTAGTTGTTTCATTGTCGTTTTCTACGATATAGCGGGCAGCCATATTTTGATGCTTTTTGCCTTCATCTGAACTTATACCAATATTCCAGTTGTTTTTTAAGTACGCATTATCTTTGGATTTGGATTGAACAGCATCAATGGTAGCTTCCCAAAAATCTTGCTTTTCATCTTGGTGACAAGCTGTTAAAGATATAGCGCAAAATAAGCAGAGAATATATTTGAATAATTTCATGATTAAAGCCTTCTTTCTTTATCAAACAATTTTGGATGATAAATATCTTGAATTAGTGTATTTAAATACAAGCAAAAGAACATCTATATATTTATGTTTCTAATTCATGGATACTATAGTTCTTAAATAGATGAAAATCAAGAATATAAAAAGCCAAACCTGATAAAGATTTGGATTAAAAGACTTGCCTGATATCGTTCCTATCAAACAAGTCATAGCCAAATAAAAACATCATCCAACTTTATAGAATTCAGGATTGTTAAAATCACCGTATTTCCATCCACCATCTTCCCATACAAACGAGCAGGTAATGTCTGTTTGATTAGTGGAATTGTCAAGCTCGCAATAGTTGTTAAGTCTTACCCAGAACTCATCATCCGTTTTCTTAATGATTTCTCCTACTGTATATTTGCATCCGATTCCGTTAATACATATAGCAGAATATGCTTCATATAACTTCCCATTTACTTCAATAAAAGGAAGTCTTGTCAATGGACTTAAGTTGTAAGGTCTATCATAACAGATGGGATACCTTCTCGAAAACTTCTGGTAATAAACGTTTTCTAAATCATCATATGATTGAATTCGTGGGTCTAATACAGCCACATAATAACCGTTATTATTTCGATACGAACCTTCTCCCGTTGAAAATTGAGTCCCACAGATATACGACATACGTTCTCCATAAAATGTATTTACAGTTTCATCAGCAAAAGCAAACAACTCATCATCTGTAAACATACTCGAAATCCCCGTAGCAACAGGTGTTTCTTCAACCTGACTAGCTTGTGTTTCCTGTTCTTGCGATGCTTCTTCCGTAGTTTCCTTAACCTCTTTTAATTTCTCTTTCTTTTTTGATTTGGATTTGTCTCGCTCCTTTTGAGAGACCTTCTCATCAACCTTCTTATCTTTATCCTTTTCAGAAGCAGCACATCCAGACAATATCAAAGAAGTTGTCAAGACAGCTGCAATCAACCTATTTCTTTTCATATTCTCACCATTTCCCTGCTTCTAGTATATCATTCAGAATGAAAACAAACAAAATCCCGATAAAATATCTATATAAGTGTGATTTATGGGTTACTGTATATACATGAACATGAAATTGAGTGATAACTATCGATGAAGGGCTTCTCTTTTTCTGAATCGGACTTCCGGCGATGATAGCAACAATTGCTTCTGCCAATTATTATCCTCTAAGCTATATCATTTTGATTAAAACGTTAGATTGTTTTATTGTTCAATAAAAAGCAATTTTCCTCTTCGTATTTGATGATGAAGCATTGTATTTTTACAATAAAATGTCGCAAAGCTTTTGTGATATACAGTTTCACCATTATCATCTATATAATCAACATCGAAATAATTTCTTACGTTAAGTAACGTTCTGTATCCATGTAAAGTACGTCTTTTCTTTCCAATATTCTTTTTTACAACATTGAAACCTCTACACCATATCACCGGTTTCTTATCTGGTCTAGGACAATTATTTTGAAAAAAACTTTGATATGTTGTATGTTCGATAATATATCCATCTTCATATCTGACGTCAATATCTTTATAGTTTCTATATTCGATAATCTCTGCAATCATATTATTTGTACAAACAACTTTTTCTCCAACTCTATAATGCTTAACAAAACTTTTTTTAAATTCATTCTTTGTTATTGTATTTGTCTTTTCCATATTTCACCTATATTCCAAACATTTCTCTACAAATGGTTTTACCGCAATCTGTTTTAAATATACGATTATAAGCTTTTTTTACAGCTTCTTTTGATACACCATCCTCATAGAGATTAACCAAAAAGTCTGCTTCAATCAATATTTGATAATCAATACCATCTACATGATCATAGGTATGGTGATGTGCAATTAAATACTGAACTCGTTTGGATATATCATCATCAAATTCCAATTGTTTCAACAATTTTTCAGATAATGCAGGACCTTCCATTTCCTGTAATTTACCGCTACAATTTCCATATTTTTCTTCACACACATGAATACCAATATCATGTGTTAAAGCTGCGGTTTCAATGATAAACAAAGTTTTATCATCAACTTCTTCTTTTTCTGCAATTAATTTTGCGTAGCTATGAACTTTACAAAAATGTTGAATTCTTTTTGCGTCTCCTTTATAAAGTTCAATCATTGCCATATGTAATTTATTGATCATAACAAACACTTCTTCCCTTTTATTTGTTTTATTATCTATGAGATACATATCTTTTGCAACAATTTATTCAATGTTTTAAAATATGTTTAGGACGGTGTTGGCATGAAAAGAATATTTACAATTATAATGATAATCACATTACTTGTTGGATGTGCGAAAACAGATTTTTTGACGGGACACGATTGGGTTCACTATGACTCTACATGTATTAAAACCGTCTATTTTGGTAAAGATGGCCATTTTGCGTATTATAGTGATGAAGAAAATCCTGTGAATGATTCAGATTTATATAATCAATATACTTATGATTCGAATAGTAAGGAAATTGATCTTTTGCCATCTGGTGATATGTCAATTCAAGTGTTACGTTATAAAAAATCAAGACTTCTTCTAAATATTGATGGAGATATAAAAGAATTTTTTGATTCTAAAGATAAGATCATAGATGGAGCTAATCCAAGTGATCTTGCGTATGATACAGATAATATAACGGATGGTTTTAGTTCATACTTGGCAATTCTTAAAGGATGGTTCTCAAATTATTACTGCTCCTGCAAATTATGATAGTGATGATTCAAAATTTAAAGAGTATGAGCTATTTGAAAGATTGGCTGACAATGTAGAGTACTATTCTTGGACTTATAATGTGGATCAATCTGATGTTGAGTCAAGCTATACTAAATTGACTGATACAGAAGCTTTTAAGATTATTGAAGACTGTGGTGCCATCGGATTTGTATGGTACAACAAATCCGCAAAGATTACTAAAATTGTCTTTTTTTCAAGTGCAATTATAGAATAATAAAACAATAAAATATATAATCACGCTATATATTAAGCAAATACATGAGCTATAGAAACAAATGTTAATATTTATTTTGCACATTGCTATACATAGTGTTATACTAGGTTATGCTAGGTAAGAACCCTTACTCACATCTTATCTAGCCTATTCTAAATGGCCAGCACTCTTTCTTACCCTTTCAGAGTGTTGGCTTTCATTTTGTTGAAAATACAAAGTATGTAAACTTTTTGTAAAAAAGTGACATATGTCAATACATTTTTCATTTTCACGTGTTATAATGTTTTTAGTTAGATGACTTCAAACGCCAACATAATAATTTTTAGCATATGAAAATAACGCCAACTACCTCATATGTTATATTTCATCTAACAGTCGATTAGAGAACTAGACTCCTCAAACACTAACATTCTAGTTCTCTCCTCTATTAAAGATATTTTGAGTCAACAATTAAAGTTGGCTCTTTTTCATTTAAATGGTATATTACTCTATGCAGAAATGAGTTGATTGTATGAAATTAAAAATATGGTTAGGTAGAATTATTCCATTAGTAATTATTGCACTTGGTGAAGTTGGATTGTATTTTACATTATTCAAATGGCTAACTTCTTCTTTTGTGTTTATCGAAGTTGTATTACACATTCTATCTGTTTTAATTATCTTAAATATCGTTCGAACAAGCAGACACTTATCTTCCGATTTAATGTGGATTTTATTAATCATGTTGTTTCCAGTTTTTGGTACATTTGTATATGTATTGATGTTGTTAAGTTTATTATTTGGAAAAACATTTCGAAATATCATTCAAGAACAGAAAAAAGCATCTTCTTATTATATACAAGATGCATCCATCATCGATGAAATTCGAAAAGATAATAAAGATTATGTTTCACAACTTGCCTTTCTATCTGAAGAAGGCTTTCCTTTTTATCATAATACCGGTTTTAAATATTATGCTCCATGTGAAAATGGTTTTGATGAGATGTTAAAAGAGCTAAAAAAAGCGGAGAAATATATTTTTATGGAATATTTCATTATTGAAGAAGGCATCATGTTTAACTCCATACTTTCTATATTAGAAGAAAAAGTAAAACAAGGCGTTGAAGTACGTATTATGTATGATGATATGGGATCATTAGGTACACTTCCTGCTTCTTATGCCAAACAATTACAGAAAAAAGGTATTAAAGCAGTTTCTTTTAATCGAATCTCCCCTATTATCAATACAATTATGAATCATAGGGATCATCGAAAAATATTGGTTATTGATGGAAAGGTTGCCTTTAGTGGTGGTGCTAATTTAGCTGATGAATATATCAATAAAAAAGTGAAATATGGTTATTGGATGGACAATATCATTTGTGTCAGAGGTAAAGCTGTATGGTCTTATCTAATCATGTTTTTGACAAACTGGAATGCTTTACGCCATGAAGATGAAGATTATACTGTTTTTAAAAACTCCAAGATTGTTGATGAAACATCTTTTGATGGATATATTGCACCCTACGCAGAAACACCTTTAGATCAAGAATTAACTGGACAATCCGTTTATGAAGACTTGCTAAATAGTGCCAATGAATATGTATATATTATGACACCATATTTGATTATTGATTCTGAAATGATCAACACGTTAATTCATACCGCAAAAAAAGGTGTCGATGTACGAATTATTATGCCAGGTATTGCGGATAAACAAATCATACATGATATGGGCACAACTTATTATGCGCAATTGATTCAAGGTGGTGTTAAAATTTATGAATATGAGCCGGGATTTGTCCACTCTAAAGTCTTTGTATGTGATGATACATATGCCACAGTAGGAACAATCAATTTGGATTATCGTTCACTATATCTACATTTTGAAAATGGTACTTTATTATATAAGTCAAAAAAGATTTTGGATGTGAAACAAAACTTTATGGATACATTGTCAAAATGTAAAGAAATTCAAATTGAAGATACCCATGTTAATATTGTAAAAGGATTGTTCTTAAGCATTATTCGAATCTTTTCACCATTATTATAGAAAAATGCAAGGTTAAATCCTTGCATTTTTAGTAGAATTAAAATAATGATTTTACACAGCCATACATTCCAGCATCATTTTCAAGTTTAGCTAAAACGACAGGTGTATTTTCACATGCATGGAATGCATACTCTTTAAAGAATGTGCTAATTCTTGAAGTTAAGATATCTCCAGCTTTAGAAACGCCACCACCAATCACAATGATTTCCGGATCAATTACACAACATACTTGTGCAAGTGATTTAGCTAAGATTTTACAAATTAGATTGACAACTTCATTGGCGATTTCATCCCCATTTTTAGCTTCATCATAAATATTCTTGGCTTCTAAAGATGCATAGTTTCGTAAACTCGAACTACGAATATCTTTTTCTAATGTTTTCTTAGCTTGTGTAACTATTCCAGTAGCTGAAACATATTGTTCTAAACATCCATGGTTACCACAGTTACATGCGATTGGTTCATCATCCTTTACAGGCATATGCCCAATTTCCCCACCTGCACCATGAATTCCGGAAACGATTTTTCCATCTAAAACACAACCGCCTCCAACACCAGTTCCAAGTGTAACCATCAATACGTCTTGGTATCCTTTTCCTGCCCCTTGCCACATTTCTCCAAGGGCTGCTACATTGGCATCATTTCCTACTTTTACACTAAAGCCAGAAATTTCATTAAATTCCTTTTCGACATTGAATGCGTTCCAACCTTATTAAAATTCTCAATAAGAATCAATCACTTTCATATACTTGTTTGATTAAATCATCGACAATTAATTTTGTATATCTTTTACATCCATATGGAATGCCATCACATAATGCATAATCACCAGAATATTTAATGGCTTTACCACTTTTTAGATGCAAAGTATATCGGCTACTACACGCACCACTTAGCAATGATTTATATGTTTTTTACTGCCTAAATTTATTCTAATTTCAACTACCCCAAATCGTTAATATATATTGAGGTTCATCTGGGTTATGATTTTCTTTCTTGGTTTACGAATAAAAGCCATGATATTGGAATCATCAAGGACCATACAGCCTTTTAGATCTATTCCTTCGTAAAAACTTCACCTCTATTTTGTGCAAGAAAATAAAGAATATCGAACTCTTTCAGTGTTAAACAATACCTAGTATCACCTCTAAAAGAATGACACTAATCACAATAAAAGCTACAAAGGCTGGCCTTTTATAAAATGGAACATTTGAATAATCCATGACATTTGATAATTTTGACATGCCATACTTTCCTAAATACATATAAATAGGATCTCTAAAATTCTTAATATATTTTAATTTACGAGATAAAAAGATGTCTTCTAATCTTCTACAAAACAATTCATCCTCTAAATACGGCATGATTTTAGAGTCTGTAAAAACTTGTACGATCTCTTTAGAACCAATCTTTTTAGGCAAACTTTTTTCAATTGAATTTAATATATCTTGATAAACAATTACATCCTTTTCATTCTGAATAAATAATGTCGTTATTTTAGGAATGGGTGGAGGAACTATTGTATCTTCTTTAATTGAAATGGGTTGTGTTTTTATATCTTGTTTACTTTCTATATTTTGTTCGTATGAAACAGATTCTATTTCTTGATCTGAATGTAGACAGTGTTGATAAGCCGCTTGAATCTGTTTAAATTTCTCTGGATTTTCTTCAGGATGATATTGTTTTAAAAGTTTGGCATATGCCCTTTTAATTGTCTTTTTATCACTTGTAGGCTCAATCCCTAATATTTCCCACGCATTCATGCCAAATACCCTCCTTCTTCATCCTCTTCTTGAGTAAAGATATCTAATTGATCTACATTTTGACTTTCTTCTATCTGATCTAAAATTCGTGAAACCTGATTAATAAGACGTTTTCTTTTTTGAATATTGTTGATCAAACTTTCCATATCTTTTGTGAATTCAGTATGAAGTTTCATCAAATAATCCTGTGTTTCTTCATCTACTTCCTGATAAATTCTTTCAATACGAGCAAGCAGGGCATCCACTTCATTATTTTGATATAAACCTAAAGATACTTCTTTGATAGAGTCTAAACGAACAGACGCATCTACTTTTTCTAGCACATCGCCTTTTGATACTCTAAAAATATAATGTTCCTTAGTAGAATGTACAATGGCTTCTACATACAACATGGAATTAATGTCATACGAATAGATCAAATCAAACGATTCATAATCATGCATATTTCTAGGAACATGAATAAAAGCCTGGCCTAAAAATAAGTTTTCCTTGGCATACATAGCCTGCCCTTGAAACACACTAATATTCACTTTAGTCTGCCCTTTATGCACTGTACGCAAAGTCATCTTTTTACTTGTTGGTAAAACTGAATTCTTAGGAATAAGCACGGTTGATAATTCTAAATCTGGATTTTGTTCGTTATATGTAGAAGTACTTAAGGAGAAAGGACAAATATCAGTAACAACTACATCTTTAATATTTTCATCCCTTTGTTTAATGCCAATATATTTTCCAAGTCCAAGTACAACCAAAGAATCCATGTTTTCTTCTTTTAGTACAGGAATATTTAAAGCGTCTGATAAATAATGTTGAAGTACCGGCATTTTGCTTGAGCCTCCTACAAGAATCAAACTATCAAGTTCACTCGCCGAAAAGCCGCTATCCTTAACAGCTTTACCAATGACATTTTTACAAGATTCTAGTAAAGAATGTGTAATATTGAATAATACATTTTCATCAAATATACAATTATAATTCTTATTTAAATGAACTAAAGAAACTTCAACTACATTTTGCGTACTTAACTTGATTTTAGCTTGTTCGCAAGTACGCAAAATGCTTTGTTGAAAAGAAGAGTCTAAGACATTATAGTTTAACTCATTTTTTAAACAAAAGTATTCGGCCATAGCTCGATCAAAATCTGTGCCACCCAAGTGATTATTTCCGCTAATCGCATTGATACTAATCACATTTTCAAAACAGTCAACAACTGAAACATCTAATGTTCCTCCACCAAAATCAAATACAACGAAGGTTTCATATTCATCGTCCATATGACATGCGATGGCCGCAGCACTTGGTTCATTGATCAAACGCTCCACTTTAATTCCTAATAATTCTCCAATTCGTTTTGTATCTTGTCTTTGACGCGCATTAAAATAAGCAGGCACACTAATCACAACTTCTGATATTTCTTCATGAAGATAATTTTGCGTGTCTTCAATCAATTGTTTCACGACAAAAGAAGAAAGTGTAGCTGAATCATACTCTTTCTTGTCTAATGTGTAAGTAACATCTGAACCCGTATTTTGCTTAAACAAAGATGCACTACACTCTGGATGCGTAATTAATCTTTCCTTAGCCAATTTTCCAACAACAATCTTACCATCCAAGATACTGACAGCACTTGCAGTTACATATTCGCCATACGCATTGGGAATCCGTACTGGCTTTCCTTCTTTATAGACAACCGCTAAACTGTTGGTTGTTCCTAAATCCACACCTAATATTGTCATATTTTTCTCCTAACAAAAGTTTAAAATGGCTAGAATAATACTAAATACTAAAGAAATACTTCCATATACAATTAGAAAATATTTTAATACAATGGATAGTACATGTTTATAGCCTTCTGCATATTTAATAAAAACAGATTTTTTGCGTAGTACAAAATATAGAATGATACATACAATGCCTACAATTCCATTATAGATGATCAAAAGTGGAATCAACATCGATAAAAAGAACACACATAGTATCCATCCTACACAAAACATCATCAATAGTAATACACACAATCCGCCCATAATATCGCCTTCTTTAACTCCACTATAGCATACTAAAAGCGGTATTACTACCGCCTAGAAGTCTTTGTGGAATCTTCCTCCTTAATGATTGTCTTTATAGTTTGTGATATACAAATATAAGACTAATACACCTACAAGAATAATGCCTACAATAAATAAAGTATGAGCTGACATCTTTCCATATAGGAACATGCATCCACACCCAACAAGTAATAATACATCGACAATAATAACAACAGGATCTAATTTCTTCATATCTTGACACTTCCTTTCAATTTCTTGATATAATAGTTTGGTATGAAAAATAAAACAATGATTGGACATATTTTAGCTTTTGTATGCATTATGATTTGGGGTTCTACCTTTGTATCGAGCAAGATACTACTTGATACATTTACACCCATTGAACTTCTTTTTATACGCTTTTTAATTGGTTTTTTAACACTATGCATCTTAAGTCCTAAAATATTAAAATTAGAAAATAGAAAAGATGAAATTTGGTATATTCTAAGTGGATTAACCGGTGTTTTCTTATATTATTTTATTGAAAGTACAGCTCTAGTCTATACTTATGCCACAAATGTAGGTGTCATAATATCGATAGCACCCTTCTTTACTTCCATACTTGCCTATCTATGTTTTAAAGATGAACCCTTTAAGATCAACTTTGTGGTAGGCTTCATTGTAGCCTTTATTGGCATCTTCTTCATTAGCTTTAATGGCCAACAAATGCATCTATCTCCAAAGGGAGATATTCTTACAATTGTGGCAGCCGTGATGTGGGCTATATATAGTGTTGTATTAAAGAAAGTCAATGCATTAGGACATACTTCCATTCAAAATACGAAACGAATCTTTGCGTGGGGACTTTTCTTTATGACACTCAGCCTTCCAATATTAGGATTTGATGTATCCATAGATGAGATTCTAATCCCACGCAATTTATTGAACCTGCTTTTCTTAGGTGTGATAGCTTGTGCAGGATGCTTTGTGATTTGGAACCATTCTTGTTTTATATTAGGAAGTGTTAGAACCAATCAATATGTATATTTAACCCCCATCGCCACAATTATCTTTTCAGTAATTATCCTACATGAAAAGATTACGCCATGTATTGTTCTTGGAACCATACTTACTTTATCTGGCTTAATTATATCCGAATACAAGAAGGAATCTTAACCAATTCTTTCTTTTATTTTGGATAAAATTAATTTAGCTTCTTTCAAATCACTTAAGTACATATCACTATTCAACAACACCTTCTCTTTCGATACATATATGGCCAAAATAGTTTCATCTTTTAATACAACCTTAACTCCAACAAATAGATATGGATTTTGTAGAATCCCAGATGGTAATAGTCCGCTAGGAAGTATAGCCGTAAATGGAACACCCTTTCCTTTTTACTAAGCTTTTTCATTTAAGACACAAAAACGAACTACATCACTATAAGAATATGTATCGGATGGAATGGTAAACTGTTTATTCAAATCATCAAATCTTATATATTTATCTATATTCAGAATTAAACCTCCACATTATTAAGCAGCCAATAATCAGGATAATGCCACTCACAATGAAACTTGTATTTTTAGATAAGTAATAATAAGCCAAGCGATTACACAACCAAATTAAAACTATGATTACACAATTTCCAAATACCCTTTTATCCATACCCTATCTCCTTATCTTCATATTAATCATTTAGCCATTTAGAATCAAATGTATTGTCCAAATAGGTCATTTAAAAGGAAAAAAAAGTAAGGTCTTGCCTTACTTAAATCTTTGGTTGATATCGCATATCCGATACATTATATACAGTGATAAATGCTTTTGGATCGAGTGTATTGATGAATTTCATCAACTTTTGATATTCCGCTTTATCTACGATGGTGATGATTTCATTACGTTTTTCCATATTGTATGCACCATATGCTTCATATACCGTTGCTCCACTATGTAGTTCATGGATGATAAATTCACGAAGCTCTTTTTCCTTTGGCGTGATTATACATACTCTTCGTTTAATATTATGATCAAAAATAAAATGATCGAGAACGATTCCATTAAAATAAGTGCCCAAAATACTTAACACAACCGTTTTCTTATCATAAACAAGAGCTGCGGATAAGGCAACACACATACCCGATAGAGACATGGCTTTTCCTAGTTCCATATGCAGATATTTATTCATAATCTTTGCGACAATATCAAGACCGCCTGATGATGCATTTCGATTAAATAAAATACTAAGTCCCACACTCACTACAAGAATGTAGCACAATACATCCAATTCTTGACTGTTTGTGAAAGATACAAAATTTGGAAACAGGATTTCAAAAAATGCAAGAAAAACAGGTAGCATAATACTTGTATAGACTGTTTTTACACCAAATTCTTTACCACAAGTTAGAAAACCAATAATTAATAAAACAACATTTAAAATCATGGTAATGGCAGATAATGGTAACGGTATAAAATTAGATAGTATGATACCTAATCCAGAAATACTACTTACAGAAGTATGACTAGGCACTAGAAAAAAATAAACGGCTGCTGCAATAATTCCAACTGCGAGTGTCAAAATCATGGCTTCCTTTAAGATATTTTTATAATTATATTGTTTATTCATGAAAACTGTCTCCTAATAATTCGCTATTACTATTATTTTATCAAAAAGTAATAGTTCATTCCATGCTATTGTGAATACGGATCTTGACCCAAATCAAAAGGAATCCTAAAATACATGATTATGGATTCCTTTTTAAATTAACACTCAATGGCTACTTTAATTACACCATCACGTTTGTTTTCAAATAGTTCATACCCTTGCGCAATTCGACTAAGAGGATATGTATGTGTAATCAAAGGTTCTGTATTGATCTTACCTTGTGCAATCAATTGTAAAGTCTTTTCACAATCACAACCATCAACACCACCTGTTTTGAAAGTCAGGTTTTTCCCATACATGTCTGGAAGTGGTAAAACTTGTGGTGCATCATATAAAGCTACGATTGTCACAATCGCATTTGCTCTTGCACATTGCCATGCAAGCTGAAAAGTAGATGGAACACCCGCAACTTCAAGAACAACATCTGCACCACCATGATCACTATTTTGTAGCACAAAGTCTTTGCATTTTTCTGGAGTTACTGTTAAAACTTCTGGATAATGTTCATGGATAAAAGCAAGGCGAGATTCATCTTTTTCACACATAATTATTCTTTTTGGCTTTTGAAGCATAACACATAGTAAAGTACAAATACCTGTAGGGCCAGCACCAATAATCAATACAGTATCCTCTTCCTTGATTTCTGAAATACGAGTTGCCCAATATCCTGTTGCTAATACATCCCCTACAAACAAAGCTTGTCGATCACTGACACCATCAGGTATTTTATTCAATCCTTGATCTGCAAAAGGAACTCGTACATATTCGGCTTGTCCGCCATCAATTCGACATCCAAGAGCCCATCCTCCATTATCATCCGTACAGTTGTTTACATAGCCGTTTTGACAGAAAAAACACTTACCACAAAAAGTTTCTACATTCACCGTTACACGATCTCCAGGTTTTACATGAGTTACTTTATTTCCAACTTGTTCTACAATACCCACCATTTCATGACCAACAGTAATACCAGGCACGGCACGAGGAACACTACCATGTTTAATATGCAGATCACTTGAACAAATACTCGCAAGTGTCACTTTTACAATCGCATCCCTTTCATGAAGAAGGACTGGTTTTGGTTTTTCCATCAATTCAAATTTTCCTTTTTCCAAATACGTATATGCCAACATATTTCTTGACTCCTTTTCTATTCTTTTTTAGTAAAGATTTACCAATTTTCAGCAACTGTAATCCAGTTTCTATAGCCTGTTGCACTTTCTCTTTAACTTCAGAAACATAGTCCATATTTTGTGCAGCTATCACATCCATAGGACCAATCCCCCTATGGAACATAATTCAAAAAAATTCTTAAGTGCAGCCGGATAGGACATATCCCAAAACAAAGAGGCTATAACGATTCAATCTACATCACGAATTGTCATTGCCTATGATAGTGATTATGCATCATAGTTTCCATGCATTCTTTGTTGAACAAGATCTTCCTTTACGATTTCAAGAGGAATTTCATTTAAAACAAACTTCATAATAGTATATCTTTCAGATAGCTTAGAAAAAATTGACTTGGCAATTCTGCGGATTCTAGACTCTTTTACACATACATGCATCTATATACACTAGTGATTTCATATTTTTCCTCATTTCTTTTTATAAGCATATGTTTTATATATCAATAGTGTAACATATTCTATCTTAAGTATATTGATGAAAAAAGTGAACCTTTTACATTTTTGGTTCACTTTATCCGTTAAGAGGTCCTATATTAATCAACAATCGTCTTATAATAATCACCTAAATCTGCCAATGCATCAATAATTGGCATCATTTCTTTTCCAAGGTCTGTAAGTCCATAATAAACTTTCGGTGGATTCTCATGATAATCATTTCTATACACAAGACCATCATCTATCATTTGTCTCAGACTATCAGTTAGTACTTTTTGAGAAATTCCTTCTAAATCTCTCTGTAGTTCATTGAATCTCCATGGACGACTTCTTAAATTTCTTATTATCATGAGCTTCCATTTACCGCCTATTAAGGACACTGATGTTGCTACTGGACATGCCGGAAGCTCTTTTTTTGTCTTCATATGTAGTCACCTCATTTCATATACATTTTGGCATATTTATTTTATTGTGTACAGTTACAAAAAGGTGCGTACTATTTTTTGAGTGTGTGAATGATTATACTATAATCAAGCAACAAGGTTGCAAATAAAAATGGAGGTCATTCAAATGTCAAACTACAAAAAAACCAATGTTGGTAATGATGGTTGTACAGAACTTCATGAAGCACTTTCTTTAACTGGCGCTGAAGTAAGTATTAATACTCTTCCTGCTGGTGCAAGTGTTCCTTTCGTTCATTCCCATAAAAATAATGAAGAAATTTATGGGGTTATTACTGGAAAAGGAACTGTTATTATTGATGGGGATACTGTCGAAATTACTGCTGGTGACTGGTTAAAAATCAGCCCTGCTGCAAAACGTCAATTCTTTGCTGCAAGCGATTCAAGTATTACTTATATTTGCATTCAGGTGAAAGAAAATTCACTTGACGGATTCACAGTAAATGATGCTATCATTTATTAAGAATATTGCATAACAACACGAAATCCTCCCGGCCCTGATGGTTTGGAGGATTGTTTTTATTAATCGTTTTTTTCAGGAAGATCATAAATCTTTTCATCTTTTGAAATCAGTTGAACACCTTATGCATATGACATCCATTTTCTTATAATGCATGAAAGCAAACTATTTTGTATACTTACATTCTTCTTCGAGTTCACAAACTAGATATTCGTCACTCATGCAGTGCATATCGGATACACCTTCACTCATGAGTTGATAAAGCTTTGACCGATAAAATATGTCTAAAGCCTTTTCCAATGAAACATTATTCTCTTTCGCAAAAAGTTCTACAACACGCGCATATTTCTTCTGCAAAAGAATTGGATTTGCCTTCATAGCTTTTCACTCCCCTCAAATTTCAGATATGAAAGTGCCTTTGTTGTTCGAAAAGCTATTTGCAAATTGGGTTTCTCATATTGTAACCTTTTAATGGCTTCGGCTTTATCAATGAATCCATCAAAATACAGTTCTACTGTATTAAATACTTTATCATTTGCAACACCACCAACAACAAGATCATAATCTGTACCATCTTGTCCGCTTCTGCAGTTCAAAATAAAATCCAGCCATTCTTCTGAATAGGCATCAAATTTCAATACGTTTAAATCTTTACATGCCTCTTCATCAAATGTATATCTTGATACAATTCCTTCTTTGCCACGTCGTTTAAATCGGTTACACCATTTTTCTGCTTGTTCGAAAATTGGAGTTACGTAGAAGCCCTTTCCAAAATCTACATTCTTTCTAGAATGTACCAAATCCGGCTGATTCACCACTACAAATGAACCATGATATAAAATCATAGCTTTACACCCCTTTCGTGCATAACATCAATAATATCATCCACAATATAATCCTTACTTTGTGTGTGCAACACCTCATACTCTGGGATAATATAATCTTTCAAGATGTTTGTTTGCTCGCTTAAGGCTACATATACCTTTTGTGCATCAACATGAAGTCTTAACGCAATATTTTCAATACAAAAAATCGCAAATTCTAATTCTTTGCTTTCACACATCATCTTATCCATTTTCATGCACTTGTAACCTCCAACCTCTATTTCGTTTTATTTATTCTTTTCATCTCTTACTTATATGTTTCAATAAATGTATGCTTACCATGATTGGATTCATAAACACGAATCTCACAATTGTTAGGCTTTGGTCTCCACTTAATACCATTTTTACGATCTTCTAGATAGCCACATAAAGAACGAATGATACCACCATGACATACGATCAATACATTCTCATAATTCTTCTTTTCAAGTTCCTTTAAAAAGGATTGACTTCGTTTGACCATACTCTTGACTGATTCAACCGACTTAGGATTTGGCAATAGTTCAGGAAAAGCCCAATAGGAAGTCATTTTTAATCCCAATTTAAAGTAGTTTCTCAATTCATAATCCCCAAAATCCACTTCAATAATACGAGAATCAATCTTTACATCCTTTTGATCTACATTGCCAATAATCGAAGCTGTTTGAATCGCTCTTTGTAGAGGGCTTGCATATACCGCATCAAAATGAATATCACCAATCTTTTTTCTTGCCTCTTTTGCTTGTTGAATTCCCGTCTCATTTAAAGGTTCATCTGTAAGTCCCTGCATTAATTTTTGTTTATTTAAAGCCGTTTGGCCATGTCTAGTAATCCAAATCTTCATTCAATTACTCCCTCAATCAAAGTCTCTACGAGCATATAAGACTTTTCCAATAACCTTTACCGGCAATTCTTCCACTTCTTCCGGCGTAAAAACCTTTGTGTCAATCTTAGGATTTGCAGCTTCTAAAATCATTAAACCCTTTTTATATAAAACACGCTTTAATGTCGCTTCCTCACCCACAAGTACAATCGCAATACTTCCAGATTCCACTTCATTTGTCTGTTTTACAAAGACAAGATCTCCCTCATAGATATGGGCGTTGATCATAGAATCTCCACGTACACGTAAAAAGTAATCGCCTTTTTTACCATCATGACGATTTAATTCAATATACCCCTCAATGTCTTCCATTGGAAAACCATCATATCCAGCTTTTACACTACCAACAATAGGTTTGATTCGATCTTCTTCATCCAAAATACTTTTGACATCACAATCCAACATATCAGATAGTTTCTTTAATGTATTGGCCTTTAAATGTGTGCTTTCACCCTTTAACCAACGAAAATATGTGGCACGACCAATCCCTATCCTTTTAGCCGCCTCATCATGTTTAATATTATTTTCAATCTCATATTGTAGTAATAATTGTCTTAACTGCATAGTTACACCACCTTTACTTATATAGTATCAAAAATTAAATAAAATACCAGTGAAAATTTATAAACTTTTTAAGAAAGTCTCAAATCTATCTTGAATTTTTATTTATTTTTAACTATGATTTTATACGAACGATATGGGGTGTGGAGGTATTTATGCAAAAAACATATTTATGTATTGATTTAAAATCCTTTTATGCATCCGTAGAATGTGTTGAACTTGGCCTTGATCCATTCAAAGTCAATCTTGTGGTGGCCGATCCTACACGAGGGGGTGGTGCCATTACTCTAGCTGCAACACCAGCCATTAAGAAATTAGGTGTACCGAGTCGTGGTCGTATCTTTGAGATTGATCCAAAAATTGAATATATGATTACTCCACCTAGAATGCATCTATATATGGAATATAGCTGTAGAGTCTATAAAATCTTTTTGGAATTTATTGCCAAAGAAGATATTCATGTTTATTCCATCGATGAATCTTTTTTGGATATTACAAATTATTTAAAGCTCTATCAAGTCAATGCCAAAGAATTGGCAAAAAAAATGTTAGATCGTATTTATGAAAAAACCGGCCTTACAGCTACTGTAGGCATTGGAACCAATCTGTATCTTGCTAAGATTGCGATGGATATATCCGCCAAACATAATGCGGATCGCATAGCCTATTTAAATGAAGACTTATATCGCCAAACATTATGGCATCATGCACCTATGACTGATTTTTGGATGCTTGGAAACGGAACAGAAAGAAGATTACACAAATTAGGTATCTATGACATGTATGACTTGTGCCAATTCCCTATTGAAATATTATATAAAGAATTTGGTGTAAATGCCGAATATATCATTGACCATGCTTGGGGCAAAGAGCCTACGACCATTCAAGATATCAAAAATTATAAATCGAAACAACATTCTATATCCAATTCCCAAATTCTTTTTGAGGATTATTCCTACCAAAATGCCTTTTTGGTTATGAAAGAAATGGTGGATCAAAACGTATTGACATTAACCGAGAAACATTTAGTGACTAAACAAATCTCATTAATGATTGGCTACTCCAAAGATTGTATCAAACCAAGCTGTGGCTCATGTAAAATTACCAATTGTACAAACTCCTATTCCATCTTATTAGAAGAATTCAAACGACTCTATATTCGTATTGTGAATCCAAATTATCCCATACGTCAGATTGCGATTAGTTTTCAAGATGTGAAAGATGAATATTATTATGAGAATTATGATTTATTTACAGACGTAGAAAAAGTAGAACGAGAAAAAAAGCTACAAGAAACCTTAGTTCAAATCAAGCATCGCTATGGCAAGAATGCCATCTTAAAAGGAATGAATGCCCTAGACTTTGCGACAGCAAAAAAACGTAATACATTGATTGGTGGACATAACGCATATTAGAGGAGTTTTCACTCCTCTAATTTTTTGAATTCATAGCATACGCTGAAAGCAGGCCGCATTTCTTCAATTTGATCACGATTAATACCGTATTTTTTTGCTAATTGTTCCCAATTATTTTTGACCATTGTTAATATTTCATCTGCATAGACTTCAGCATCAAATTCATTTATATCATAATAACAAGCTGATGAAATAGCTAAATCAATTGAAATACTATTATCATAGCTATCAATATTCAAAGAAAGGACATCTCCGTAAGGAACAGGATTTACATCATAAAGCGGAGATAATCTCCAACCTTTATCATTTAAAATAAAGCCATGGTTTCTTAAATGATCATCTGTATTGGATACAGCCATACTAAAGATAATGCGTTTAAAAAGCTCAATTAAGTCATCTTTGGGACTAGAGCCATAAGCTCTAATAAAATCAACTATGTCTATATAACTTGAACCATCATCCGAAGAGGCACCATCGTTTTTGCCTAGCATTGTCATAGCTGAAGCAAAGTGTATTCTTTTTTCTCCATCTCGATCAAAACGCTTAACAAGAAATGTACTACCATCCTTAGAAAACTTTTCAACTTTTGATTCTGGTACATTCAACCCACATAATTTTGCCAAATCATGAACAACTTTTTCCCATGCACCAACATCATACTCATCGTTTTTTGATGGAAATTTTGCGATCCATAAATCACCTTGCTCATCTTCAACAGTTGCTTTTGGTCTTGCTCCACCCAAAGATGAACCAGGTTTTAATAATTGTTTAAGCCATTTATCATTTAAATAATTATCATCTTTTTCAAATTGCCTAGATGCTTCTTCTAAAGAACGAAGTGTTGCCCAAGGTGGTGCCGCTGTTTCTTTATCATCTGAAAGAAATGGGCCATTAACATCATCTTTAAATCGAAGTGCCCCGACACGCGTTTGATCATATACTCCAAGTAGAAAATCACTATCATACATTTTATTAGGTTTTCTGTTTTCACTTCTAGCTTTAATTGCTTCACGTCGTTTCATGAGGATTCGTCCCCATCGATCTGGAGAGGCATCTGCAAACATTCCAAAAATGTTCTTTTCTGTATATTGTCTACCACTAAACATTGATATATCCGGATCTAAACAAAAAGAAAATTTAGATTGTTTTAGCCAGTCTTGATCATATTCAAATGAGTAATGTTCAATGCCGCGAAGTGTATCCACATATAATACGCCTAACTTTTTAGGTTCTAAAGAACTGAAATTCTCATATACAAATATCTTGCGTTCCATCATCTCTCTCCTTTAGGTGCACGTTTCTTGACCTGCATATTTAAATCTTGCATTTTTCTACCAAATTCATCATCTTTTGCAACAAGCAATAAATCTTTATCTAAATTATTCAAAGCATGTAAAACAGCAGCATAAATCCCAATAGCTACTGATGGACTACCTTTTTCAACACTCCATAAAGTCGCACGACTTATTCCTGCCCTTTCGGCAATAAGTTCGGCAGATAATTGTCTACGTAATCGAGCTAATTTAATTTGTTCTCCCATAGTATTCAGAATTCTTTCAGTACTTGGTAAAACAGTCACAGCTTTTTTACCCATTTACTTAGCCTCCATTAATGTTTATATATTTAAACATATATTCAATATATGTCTATATTTATAAACATTATAACATATAAATCATTGTTTTATTGTAATTATTAAAAATAAGTTTGCTATGGCCACAACGCATATTAGAGGAGTTTTCACTCCTCTAATTGTATGTAGCTAATTTGTTTCAGGTTGATCTTTGTCTTTACGATTTGAAGTATTTGCGTATCCAGATTGATTTTAGAAACTACGCCTGTGATTTTTTTATAATGGATACGATCATAATACTCAATCGTGACAAGTTTTCCTTTTTGAATTTCATGCACTCTTTCATTTAAGATTTCATAATCATCCTGCGATAAAATTCTTGGACTTACAATTTCTACTTCACATTCTTGAATCATTTCTTTGAAGCCTTTTAAAGAATCAAAGCTCTGAAAGATCTGAGCCCGATTTTCTTTTTTCTTATGTATTAAATCCATATATATCACATCCTTATAAGGATATCATACGTATTTATTATATAATTTCAAGATATATTTGAGACTTTCTTTAGAAATTTTCTAAAATGTATTTTTGCGTGTTCAAACACTTTCTTAAACGTACCTGTGTATTGTCTTCATTTGTATCCGCTTGTTTAAAATGGTTTGAACTTGCCAAACGAGAATAGTAGGCATCTAGATAATCTTGTAGTTCCATATACTTATCTGTATCTAAATTTAATTCAAAACCTTCATGAGATGCCTTAAAATCATTCATTTTATCCAATTCTGCAAGTAAGCCATCAATGATTTCTAAAGTTAATTCGTCTTTTTTAGCTGCCTTTAAATATTGGTTTAAACGCTTTTTAAAGACCATTGTATTAAAAGTACCATTCTCTTTCATCTTCTCTACTTTCTTTTTAAAGAAATAAGAACCAATAGCTAAAGAAGCCGTTGTCGATAATAAAGCTATAAATTTTATTTTCTGTTTCTTTGTCATAAATAAAAACCTCGATTCATCTATCTTTATTTTACTTTAAAATGAAAAAACATTCCACTAAGGAATGTTAGAATCGAAGCATCTGCATAAATGTCGTTATAAGCATCGAAAATACGACAAACGCAACAACAAGTATAATTATAAAACTACGAAATTTTTTTCTCACATGAGCCTCCTATAGAAAGTTGAATTTCTTTTAATCTCTTGATTCACAAAATCTGCATCGAACTTTTCAGTAAGCGTAGATGTATCGCTAAATAGATTTGTCCCAAGACCAAGTTTATCCCCTTTGATCTTGTATCCTAAAGCCGCTAATATTGTAGGATAAAAATCCATAGTCGTAAAGTCTCGATTTTTTTCTTTTTTAGGTTTTACTCTAGAATGAATAAACGTATTCCAAACCCTACGATCATAATTTGAAGCATATGTATCATGAATATATTCAGCCGCCATACTTGTATGATCACCTTGAATCACAATTACTGTGTTTTCATAAAAATCCTGTTTTTTAAGCCATTCCATAAAATCTTTTAGATTTTCATCTGTATGATAAATCGAATTCGATAAGGATTCTTTAAATAAATTCTTACAATTTTTAGATTGATACCCATGAGGATGATGGGTATCTACAGTCAACATTTCAAAGTCAAAAGGTTTAGAAGATTTGGATAAATCTAAGATCTTCTCTTTCGCAAATTCAAAGAGTTTATCATCTTCAAACCCCCAGAATGCATGATAATCCTTATCAAGAATTCCTTCTTCTTTTAAAGAAACTGTATCTTGAATATCATAATGACCATGTTGATCAAAATAGCTTCGTCTACCTCCAAATGTTGCATCTGAACCAATCATAAATACACGATTATAGCCATCTTTTTCTAGAATATCGCCAAGTGTATTGACTTTTGGCATAAATGGAACTTTATCCTTACAAAATTTATGTTTTAAACTAAAAATCAAAGGAAGACCTGAAGTACTCGCAACAATACCACCCGTAGTCCAACCTGTTCCTGTTAAGACTCTAGCGCCACCAATTTTCTCATGTTGCGAAAAAGAAACGGAGTCTTTTGTAAGTTGAGACAGATAAGGCAATAAATCTTCATTGGCATCTCCTCCATCTTCTTTTTTGGCATAGGTTGTTTCCATCGATTCTAAATAAATGTGAATAAAATTCATCTTCTTTTCGGGTGAAATCACTTCAGATTCTACAAAATAGGTATCATAAAAATTCGTTTTCTTAAATTGATCAAAGATATATGAAAAGAAATGAATTTGACAAAGACCATATATACAACAAAGTAAGAGAATCATTTTAGCAATATTAGTAGGAACCCAACTAAAAATAAGGCCAAAAATAAAGCCTGGAAGCAAACACTTTTTCATCCACCCAAAAATAAATTGTGTATTGGTACCTTCTAATGGCACTTTAATGTGGTATACAATTTGTTCAAAACTAGAAAGTCCAAAATAAGAATAGGCCCACTTACTCGAAATGGCCAATGTGAATGCGAATGTAACAATAAATATACTCATAACCAATCCTTTCGAAAGACAAAAATAGGTCATAAGACCTATTTGTTGCACTTATTTTTTAAAGTCTGACTTGGACGAAACTTAGGAAGTTTTGTTGCCTGAATCATCATTCTTTCTTTTGTCACAGGATTGATACCCATTCTTGATTTACGATCAAAAATTTCAAACTTACCAAACGCCGTAATATCGACATGACCATCACTTGCCAAGGCATCACTCATTTCATTAAAAATCAAATCCACTGCATATGCAGCATCTTTTTTAGACATATTTAATTGAATTGATAAAGTCTGTGTTAAAGACTCCTTATTAACATACTTTCCCATACTAAAATTCCTTCTTTAAATCACGAATCATTAAATCTTGTGCACAATCACTTGGAAGTTTTCCATTATATAAGATTTGGTAGACTTCTTCACAAATTGGCATATCAATCCCATTTTCTATCGCAACACGATGCACAATTTTTGCGGTACGAACACCTTCTACAGTCTTTGTGTTGTTCTTAAAGAAGTTTTCAACAGAATTTTCTTTACCAATTTGATATCCAGCCTCAAAATTACGAGAATGTACACTTGTACAAGTTACAATCAAGTCTCCAATTCCAGTAAGTCCCATGAATGTTTTTTGTTGACCACCAAAATGAACACCATAACGAATCATTTCTTGTAAGCCACGCGTAATCAAGGCTGCACGCGTATTATCTTGGTAACCTAAACCAGACAAGATTCCAGAAGCAATAGCCATGACGTTTTTAATCGCAACTCCAAGTTCTGAACCAATTTCATCATTACCTGTATAAATACGCAAGTATTGATTTGAGAATAAATTTTGAACGGTAAGCGCATCCTCATTTTTTAAACTGATTGCATCAATTGTAGTCAATAAACGAATAACAACTTCTTCTGCATGACTTGGACCAATTAAACTTACAACTGAACTTAATTTATCTTCATCAATACAACGACGAATAACTTGTGACATTCTTTCATTTGTTTCTGGATGGAACCCTTTTGAAACATTGATGATGATTGTCTTTTTTTCTAACAAATCATTAATTTGATGACAAATTGGATCAATTGCGATTGTAGGAACGGCCAATAATACAATATCGGCTCCTTTTACGCATTCAATATCTGTCGTAGCTTTTAATTCAGGATTTAATTCTACATCCCCAAAATATTTTGAGTTTTTATGATTTTCATTGATGTCATTCACTTCATTTTCTGCAACACCATAAACCATAACTTCTTGATGATTATCTTGTAAGACTTGAGCTAAAGCTGTTCCCCAGCTTCCACTACCAATCACAACTGTACGCATATTTAACTCCTTACTATGAGCGTTTACGAGCCAAAATTTTAATTGGTGTTCCCGTAAAGCCAAATGCTTCTCTTAATTTATTTTCAATATAACGAGCATAACTAAAATGTAATAATTCTGGATCATTCACAAATAATACAATCGTTGGAGGTTCAACTGCAACTTGACTAGCATAATAAATCTTTAATTGTTTACCCAAGTGTGGTTTTGCCGGATTCATCATCTGTGCATCTAGAATCACATCATTTAAAATATTTGTTGGAATACGCAAAGTACATGCATCATGTACCTGATCAATCAAAGGAATCAATTGATTCACTTTACTTCCAGTCAGTGCTGAAGTAAACGCAATTGGTGCATAGTTCAAATATAAGAATTGAGCACGAATTTCCTTTTCAATCTTAGCCATTGTCTTTTCATCTTTTTCAACTGTATCCCACTTGTTGTAGACAATGATGACACCTTTACCAGCATCATGCGCAAGACCAGCCACATGCTTATCCTGATCACGAATACCTTTTTCACCATCAATTAAGAATAATACAACATTACTACGATCAATAGCGCTTAAAGCTCGTAAGATCGAATATTTTTCAATATTCTCATAAATCTTACCTTTTTTACGAATACCTGCCGTATCAATGATTATATATTCTTTATCGTCCACATGAAATGGCGTATCAATCGCATCACGCGTTGTACCTTCAACATTGGATACAATAACACGATCTTCTTTTAAGATTGAATTGACTAAACTTGATTTTCCAACATTTGGACGCCCAATGACACAAAATGAAGTAATACCTTCATATGGAGATAAATTCTTTTCTGGAAGTTTTTCCATGACAATATCCAATAAATCTCCAAGTCCAATACCATGAGCTCCACTAAGTACAACAGGATCTCCTAGACCTAAGGCATAGAACTCATATACATTCATCTGCATTTCTGGATTGTCCACTTTATTACAAGCCAAAATAACTGGCTTTTTACACTTTTGTAGTTTTCTTGCGATAACTGTATCATCTGTCATTACACCTTCTTTTGCCGAAGTTAAGAAAATAATAACATCCGCTTCTTCAATCGCAATATCTACTTGCATATTGATTTCCTGGGCAAATGCCTGGTCCTCAATTTGAATACCACCCGTATCGATCAAGCGAAAAGTTTGTGTCAGCCATTCCACTTCACCATAAATTCTATCTCTTGTTACTCCGGGCGTATCATCTACAATGCTCTTTCTTTGTCCAATCAAACGATTGAATATCGTTGATTTTCCAACGTTTGGCCGACCAACTATGGCCACAGTACCTCGAATCATATTGTGGTCCCCTTTCTACATTATTCGACTATTTCTAATACTTTTGAAACGACTTCATCTATAGTTAGATTTGAAGTGTCAATTTCAATCGCATCTTCTGTTTTTTGTAAAGGCGAAATTTCACGATGCGTATCCTGATAATCTCTTGCGACAATATCCTGATAGATTGTCTCATAATCTGCATTGATTCCCTTAGAAATATATTCATCATATCTTCTTTGGGCTCTTGCCTTACTTGAAGCACTCATAAAAATCTTAACTTCTGCATCCGGCAAAACTACAGAACAAATATCTCTACCATCTACAATAAAGCCTTTACTTGCACATACTTTTTGTTGAAGATTCACTAATTTTTTACGAACGATCGCAAGCTGACTTGTTTTACTTGCCTGCATCGAAACATCATTCATACGAATTTCTTTAGAAACATCTTCCCCATCTAAATATACATGATTTTCTTCGTCAAAATGAATATCAATCGAATCCATTAAATCACTCATCGCATTTTCATCATGAATATCCATGTTGTCTTTTAAAGTCTTATAGGCTACACAACGATACATAGCACCCGTATCCAAATGTTTCATACCTAACTTTTCAGCAACAATATCCGCAATCGTACTTTTTCCGACCCCACTAGGGCCATCAATCGCAATATTAATTTTTTTCATTTCAGTCCTCATTAAATATTCTTAAATGTCCAAACCAAATAACCAATAATCGCAACTAAGGCAATAATCAATATACCTAATACGACATTTAATACGATTTCTGAACCCTTCTTCCCTTTTTTACTTGCTTTTTCAAAATCCGAAGTTTTCATGCGCATTTTTGCACTAGGCATAGATTCAAGTTCATCACGTTTTTCTTTTTTTCGCTTTGACTTTTTCTTCTTTTCATTTTTTTGTTGTTCTTCTGTTTTATCAAAATCATCACCAGATAAGAACATTAAATCCAAATTGTCATCCACAGGTTTTTTGACATCTTCTACATCATCACTTGTTAAGACAATTTTTTCTTCCTTTGGTTCTTGACGAACAGGTCTTTCAAACTCTTGTGTTGTAGGCTTTGAAATCTTCATTGTCGAACCTAAATCTTCATCATCTGTTTCCATTGGAATCACATGTTGATTTCTTTTTCTTGTTTCACTTGTTGAATCCAATTGTTTTAAAATATTGATCTGCGTATCATCTGTAATACGATTTCCATTATCAATATTATATTGTTTCACTTCCCCAAGAAGATCTTCCATAACTGGAGAAGTAGGCATTTCTTTTACAGTTGGAGAAACACGCACCGTATCATGTGGATACAATGGCTTATTGGCATGTGAACCACTATCTACACGTGATAGTCTTTGTAGTTTTACTGGCTGCGCTTGAGCTGCAGTTGTTTCTTCATCTAAACGATCTCTAAGTTCTTGATACTTTTGTTTTCTTGAAAGTTGAGTCATAAGTACCTCCTAAACATTCCTTACTATTATACACTATTCAACAAAAAAAGAAAAATAGGCAATCGCCTATTTTGCACGTCCTGAATATTTACCATCATTTGTATTTACTACAATCAACTCATCTTGATTGATAAATAAAGGAACTTTTACTTCTAATCCCGTTTCTAAAACAGCGTTTTTACTTGCAGAAGTAGCTGTATCTCCCTTAACGGCTTGTTCACACTCAACGATTTTTAAAGTTGCCTTATCCGGTAAAATAACACCTAAAATTTCACCTTCATAACTTGAAATATTTACATTTGAGTTTGGAACAATGAAGTTTCTTTCCCATTTTAGACGATCCATAGGAATTTCAACTTGATCATATGTTTCATTGTCCATAAATACCATGGCATCTTCTGTATCATATAAATATTGCATTTCTCTTTTTTCAATTTGAGCAGGTTCAACCTTTTCTCCACCACCCCAAGACAATTCAACATTACTTCCTGTACGAATGTTACGAACTTTTGCCTTAACAACCATGGCACTACGAGCGGTTTTATTTTGTGACGCTTCTAGAACTGTATAGATTTCACCATCGACTAAAATTGTAAGACCTGGTTTTAAATCATTTGAACTAATCATGTTTTTCTCCTTTAAAATTGTATGTTTAACCTAAATTATTTTATATCACGCTTGAATTTTGTCAAGAAAAAGAAAAAAAGCACCGAAGTGCTTTCTTTCATCGAAAGGATCGATAAAGTAATTTCTTATGTGTTATTAAGGAAGGATATATACACACAAGATGGATTTTGAGTCGAAAGGTGAGCCATACTTTCTATCTCTTACCACCCATATAATACCCCTATTTCGTAAACTTGTAAACCCTTCCACCTATTTTTCGAAAATTAAATCAAAATTTGTCATTTCAGCCTTATTTGAAACACCCAAATTATAATTTCTATCCTTGATCAATAACAATAGATCTTCATCTAAATCTGGGTTTTGACAAGCCGCTAAAAATAGACGAATGGCTTCCATAGCCAATAATTGAGCACGATCATATAGATCAAAGAAACTTTCCGTTGAAACAAACGAACTGTCACTAGGATGAACCCAACGCGTATGTAAAAGATTCATTACATCATATGGATCATCTGGATGATTTGGAACAATATATCCAGATAAAGAGTTATAGGCCTTTGTGAATGTTTCTAATGTTTGAAGTGCCTTTAACTTATCTCCAGAAGCATCATAGAACAGTGTTTCAATAAAATGCCAATCGTTTAAACTTTCTAAAATTTGATGTGGCTTAATATCAAAGCCTAAGATTTGACGGATTGCCACAACATAAATACGCGCAATCGCTCTAGCTTGCTCTATAGTTACATCACATACTTCATAAAATTTAAAATCTTCAATTGTACACTCACGCTTTACCTTCAACATGATCGCATCCAATAAAGATTCAAAACGATGATGATACCAAGCACTTTTTCCTTTACATGGACCTGTACGATAGAAAACATAAGGATGACTTGTCGCATCCAATGCCCAATGACATAAATGCCCACAAACATAGGTCATCATATCTTTTTTGATGTCTTCATCTTGTTCATTACGAATTGAAATCAAAGCTTTTTGGTAAAAATCATTGACATGAGCTGCATGAAACATGCTTCCTGCAACTCTTAAATCACTTTTCTTATAAAAATCTTTTGGATTCATTCCATGAAAGAATAGAAAATCAGGTCCATTTGAACCGATTTCTAAAAGTTGTAGCCTTGGTTCAAATAAATCATGTGTAGCTTCATCTACTTTATCAAAGATTTCCTGTGCAAATAAAGTATGTGTAATAATATTAGGCATTGTTTTTTACCTCCTCAATCAAACCATGATATACAATATATTCAGCATATGTATCCATTTGGCAATATGTTGAAATGGCCTTTTTTACTTCTTTTTTCTCTTCTTCATCCTTATCATCATATGTACGATACGCAAAGACCGCATTCAAACCATTTTGAATATCTAAATCAAGATAAGAAACATCTTTTGAAAAGACGGGTAATATACTCTTTAAAGAATAATGTCCACGCATTTTTGAATTATAATACAATCCAGCTTCAAATGGCTTTGATAAATCTACCATTCTAGAACAGATTGCATCTAATTCTTCTTTATATTCTTCAAATTGACTCGCAAGTTGCTTCAACCTCAGCTTCTCAGCTCCTTCCATATTGTATACAAGAATCGTCCCTGTTTTTGGAAGGTCTTGAATCAATTGCTCAATAAAATGTCTTCTGCAATCTTTCGATTCAAAGAAATTATAATGTTTCAAGTTCCCATCCTTAGTTTCTACATGCAAACTATATTGGAAACAAAGCACATCAAACGGTTTCATATTTTCATAAGGCGGTATTGCAAAGGTATCCCATTCAAAATCTAAATAAGAAATTGGATACTGAATTTGTTTCATCCATACTTTTAATGCGGCCCGATCCATGAATGGTTTATTCGTTTTACTTGCCATATATTGAGCATATTGAAGACGAAACCCTTCAATTTGATTCAATGGCAATTCATGAATATGACGAATACCACGATTATAGGCATCTAGTTTATGTTGATTGGTCGTAAAAAACAAAATAGAATCATCGGGTTCATTGGATTCGTCAAAACATACAGAATAATAATTACATCTTCTTAATGCCGTACATTGTTTTGTACGCACTGGAGTGATGCTAGTACGATTTAAAATTTCTTTAGTTCTTTCAATCCAACGATCCAAATCAATATCCACTTCCTCTATGCACTCGGCAATCGTTTTCGATAAATGATTACGCTTATTGAATAGCTTATCACTTATGCATAACAATTCATTTAAATCTAGACTTTCTTTTCGAATATATTCCTTATTCAAATACACAATGCGATTTTGAGTCACGTGAATACCGCAATGAGATAGAATGATTTCATTGATTTTCATAATCAACGCCTCATTCTCTTTTGGATATGCACTTAAATGTGGATATACAGCCATATATCCATTCTCTACTTTTTTTAGATATGGAATTTTTGTACGACACTCCTTATATTCGAATCGTGCAAAACATACGACATCATTTTCTTCTAATAACTTTAAAGATTGTTCATTTGAATCCATGGAATGACCTAAACCGCAATTTGTTGCGTTTAGATACGTTTGCCAAAGGTTTGAGAATGGACAATCCATTTTATAAAAACTTTCTTGGTGAATTGAATTGTGGACACTGTTCCAACAAAAACAGTCACATTTCATTTCACGCATTAAATCTGATACATGTAACATAAAATTTTTCACCATTCTTATTGTACTTCAAAAATCAAATCTTTTCATCCTTTATAAACGTTTAATATTTTTTTTACGCGCATAACATAGTTTGACTTCACATCTTCTGGCTGCAAGATTTCGACTTGATTTGTCATCGCAAATAAAGATTGATACAAATTCGACATGTCGTCTGTATAAAATTCAAAGTCGGTGAAACCCTCTTGTTTATTGATGATTTGTAGTTTATTACCCCAATATTTTTCTTTAAACAAACGAAGACCATTCTCATTATGATAGACTCTGACTTGTATTTGTTTTAAATCTAAAGGAATTAGAGAATGCTCTCCAATATAGTTACTTAAATGGAAATGGTTATCTCGAATAAAGTGTCTTGATGAGATTTCACATGAATACATACGTTCTAAGCTGAAACGATACATACGATAATCTTTTCTCAATAAGGAAAAGCCAATTAAATAATAGGATTTATGATAGTGAATTATTTCGTAGGGCTCAACCTCAAATTCTTTGGGGGTTTCATCTTGTAAAGATTGGTACGACAAAAGGACGCAAAGGCCTAGATTTATGGCTTGTTGCGTCTTGTCGATCATAGTTGAAGTCTTTTGATCCAACTTGATTGAATTTGACATGTAGTGTAATGAATCGTTTGATGAAATTTTACTTGTCGCAATAATCTTATCCATGGCATCACAATATAAAGGGAGTGGTTTAAAATCTTTTTGTGTACGCATAAATTTATACGATTGTACCAATGCATCCTTTTGTTCATCACTAAAAATAGTGACCGGAAGATCATATTGATCATTTAAGATATAGCCTCCATAGCGCCCTTTCACTTCTTCTACGTTATAACCTGCAAGCACAAGCTCTTTTTTAAATTCACGAATATTTCGTGGATTTACTTCTAGTTCTGAAGCAAGTTGAGCTGTATTCATCTTTCCTCTTGCCTTTAAAAGTTGTAGCATGCGAATGCATAAGTTTGTTCGATTCATTGTTTTCTCCTTTTAGTGTGTGCTTAGTGTGTGCTGCAAAATCTTTGGGGATAGTAACCAAAGCCTTTTTTTGGCTCAAAATGTTTAGGAACAATACCACGAAATACAAGTGGACGTATCATTTGACCAATCCCTCTTTCAAGCGCAAAACCTAAAGCCTCTTGTTTTTGAATGGCTCCGGCATCAATTAAAATATTTACAATTTCTTCATTTCCAATGCTGATGGCATGCATCAAAATTGGATATCCATTAAATACCCAGCTTGGACTTGCACCAAGTTGTAAACAATATTCAACTTTTTGTACATCCTCTTTCCATACGGCATCTAATAAATCCATAGCTAATCTTTTTTCTGCGTTCATATTGTATCCTTCTTTCTATACTCAAAGGATACAATTTAAATAGACATCATTTATGTCAAATTAATCGGTTACCTCTTTTACTTTTTGAAGACGACTTAACACATCTTCACTCACCAATTGATAGATGCATGAACAAATTGGAATGAAGATAATGATTCCAATAATACCTGCAACATTCGCTCCAATTGTGATCGCAACAATAATATACATGGGTGGAAAGCCAACGGATTTTCCAACGACATGAGGATAAATAAAGTTTCCTTCGACTTGTTGGATACAAATAAACATTATGATAAAAGTTATACCTTGTACAGGGGATGTCATCGCAATAAAGAAAGCACATAATATGGCGGCAACCAAAGCTCCAAACATAGGTACCAACGCGCCAATACCCACGACAAGTCCAACTAAAAATGCGTATGGTATTTTTAAAATCAAGGATCCTGCTGTGACTAAACTTGCAAGAATTAAACATTCTAAACAGGTTCCTCCCACATAACTTGTAAATATGCGAACAATGAGTTTTAATACGTGACGCACTCGATCATAATTTTTTTCAGGAAGATAAGCTTTTAATAAAGATTTTGTTTCATGTACGACTTGTTCTTTATTAAAGAGTAATAAAAAAGAAAAGACAATGCTGATAAAGGCTTGCGCAAACCATGAAAATGTTGTGGATAAAATTGTAAAAATAGAGCCGAATATATCGTTGGCTCCCCCTGAAACGAGCCATGAACTTATTTTTTTTGAGACATTATCAATCGCAAATGTACTAAAGGCGTTGATGTCTAAGTTTTTTAAGGAATCATGAATCACATCAATATTTTTTGTGACATCTAAAAGCCAAATATATAATTCATAAGTCATTTTTGGAAAATTTGTCAGCAGCAATTGAATAGAAAATAAAATTCTTGGTATAACAATTCCAACAAATGCGACAAAGACGGCAAAAACGATTAGAACCGATAATACATTCGAAATAATTCGTTTGATTTTTGTATCTTTGATGTCAAACCATTTTATCGAATAGCGCATTAGATTATTCGAAATAATATTAAACACAAAAGCCAAACCGGCTCCAAGTAAAAATGGTAAGCACATTTGCCCAATCCAACCTAAAAAACAAAAGATCTTTTCAAAATAATAGATAACCATTCCAATCAATAGTGTAAAAATTATAAGTCTTTGGTACATCTTCTCTTTTTCATGTAGGTCCACTAAAACCACCTCAAATCGAAATTATTATACTATCTTTTAAAATGAAAATCATTTTTTTAAATTTTTTATTTACATCTTTTTTTCATAGGTGTAAAATTGCCGAGTTAAAAGAAAAAAAGTAGAGGTGAAACAAATGAGTACAAAGTACATTTTCGTAACGGGTGGTGTTGTTTCTGGTTTAGGTAAAGGGATCAGTGCAGCAAGTCTTGGCCGTCTTTTAAAGTCTCGCGGCTACAAGGTTACAAGCCAAAAATTAGATCCTTATATCAATGTGGATCCAGGAACAATGTCCCCTTTCCAACATGGTGAAGTTTATGTCACAGATGATGGTCTTGAAGCCGATCTAGATTTAGGTCATTATGAACGATTTATTGATGAAAACCTACATACGTATTCCAACCTTACCACTGGACGTGTCTATTGGAATGTCATCAACAAAGAGCGTGATGGAAAATATCTTGGTGAAACCGTTCAAGTCATCCCTCATATTACCAATGAAATCAAAAGTTTTGTGATTCGTGCTGGTGAGCATGCAGCAGCAGATGTTGTGATCACTGAAATTGGTGGTACAACGGGTGATATTGAAAGCTTACCTTTTTTAGAATCTATTCGTCAGGTGGCCTTAGAAGTAGGGCGTAAAAATTGTTTATTCATCCATGTAACGTATATTCCATATATTTCTGGTTCTCAAGAATATAAATCAAAACCAACTCAACATTCTGTCAAAGAATTACAGTCTTATGGTATTAATCCTGATATTATTGTTGCGCGTTGTGATGAAACCATTCCTCAGTCTGTTTTAGACAAAATTTCATTATTCTGTAACGTTGAAAAGCGTTGTGTGATCCAAAATAAGACACTTCCTTCCCTTTATGAAGTACCATTTATGTTGGAAGAACAAAATCTTGCGGACATTGTCTGTGAAAAAACGGGTCTAGAAATTCGTAAACCCGATTTAACAGAATGGAAACAAGTTGTTGAAAACATTAAAGCAAGTACAAAACCTGTAAATATTGCCTTGGTTGGTAAATATGTAGCACTACATGATGCATATCTTTCTGTAAGTGAAGCTTTATATCATGGTGGTTTTGAAAATCACGCCAAAGTGAATATTCAATGGATCGATTCACAAGGTTTAGAAAATGCCAATTTAGATGAAGTATTTAAAGATACAGATGGAATTATTTTACCTGGTGGTTTTGGAGATCGTGGTATTGAAGGTATGATCAGTGTTGCCAACTATGCAAGAAATAAACAAATCCCTTATTTGGGAATCTGTTTGGGTATGCAAATTGCAGCCATTGCCTTTGCACGTGATGTATTAGGTTTTGAGGATGCCAACTCGTATGAATTTGATTCTGAAAGTAAACATACAATCATTGATTTTATGGAAGATCAAAGCAATGACATCAAAAAAGGTGGCACTATGCGTTTAGGTTCTTATCCTTGTTCTTTAAAAGCGGATACAAAAATCTGGTCTTGCTACAAAAAAGATATGATCGATGAAAGACATCGTCATCGTTATGAATTCAATAATGAATATCGCAGTGAATTCGAACGTAATGGTATGAACATCGTTGGTACAAGTCCAGATAAACAATTAGTAGAAGCTATTGAATATACAAATCATCCATTCTATATTGGTGTTCAATATCATCCAGAATTTAAATCTAGACCAAATCGTCCTCACCCATTGTTTGTTGGTTTAGTAAAGGCAAGTCTAGAAAACAAAGAAAGTCACAAATAGTGCAATGTCATTAAGTTAAGACAATTCTTAAATTTATGAGTCTTACCTATAAATAGG
>ENA-ORRU01000367-ORRU01000367.1-human-gut-metagenome-genome-assembly--contig:-NODE-367-length-36709-cov-178.188847_pt1 | contig 36709 bp, 27 predicted proteins | sample MGYA00242184_ERZ509151 | MGnify/ENA primary metagenome ERZ509151 (study PRJEB26280, sample SAMEA2338667) | human gut metagenome | biome: human gut; feature: human-associated habitat; material: faeces... | reverse complement strand
CTCCATTTCCTTTCTCTTGTCCTCAGGAATCTGGTCTTTCACCTGCTCGAAGCGATCTTTGAGCACCTGCAGGTTGTTGAGGTCGCTCAAAGTATTAAAAACAGATTCCTGCTTATGAGGAATCTGTTTGATATTACTTTCGAATGTACTTGTACTCATTATTGATGGGTAAAAAATTACTTCTTCCAGTTAGCTGGATCCTTGCGCCACTCGTGAAGCAACTCTACGTCTTCCTGCTTGATGTAACCAGTCTCGAGAGCCTCTTCTACCACGTGCTCGTAGTCTGTAAGAGTAACCAACTTCACGTTAGCATCAGCGAAAGCCTTCTCTGCTACTGGGAAACCGTAAGTGTAGCTAGCCACCATACCTACAATCTCGTTGCCGTTCTTGCGAAGAGCCTCTACAGCCTTGAGTGAGCTGCCGCCTGTAGAAATCAAATCCTCTACAACAACAACCTTAGCCTTAGGATCGAGCTCACCTTCGATGAGGTTCTGCATACCATGATCCTTTGGTTTAGAACGAACGTAAACGAAAGGCAAGTTCAATTCGTCTGCCACCAATGCACCCTGTGCGATAGCGCCAGTAGCTACACCTGCAACAGCGTCAGCCTCTGGGAACTGCTCCAGAATGGCGTGTACGAGTTCGAGCTTCACATAGTTGCGGAGTTCTGGGAAAGAGAGGGTCTTGCGGTTGTCACAATAGAAAGGAGACTTCCAGCCAGAAGCCCAAGTGAAAGGATCGTTAGGCTGCAATTTGATAGCCTTAACCTTCAATAACTTAGATGCGAATTCTTTCTTTAACTTGTCCATAATTCTATAAGGATTAAATAATTATAATTTATATCTGCAAAGGTACGACAAAAAAATGATTAATCATCATAAATGGCTTATTAATTATAGATTTTTAATCGTGTGTCCATCCGATGGTGGTGATGCTGAATTTCATCTTGCCTGCCTTCTGCAGTTCTTTGCAGCAGGAGATGAGGGTGGCGCCTGTGGTGCAGACGTCATCGACGATAAGCAGATGCTTGCCGGCAAGATCGGTGATGGGATGTTTGCCGTCTTTGTCGTGATAGGTATCTGATAGCTGGAATACATGCTTTACGTTTTCCTGTCGTTGCCATCTGTCCTTTTGGGTTTGACTTTCGGTGAAGGTTACTCGTCGGATGGCATCTGTGATAATGGGGAGATGGGTTCTTTCCTGTATTCCCCTGGCTATTTCCTCGCTCTGATTATAGCCGCGGGTCTTCCTTCTTGACTTCGTGATGGGGATAGGGATGATGGCATCTATATCCTTGAAGAAGTCTGATTCGATACCTTTGCTGGCGATGAGTCTTCCCAGATAGTTTCCGGTATCTGGACGATGATGGTATTTCAGTTTGTAGATGATGTAACTTGGATTGGAGTGGCTGTGATAATAGAAGAGGGCGGCGCTTTTTTCGACAGGAATGCGCCCCCAGAACATCTTAGCCATATTGTTCTCGTAGGGGTCTTCCCAGGTTGGAGTAATCGGGAGGTCCTGGAGACAGGTGGCGCATAGCATCTCCTCTGTGCCCAACAGTCGCTCATCGCAGATGGCACAGTAACGGGGTAAGAGAAAATCTATGATATTTCCTAACAGGCTGAGCTTCATATTGTTACTTTGGACTTTGAAATTTGAACATTGAACTTTATGATTAGCTTCTAATGTTTACTTTGAATTTAAACCTTTAGAAGTCGTCTTCGAAATCGACGTCTCCCAGATCTTCTTCTTTCATTTTGTCGATGCATTTGTGAATCACATCCATACCATAGCCTCTGCCGAGGGCGAAGCGGATGAGTTTCATCGAGCGTTCGTAGTCGTTTTTGGCTTTGATGTTTTTATATTTGTTTTTTAGGAGAGGGAGGAGGGTTTCCAAATACATGTCGTCCTCGATTTCTTCGAAGATTGGGTCGGAGATTTCCTTCGGGATGTGCTTCATCCAGAGAGCCTGTTCCACTTTCCTGCGGCCCCATTTATTGTATTTTATCTTGTCGTTGATAAAGAAGCGGGTGAATCGCTCGTCATCGATGAATTTCTTCTGGGTCAGGAATTCCATATTTCGGGCGATGGCATCCTCTGGGAGTTCCCACTTCTTCATCTTGTCGAGCATTTCCTGCGAGCAATGTTCGGCTTGAGTGCAGAGAGTGGTGAGCTTCAGAAGTGCCTGCTGCTCAGTCATCGGCTTCTTGGGGCGCTTGGAGTTGTTATAATATTCCATAATGCATTTATGTTTTATTGGGAGGATTACAAATCCTCCGGTTTTGATAGGTCGAACCTTTTTTTACTGCGGATTGCAAATCCGCAGGGACGCCTGGCGGTGGACTTTCTGGAATCGCTAAGCGTTGTCTTCCGTTAGGCGTTGTCTTCCGTCAGGCGTTGTCTTCCGTTAGGCGTTGTCTTCCGTTAGGCGTTGTCTTCCGTTAGGCGTTCCGCCGGATTTGCAATCCGGCGTCAAAAAATGTTTGACCCTATTATTTTGCGGATTTGCAATCCGCTTATCTAATAGACTATTTCATAGCTCGCATCATTCTCTTCTTTCCGAAAGCATCTTCCTTGGTTTCTATATCCTTGAAATCAAGTTTTAGCAGCATTTCCCGGGTCTCCTTTTCGTAGATAGGATTAATCTCGAAGTATAATGCTCCTCCGGATTTGAGTGCTGAAGATGCATATTCGGCGATGGCTCTGTAGAATTTCAGCGGGTCTTCATCGGGAACGAAGAGGGCGAGGCTCGGTTCGTGCTCCAGCACATTCTTTTCCATATCCGCTTTCTCCTTTTCGCAGATATAAGGAGGATTGCTCACGATGAGGTCCCATTTTTGGGTGGAAGGAGTCTTTGCTTCACCCTTGGGCTTCACAACCTCTTTATCATCGTTGCCCTTCATTTTTTCGTTATCAGTCTCTGCTGCTTTTGGCAAAGCCAATGCATCCTGATGTTCTATTCTGACATTTCCGGCTTTCATCATTTCCACATTTCCTTGTGCTATTTGGAGGGCATCTTCCGAAATATCCCATCCTGTAACCTCAGAATTAGGAATGTTGAGTCCTAATGTGATGGCAATGCAGCCGGATCCTGTGCAAATATCAAGAATCAGCTTAGCGTCGTCTGTCGCCTGAGGAGAATTTCCCGAAGAATCTTCTGGAGAATCTCCCGAAGAAACGATTGTTTTTTCGATCATATCCTTCTCTATCCATTGGCAGAGTTCTGCGGTTTCCGGTCTTGGAATCAGCACGCCTGGCTCCACACGAAAGGTCCTGCCGGCAAAGTCGGCTTCGCCCAAAACATACTGCACTGGTTCTCCTTTTTGCAGTCTTATGATAATTTCTTCCAGTTTTCTTTCCTCGTCTGCAGATATTTCATTAACTTTGCCGCAGATTATGTCGGTCAGAGTCATTCCGTACTTCACATCAAGCACGGTGCGGACGATAGCCTGTGCTTCGCCAGCATCATAAAGTGGGGTGAGGGATTGCCAAAGTTGCTGATACGTTTTCATCTTGATATTGCTTGTTGCGATTTGATTTGAGAGCAAAGGTACGACATTTTATCGAAAATGAGTAAGAAAATCGAAGAAAAATAGGATATGGAACGAAATAAAGTATCTTTTCTGAATCCGCTGACGGGCGAACCGCTTAGCCAGCAGGAGATAGACGAAATGTTCATGCGCCGCTGCCTGCAGTTGGCTAAGAACGGTAGGCAGAATGCGAAGCCTAATCCGATGGTGGGCGCCGTCATCGTGAGCGAAGAGGGAAGAATCATCGGCGAGGGCTATCATGTAAGATGTGGTGAGGGGCACGCTGAGGTCAATGCCTTTGCGTCTGTGAAGCCCGAAGATGAGCATCTGTTAAGCCAAGCCACTATCTATGTGAGTCTCGAACCCTGTTCTCATTATGGCAAGACGCCTCCTTGTGCCGACCTTATTGTAAGAAAAGGTGTAAGGAGATGTGTCTGTGGCTGCGTAGATCCTTTTGCCAAGGTTCAGGGGCGTGGAATCCAGAAGATGCGCGAGGCAGGAATCGAGGTAACAGTAGGCGTTCTGGAGGCGGAATGCCTCGAACTGAACAAGCGCTTCATCACCTTCAATACCCATCAGCGACCATACATCATCCTGAAATGGGCGCAGACTGCGAATGGTTTTCTGGATAATAATTATCAGGGAATGGCGATTTCGTCGCCTTTTACCAAGATGCTTTCGCATAAGCTTCGTGCCGAGAACGATGCCATCCTGGTGGGTAGAATCACCGATGAGCGTGACCATAGCCAGCTCAACGTAAGAGATTGGAGCGGCAAGGATCCGATGCGACTGGTCATCGACCGCCATCATCCTTGTTTCGAAGGTTTGGACTTCTCCAAGGGTAAGGAAGAGGTATTGAAGCAGATGATGCAGTACCTATATAATAATAAGGTGCAATCGCTGATAGTAGAAGGTGGCGCCATCACCCATCAGGCTTTCCTCGATGCCGGATTATGGGATGAAATCAGGGTAGAAACATCTTTATCCACATCTGTGGAAAACGTTGTAACTGCCGGAACAGCAGCACCAAAGCTTCCTCATAACATCCGCTTAATCAGCCATGAGGCGTATGATAATAATATAATAGATAATTACGAACGAGTATGAGCAATAGATTTACATCGCGCCTGAGCGATAACGACGATTTCAAGAGAGACGAGTTGATTCGCAAGATAGAGCACGCCGTGGAGCACATGACGCTCGCTGAACTGGAAGCCCTGTCGTATGACATGTTTACCAAGGGTTACATCCAGGATTATTAAACATTCAAACATAAGAATAAGACAAGATATAAAAAAGGTGGGTGCTACAACAATTCGTGTAGCACCCACTTTTTTTATATCTTATTCTTTTTCCTTATTTCGCCATTGGAGTGAAGCGCAAGGTGAACTCATGAGCTCCTGTTGGAGTCATGTATTGTGGCAGACAAGAGTCACCACCACAGCTGCGGTTACCGATGCCACGCTGCCAGAAATCGAAGTGAGCGAAAATCTGGTTAGAGCGTACCAGGTCGTAAGGATGCTTGCCACCATAGAATACGTCGTAGTTGAACTGGGCATCATCGAAGTGAGACAACGAGAAGGCTACCATGCCCTCGGTGGTAATCTGCAACTTCGTGCTGTTGTTGTCCAATGTCAACTGGCGCAAGCCCTGGCGGTCGCCCATGGTCTGAGGAGCACTCTGCTCTTCGAACATGCCATCCACGGTGGTCTTGTACAAACCTAACAACGAACCTCTCTGGCGGTCGATGTAGTTGCTCCAAGGACCCTTGGCATAATACTCCACATTCTCGAAACCAGGAGCAAACTGCATGGCAATACCAATTTTTCGGGTTTCTTCAGAAGAATTGTTGGTAGTTACCTTCATATCCACGGTTCCGTTAGGATAGATGATGTAAGCAATCTGGTGAGTATCCTTACCGTTGGTAACGGCAGTTTCCACAACCACGTTCTTGCCCTGCTTCTTAGGAGCCTTCACCATCATCTTCTTGCCGGTGAGTGCACCCTCTTCCTTATTCTCGTTCTCGGCAACACCACCTGTAGCACCCAGGTTCACGTTGTCGTTGGCGATGCGGCGGAAACCGTTGAAGTCAGGACCAGCGTTAGGCTGAACGAGCTGAGTATTGCGATAAGTCCAGTTGGCGAGGGTTCCATCCTCTGCGAATGTAATGCTGAAATCCTTGCCGGTGATGGTGTTATCCTTCACCTTCAGCTTGCCCTTCTCCTGGATAGCTGGCAACTTGCCATGGTCTTTCTGTACGAAGGTAGGGTCGGCTACAGATGTGCCTGCTACATTCTCTGCAGAAAGCTTGAACTGCTGCTGAGCCATCTCATAACCCTGCTTGCTCCATGAAGTAGCCTTCTTCAGAACGAGGCTGAAGGTGATGACATACTCTGCCTTATCATCTACAGCGGTGGTGTATGGGATGTTGATATCGCAGGTTTTGCCTGGCAATACAGATGGGATAGCCACCTGGTTCTTCTCTACAGAAACGCCATTGCGGAGCACCTCGTAGCTGAGATCATAGATATCTGCCAGGTTGGTGAATGCGCACTTGTTCTTCAGGGTGAGCACGCGGCTGTAGAAAGATTCAAAGTTCACGTCTCTATAAACATACTTCACCTCGGTGAGCTTAGCTGTCCACTCTCTGCCTGGAGTAATGATACCGTTGCTCATGAAGTCGCCCTGGAATCCTCTGTAGCCATGATTCATCTTGGTGTAGTCGTAACCGGATGTGTAGTAGTGGAGTCCGGTCTTAGGATCCTTCAAAGGAAGTCCCTTGCGGATGCGGCGTGTATCGTAGATTCCCTGGTCAACCCAGTCCCAGATGCAGCCACCGGTAATACCTGTACTTGCCTCGATGAGATCCCAGTATTCCTGCAGGTTACCCACTGCCTGACCCATGGCATGAGCATACTCACAGATGAAGTAAGGCTTGTCGTTGAGGCCATCCATCTGCTTCTTCACTACCTCGATTCTTGGATACATGTCTGAACCGAAGTCTGAGTACTTGGCACCGTGATTGTAACCCTCGTAGTGAACCCACGCGTCGCGACCAGGCAAAAGCTCCTTCACCTTATCGTAGGTAGCCTGGAAGTTGTCGCCACCGCCCGACTCGTTACCGAGCGACCAGAATACCACGCTAGGGTGATTGCGGTCTCTCAATACCATACGTTCTGTGCGGTCAACGTAGGCTGCGCGCCAGGTAGGGTTGTTGGAAAGTGAGTGGTTGTTGTGGCACTCTACGTCAGCCTCGTTCATACAGTATAATCCGTAGTAGTCGAACATCGCATACATCTTAGCCTGACGAGGATAGTGGCTGGTACGGACGGTGTTCACGTTAGCCTGCTTCATCAGGATTACGTCGCGAAGCATGGTTTCCACATCAATGGCGTGACCATAGAGTGGGTGAATATCCTGGGTGTTGACACCCTTGAAGAATACTCGCTTGCCGTTTACATAAACCAGTTTGCCCTTGATAGCAACATCTCTGAAGCCGTATTTGGTAGAGAATACCATCTCTTCCTGGTCGCCTGCCTTTTGGCGAACGATAACGGTATAGAGGTTAGGCTGCTCTGAGGTCCAGGCCTTCAGACCGGTGAGGTTGTCAATGGTAAGGCGGCAGTTCTTCTGAGCATCCTTTGCGGTCATCGCTACCTGAGCAGACTGCTTGGCAACAGACTTACCCTGTGGATCGAGAAGCTCGATCTCCAGCGTCTTCTCAGATTTCTCCTTGGCTGCATTATCGATGGTCAGGTCAACATTCAGGTTGCCTGATGTGTAATCCTTGTTCAGGGCAGATGTGATGTAATGGTCTGCTACGAAAGTCTTTGGAGTGGCTACGAGATAAACATCGCGGTGAATACCACCGAGGTGCCACATATCCTGTCCCTCCAGGTAAGAGCCGTCGCTCCAGCGGTAAACACGTACGGATACGTTGTTGTCGCCCTTGCGAACCAGGTTGGTAACATCAAAGTCTGCATCGGTATTGGCACCCTGTGAATAGCCGGCATATTTTCCGTTTACCCAAACCACGATGGCGCTGCAGGCACCGTCGAAGTGCAGGAACACACGCTTGCCTGTTTCCCAACCCTCAGGCAGGTTGAAGTTACGGCGATAAGAACCTACCGGATTCTTGTCGAAATTATCCTTGAAGGCTGTGATGAATGGAGGTTTGTTCTCGAAAGGATAGCCCACATTATTATATACAGGCACATCGTATCCAGCCATCTCCCAGTTGAGAGGTACCTGGAGCTCCTTCCAGGAAGAAACGTCTGCGTTGTCAGCCCAGAAATCATCCTTGTCTGGCTTGCCCTGCTTCCAGTCGGCTGTGTAGTGAAATTTCCACTTTCCGTTGAGCAGGAGATAGTTGGCGTGCTTAGGAGTGAGCCATGGGAATTTGAAGTAATCGTCCTTCTGCATGGTGGCAGTAGAGGAATAAGGCACGAAAGTAGCGTGCGCCTTTTCCTTGCGATCCTCAAACTTAGTTTCGTCTTCTACCCATTTGTCGGTAAACGGACAAACGTCAACTTTGGTTTCCACCACCTTCTTCACCTTTTTCTTGGTGTGTCTAGGTTGTGCAATAGCTGATGCGCTGAAGAGGAAGGTCAATGCAACCGCAGCTCCCCAAAATAAATGTTTTTGTTTCATTGTCTGGTTGAATTATTAATAATTACAAGTTAGCTAGTTATGAATCTATTTAGATTTGGTGCAAATTTACGATTAATTCCTGAAACCTCCAAATTATTTTTGTATTTTCGTATCCTGAAGGATAAAATAACAGTCCTAGTCCTTTTGGGGGCTTCATTGATGACCGGCGTCTGCCATCATTTAAGCCTCCGGCGGGTCTTAATAGACGACCGTCTTTTTGAGCCGAATGCAAGCTTTTTCCCAACTTTCTTTCGTGAAGATATTATAGGTGGTTGTGGAATAATGATTTACGCCGGATTTCAAATCCGCCGTAATAGTAAGCCACTTTCAAAAACACTCTTCACTCTTCACGGGAATGGTGTAAGTGCTTGTATCTAAGTGATTTGTACGGGTGAAGAGTGGCGCGCCACTCTTCACTACTCTTCACCCACTCTTCACCCGGAAAATCTGTGTAAATCTGTGGAATCTGTGGGACATAAAAAAAGTGGTTTCAGCCCCCGACCGAACAGGGAGAGCTTCCGTTTCAATTCCGTGCGCAATCCGAATGTGAAGAGTGGTGAAGAGTGGTGAAGAGTGGTGCGCCACTCTTCACCTCTCGCAACCCCAGTGTTTATCGGGGTTTCAGCCGATTTGGTGAAGAGTGAAGAGTAAAAAGAAGAGTGGTGCTTTTATAAACCTCCCGACGTATCGTTTTGTGCCTGGCAATGGCAAATTATTGCCCTGGTAAAGGGCAATATTGTGCCATCGTGAGGCAATAATCGCTACAAGCCGCTTTACGCCTCGGCAGTACTATCATGGCGACCTCTCAGTAACGTCTTTGCGCCTTGTAAGTATTATCGCTGTTGCTTGTAAGTACTGTAGCAGTTACATCGGTTTTACGTAAAAAGTCTTATCCTTTTCTTCCGAAATCGGCAGGAATCTCGCCCCATTTCTTCGTTTCCCACTTAAAGATAGGGACGGTGATGGGGTGGGTGCGGAGCCAGTTTTCGGCACGGGCGATGACCTGATAGAGCTGCTCGGTTTGAGGAGTACGCTCCAGTTTGGTCTTGCATTGCTTCTTGTTTACCCAGAGCTGGGCATTCACGCTGTCGCTGTAGATTACCTTGTCGGTAATGCCTTTCTGGTCCATCAGGGCGAGGGCGTGGACGATGGCGAGGAACTCGCCGATGTTGTTGGTGCCGTGGATAGGACCATAGTGGAAAACCTGCGCACCAGTCTGAAGATCAATGCATTGGTATTCCATCGGACCGGGATTTCCGGAGCAGGCTGCATCCACAGCCCAGGCGTTCGCCTTCACCTCATTGGGCAAAGGCAAGACTGTATCGTTTCTCCATGAAGGAGGATTTACGGGCATGTTACTCATTTGCGTTTCTTTTATTTGTTTCTATTATTTGATAGATGATTTGTGTTTTACTGAACCGCATACGAGAGTTCTGTATTGGTATTACTGACCTGTAATAAAAAAGAAATGAGCAAGCCCCAAAGTCTGGCTCTGGGGATGCTCATTATTTGTCAATAGTCAATATTCATTTTTTAAATTGTAGGTTAATTATATCTTGAGAAGTTTTTCAGGAGTGCGATACTCCTGATAACTTCTAATTACCTAAAATTTTACATTCTTTCAGGAACCTCGATGCCGAGCAGAGCCATACCATTCTTCAGAATCTTGGCAACATTGGCTGCAAGAACCAGACGGGTAATCTTCTCTGCCTCGCTCTCTGCATTCAGGATGCTGTAGTCGTGATAGAACTGGTTGAACTCCTTGGTCAGCTCGTAGCAGTAGTTGGCAATGCCACCAGGGTTGTAGTTGTTGCCGGCATCGGCTACAGCTACAGCGAAGTCGTTCATCTTCTGGATGAGGTCGATCTCCTTCTCGTTGATAGGAGCATCAGCGCCCAACTCTGCAGGAATCTCAATGCCCTCGGCAGCAGCCTTACGCATGATGCTGCGGATACGAGCGTAGGTGTACTGGATGAAAGGACCTGTGTTACCGTTGAAGTCGATACTCTCCTCTGGGTTGAAGAGCATGTTCTTGCGGGCATCTACCTTGAGGATGAAGTACTTCAACGCTCCGAGACCCACGATGCGTGAAATCTCCTGGCGCTCTTCCTCGCTCATGTCCTTGAACTTGCCAAGCTCATCGCTTGTCTGTCGGGCATCCTTGATCATCTCTGCCATCAGGTCATCTGCATCTACTACGGTTCCCTCGCGGCTCTTCATCTTACCGTTAGGCAACTCTACCATTCCGTAAGAGAAGTGAACCAAGTCCTTACCCCACTTGAAGCCGAGACGGTCGAGCAGGATAGAGAGCACCTGGAAGTGGTAGTTCTGCTCGTTACCTACTACGTAGATCATCTTGTCGATAGGGAAGTCCTTGAAGCGGAGGTCGGCAGTACCGATGTCCTGAGTCATATAAACAGAAGTACCGTCAGAACGGAGCAGGAGCTTCTGGTCGAGTCCTTCGTTGGTGAGGTCAGCCCAAACAGAGTTGTCGTCCTTGCGGAAGAAGAGACCCTTCTCCAATCCTTCCTCTACCTTCTTCTTACCCTCGAGGTAAGTATTTGACTCATAATATATCTTGTCGAAACCTACACCCATCATCTTGTAGGTCTCATCGAAGCCAGCGTAAACCCAGCTGTTCATCTTCTGCCAGAGAGCGCGAACCTCAGGGTCGTTGTTTTCCCACTTCACGAGCATTTCGTGAGCCTCCTTGATCAATGGAGCCTCTGCCTTTGCTTTCTCTGTGGCAGCTTCTTCTTCCATGCCCTCCTTCATGTACTGAGCCTTGAGCTCTGCGATTTCCTCACGATAGTGCTTGTCGAAGGCTACATAGTAGTCGCCGATGAGGTGGTCGCCCTTCTTGCCGGAAGTCTCAGGAGTTTCGCCATTGCCCCACTTGAGCCAAGCGAGCATAGACTTACAGATGTGGATACCACGGTCGTTAACGATGTTTGTCTTGATTACCTTGTTGCCGTTAGCCTCCATAATCTGGGCCAATGACCAACCGAGGAGGTTGTTGCGCACGTGACCGAGGTGGAGAGGCTTGTTGGTGTTAGGAGAAGAGTACTCGATCATAACGAGCGGACTATTCTCAGTAACAGGCTTCTCGCCGAACTTAGGGTCAGCGTTGATGGTGTTCAGGAGTCCTACCCAAGCGGCAGGAGCGATAGAAAGGTTGAGGAAACCCTTAACCACGTTGAAGTCTGCGATAACGTTAGCGCAGTTCTCCTTCAGGTAGTCACCAATCTCGAGTGCAGTTCTCTCAGGAGTCTTCTTCGACATTTTGAGGAATGGGAATACGACGAGGGTAAGGTTACCTTCGAAATTACTCTTGGTCTTCTGCAGGGCTACCATCTTTTCAGGTACGTCCTGACCATAAAGCTCCTTCACCGCCGCGATGACAGAGCTGATGATTTCGTTTTCTATCTTCATTATCTTTATATCTTTTTTTACCGGTAAAAAATCTATTTATTTATGGCTTGTCGATGAGGGGAAAATAGTTACCCTTATCGCTTAAGCGGCTGCAAATTTACAAATAATAATTGAATTGTGCAAAGAAAATGACTTGTTTCTTTGCACAATACATAAAAATATCTCATCTGCGTAGGCTCTTGCTTGGTATCTCTTAACCTTCAAGGATGATGTCTGCCACGTCCTGAGGTGTATTCCAGAGGATACCATCTTGCAGCTCATCGTCGGTAAATCCATTGAGAGCCTCGGTAGCTTCCTTCTCGCTGAGCGCAGGAGTACCGTCTTCGTTCTTAGCATCGAGCAGTGCCTGTAAGATGGCAGCTCTGTATTCTTCTATTGTCATCATTCGTTTTGTTGTAAAGTTTAATGTGTTATTTTATGTTTTCTGTTATAACTTACTTAATGCTGTTTTACAATTTATCTAGTAATGCTTTTGTCGTAATGACAATGCAAAAATAAACAATTATCCACAAATAGCCATAATAATTTTGCTAAAAAAATAAAAAGCCCTCAACATATAGTGGATTGTACTATATGTTAAGGACTTTTATGCTATTGCTAGTAAATGGATGTTTTACTTCAAAACTTTAGCCAAGAAATCGCTGGCGATATGAGCGGCTTGCTCTTCCTGACCGCCGAATCCGTGGTCGGCATCGGTCATCAAGTGCCATTCGCTCTTCTTGTTCAGATAGTGGAAACGCTGACCATAGGTGTAAGGCACTACTCGGTCGGCATCGCCATGCAGGATGCACTCGGCTCCGTGGTAGTTTTTGGCCGTCTCGTAGATAGGCAGAGTGGTGGCTGTGCGGATATAGTTGCCACCCAGGGCCTTGCCGTCCCACATCTCTATCTTGGCTGGAGGATTCTTGGGGTCGTACATCTTGCCGAATGTATTGCCACGCAGGGCATCGTCACGGAGCACGGCGGCAGGGGCAAGGAGCACCACGGCTTGTATCTTCTTGATATCCTTGTCAGCTTGTGCGGCTAGCTGTCCGCTGGTCATGGCTGTAACCACGCCACCTTGTGAGTGGCCGCCCATCGCAATCTTGCTCACCCAAGGCAGCGAGGAGGCATAGCGCAAGATGCACTTGGCATCTTCTATCTCATTCAGTACGGTCATATCCTCAAAATTTCCCTCGCTCTTGCCATGGCCATTGAAGTCGAATCTGAGCACGGCAATGCCTTTCTTGTTGAGGCTGTCTACGAGGCAGTCGAAGAGTTTTCCCTCCTTATTGCCGCCAAATCCATGGCAGAGCACGAGGAGCGGAGTCTTCTTGCCTGCCTTCGCTTTGGCATTTGCTTGGCTTCCGTTGCCATTGGCAGCATCATTGTCTGGACGCTGGATGACTACATCGAGTTTGCCATGGTCGCCCTGCACGGTGGTATGCTCGGTTGAGGCTACTGCGCCGAGTGAGAACAGGGCGCAAGCGGTAAAGATAATTGTTTTTAGATTCTTCATATTGTATGTTATTATTTTATTTGTAAGTTTCGCTTGCAAAAGTACATAAAAGCCTTGAAACCACCAAAAGTTTTTGTTTCATCTTCTTTATTATATATTTCATTCCATCCGGAATGTTACATGATAGCCTGCCACATTGTGCTCGGCAAGGGAGAGATTGATGGATTGCATCATCAGCATCTGGCGGGAGATGGAGAGGCCGATGCCCGAACCTGATGGCTTGGTGGAGAAGAAGGGGATGAACATCTCCTTTGCCACATCGGCAGGAATGGGGTCGCCATTGTTGCTGAAATAGATGCCTGAGAATTGTGAACTCTCGATGTTCTCTGGATGTTTGTGGAAGCATCGAATGTCGATGGCTGAGGCGTGAGCCTCGATGGCATTCTTGGTCAGATTAATAAATACCTGGCGCAGCATGTTCTTGTCGGCAGACCAGGTGGCATCTTCGGGGATATGGATGTGCCATTCTATCTGAGGATAGAGCGGCTTGATGCCTTCCACGAAATCCTTGAGTGGAATATTCTCGATGACAGGATTTTGTAGCTGGGTGAGCTTGCGATAGCTGTCCACAAAACTGGTGAGCGATTTGCTGGTATCTCGAATGGCTCGGATGCCTTCCTCATAAGACGAACCTTGGATGTCGGGATTGCTAAGATAGGCTTGGCAGATGCTGGAGATGGGGGCGGTGGCATTCATAATCTCATGGGTGAGCACACGGGTTAGCCTTTGCCAAGATTCCACCTCATGCTGCGCCACCAGTCTGCCGATGTCGTTCTCCATGTCGTTGAGGGCTTGCTGCAAGGCTCGTTCTCCAAAGAGTAATCCCTTGGTGGATAGGCGGAAGGAGTAATCGCCATTGCGAATAGCCTCTTGCATCAAGAAGGCACGGCTCTTCAGGTTGCGCTGGTGACGCAAGAAGAGATAGATGATACCTCCTATGACGAGGAGTATGATACCTATTATATATATGTGGAAAATGGTGTTCATATCAGATGTTTATAATCATGAATGATTGTGATAAAGAATTATCGCTTGAGCTTGGCATAAAGCGTTTGGCGAGTGATGCCGAGCAGTTCGGCGGCACGAGAGATGTTGCCGTGGCATTGATCCACCACCTTGTGGATATGAGTGGTCTCGATGCTCTCCAGAGTCTCCACTTCCTGGCTTCGGTCGATGGCATCTTTTAGGGTTCTGATCAGTTCGTCATTATCCCAGGGCTTGGTGACGAAATCGGCGGCTCCGCTTTTCAATCCCTTGATGGCTAGCTGCACGTCGGCAAAGGCGGTGATGAGCACCACGGGGATGTGGGCATGGAGCCGGCGGAAGGTGCGGAGCCAGAGCAAGCCGTCCTGTCCGCTGTTTACGCCAAGTGAGAAGTTCATGTCGAGCAAGATGATGTCCACTGGTTCTTGTTGGAGCAGAGTGGGGGCGGTGTCTGGGCGAGGCAAGGTGAGAATCTGCTCGAATGTACCGCCCAGGCATATCTTCAAGGCTGTGAGTATCGATGGATTGTCGTCGATAACAAGTATTGTTCCGTATTTCATATCTTTTATTTTTTTGTTTGCAAAAGTACGCTTTTTTCCCGAAACGACAAACAAAAACGGGGCTGTTGTGTGATAATCATACAATAGAGTGTATGAATTTCATACAATCCACCTTCCGGGCTGCCGGAAATCTTGGCAGAAAACGGGAGAAGCCGTAACTTTGCAGCAGCTAACGAAAACAGGGAACTGCTATTCTTCCTTTATCGTTTGATTTAAGTGAAACAAAAAATAAATGAGTATATGATGAAAAGTTATGTGAAATTCTTATCACGCAACAAGCTTTATGCCACCATAGAGGCCCTGGGTCTCTCGGTGGCACTGGCTTTTGTGCTGATTCTCGTTTCCTATGCTACTGCAGAGTATCGTGTGGGAACGAATCTGAAACAGGCTAAGGAACTCTATGTAGCAGGTTCCGGCGATTATCTCGGAATGACCTGGGGCACAGCCAAGGAGTTCTTTCCTTCCATCCCGGAAATCAAGGGATGGACAAGATTTGGTGAATATTACGCTCCGCAGGGAGCCATGATAGATGGACAGTATTATGAGGCAAAATATCTGGCTATCGACCCGAACTTTTCCCAGTTTATGGGTTACAAATGCCGTGGTTGTGCGCCAGATCATCTCCTTTCGGATGCTCATCAGGCAATGGTTTCGGAATCTTTTGCCAAGAAAGCCTTTGGCAACGCCAATCCTATCGGTCGCACCATCCAATGCGGTAAGCTGCAACTCAAGGTGGTGGGAATCATGGCGGATTTCGACCGTGAGGACCTTCTTAACCCATACGATATTTTCGTGTCGATGAAACTGATAGAAGCTGAGGCTCAGGCGATGGATCAGTTTGGCTCCTGCACTACGGTGGCGCGACTGGCAAAGGATGCTGACCCGGAAAAAGTGAGACAGACCTTGCTCGGCAAATACATGAACTACTGGAAAGGATGGAAGAAGGATTCGGATGGAGTCAGCTTTATGTGGGGTTGCCAGTTTGTGAGATGGGACCAGATTCATTTTACGGATGATGATGTCGATATTTTCAAGCATGGCAATCGTACTCTGGTGAATATTCTCCTGGTCGTGGCGCTGGTTCTGCTGCTTTCTGCCTTGTTCAACTACATCAATCTTACGGTGGCTCAGATTGGCAACCGTGCGAAGGAGATGGCTACTCGAAGACTGCTGGGTGAATCGGTAGGGGGCGTGATGCTGCGTTATCTCAAGGAGTCGGCGCTCTTCACGGCAGTCTGCTTCCTGTTGGGCTTGTTGATTTCCTGGGCATTTATCCCGTTGTTCAATTCTATGTTGGATACGAAAATCGACCTGTTCCATTCCTTCGACCTTCTGTGGTTCCTGCCGTTGGCTTACGTCATCATCTCCATCTTTGCGGGAATCCTTCCTGCCATCGTGGTTTCCCGTTTCAATCCGATAGATGTGGTGAAGGGAACCATCCGCATGCGCAGCAAGATGTGGTTCAGCAAGATATTTATCGTAGCCCAGAACGTCATCAGTATCACGCTGGTAGTCATGGCGATAACGATGATGCTCCAGATGAAGCATCTTGCCGATTTGCCGTTGGGTTATCAGACGAAGGATATTGTTTCCATCTTTTCTTCCTTGGATGGCTCGCCGGAGAAGATGGCTATTCTCAAGAACCGATTGAAAGCGCTTCCTGAGGTGGAAGAGGCAACTTACGGCAACGCCAATCCTATCAGCAGCTGGGGAAATGGCGTGCATGATGACAATGAAAAACTGATAGGAATGCTCCGTATGTTCTTGGCTGATTCCACGGCGATGAAGATGCTGGGAATCAGGGTGATTGAGCAGTATTGCGAGCCAACCTATGGTAAGATTTGGGTGACTGAAGATGCGAAGCGTGCCTATGGCGTTTCTGCCCACAAACCTTGGTTTGGAATGAGACTGGAAAACGGAAAGCATGAATACGAGGTGTGCGGCGTGATTGCCGATTATCATAGTGGAGATGCGCTGAGCGAGAATGAGAAAACGGAGCATAATGCCATTGGAGTCATTACCCCGCAGCAGGGTGGATGGGTTGTTCTGGTGAAAACCCGTGGCGATCATGCCCAGGCGCTGCAGGCTATCCGGAATACCTGCAAGCAGGTGGCTAAGGAACTGATAGGTGTTCCTACGGAAATGGAGGCGGAGTATATGGATGATACTTTGAAGAATAATCTCAAGGACAAGCATAATATGATGGTGCTCATCATCACCTTCATGAGCATCTCTATCCTGATTTCTGCCCTGGGTCTCTTCGGAATGTCGGTTTATTACGGCAACCAGCAGAAGCGGCAGATTGCCCTGCGCAAGGTGATGGGTGCTTCGATTGGGGATGCGGCTTGGCAACTGGCTAAGAGATTCCTTGTCAGTTCGCTGGTGGCTGTGGTCATCGCCATCCCTATCTGCGTGAAGCTGATGCAGACTTATCTTATGGATTTCGTCCATCGCATCTCCTTCCCTTGGTGGGTATTGCTGGCTGGCGCCGTCTTTACCTTATTGATAGCCTTTGTTTCGGTTATCGGCTGCACCCTGCGTACGGCGATGTCGAATCCGATAGACAGCATCAAGGCTGAATAATGAGTCATAAACTTTAAAAAAGATTTCTAACGAGATAAAGATTTCTAACGATAAAAAAGATTTCTAACGATGATACGAACAGAGAATTTAACTAGAATATTCCGCACGGAAGAGGTGGAAACCATCGCCCTGAACGGCGTAAACATAGAGGTAGAAGATGGTGAGTTTATCGCCATCATGGGTCCTTCGGGATGCGGTAAGTCAACCTTGCTGAACATCCTGGGCTTGTTGGATAGTCCTACGGAGGGCAAGTATTGGTTGAATAACGAGGAAGTGGGCCATCTGAAGGAGCGTGAGCGTACCGCCTATCGCAAGGGTCGCATCGGCTTCGTGTTCCAGAACTTCAATCTTATCGACGAACTTACCGTTGAGGAGAATGTGGATTTACAGCTGAAATACCTCGGAGTGGGGAAGGCGGAGCGCAAGGAGCGTGTGCTCGAAATTCTGAGAAAGGTGAAGCTGAGCCATCGTGCCAAGCATTATCCTCATCAGCTTTCGGGCGGTCAGCAGCAGAGGGTTGCCATCGCCCGTGCCGTGGTAGGCAAACCTAGCATCATCCTTGCCGATGAGCCTACGGGTAACCTCGATTCCAAGAATGGTATGGAGGTGATGCAGTTGCTCAGCGAGCTGAACGAGGAGGGAACCACCATCGTGATGGTTACGCACTCCAAGCACGATGCTACCTACGCCAGTCGCATCATCAATCTGTTTGATGGACAAGTGGTGGATGCGATGAATGATCAGCTTTAAGCTTTGGTTTCGATTAATTAGCTTTAAGCTGCGGTTTCTGTCCAACAATTAGACGGTAGTGTCTAATTGTTGGACAGTTTGTTTAATGAGGGATTTTATCTAATGGCTTGATTATCAGTAGAAGTGCTGTTTTGGCACGGCTCTTGTCCTTATCATGCCAAAATGAAGAAGATTATGAAAAGAATAGGAATATTGATAGGATGGTTGGTCTGGGCGGCTGGTGCCTCGGCACAGAGCTGGAGCCTTGACGACTGTATGAAATACGCCGTGGAGCACGCCACGGAGGTGAAGCGGGAGGTGGTAAACGCCCGCCAACGCAAGCAGGATTACCAGCATGCTGTGGCAGGATTCCTGCCTACCGTTACGGGTGGCGTGCAGGGACAGTACGCCTGGGGACGAAACATCGACCCGGAAACTAATACTTATAATAATGTAACGACATTCAACAACTATTATCAGCTTTATGCCGAACTGAATGTCTTCGATGGTTTCGCCGCCATCAACGCCTTGAAGCAGGCTAAGCTGAGCCGGGATTATTCAGCCACGGCGATGCAGAAAATTCAGGACGACCGTGCCATCGACGTGATGCAGAAATATGTGGATGCTGCCTATGCTGAGGCAAGCATTCGGATAGCAAGCGAGAAACTGAACGAAAGTAAGCGGATGCTGGCTAAGATGCAGCGCCTGTATGAACTGGGCGAAAAGGGGCGCCCGGATGTGGTGCAGATGGAATCGCAGGTGGCAGAAGATGAATACAATCTTACGCATCAGGAGAATGTGGCAAAACAGAGTCTGCTCGCCTTGAAATCGGCGATGAATTTTCCGGTGGATGAAGAACTGAAAATTCTGATTAATGAGGAGCAGAATTTGAAGTTAACGTCTGATAATAAAGAGGTTCCTGAATCTGGAGTAAACTACGAAACCGTTTACCAGGGCTTCCAGCATATTTCTCCCGATTTGAAGTCGGCAGAATACGAAGTGGAGCGGGCACGGTATGATTATAAGATAGCAAAAGGCAGATTGCTGCCATCACTCTCTCTCGGTGGCGGTATTTCTACCAACTATTATAAGAATCTCTCTCAGAAAGGGCAATACGATGGGTTTGCCTCGCAGTTTCACAACAACCAGGGCGAATACCTCGCGTTGACCCTTTCCATACCTATTTATAATAGCGACCGCTGGCACAGCGTGAAGAAGGCACGCAACGACTGGCAACTGGCACAGGTGAACCTGGAGGAAACCCGTCGCAAGCTTCACGACCAGATAGCCCAGGCGGTAATGGATGCAGAGGGTTACGCCAAGGAGTTGCATCAGATGCAGAAGAAGGTTGCCTCCGATTCGCTCGCCTATCACATGTCGAGCCGCAAGTTTGAAGAAGGAATGCTTTCCACCTTCGATCTTCATACCGCAGCCCAGACGCTTCTGGAAAGCAGGATCAAGGAACTCCAGATGCAGATGCTGCTCATCATCAAACAGAGATTGGTTGCTTATTATCAGGGAGAAAATTTAATTAAATAACAGAACTTTCGCAAGTGGTTCAGGTACGGGCTGAAGGTCCAAAAGCTCCTAGCCCAGGGTAACACCCTGGGTATAATAACAATCAGCAAGGCGCCCTGAAAGGGCAAAAGCTTTGTATATTGCCTGGAATTTTAAAGCTTTTGCCCTTACAGGGCGACAGGCTTGCGGCCATGATAACCCAGGGTGTTACCCTGGGCTAGGAGCTTCTGCCCTTTCAGGGCGTGTGGAGTGCTCTTGCAAACTTGAATACATAAAATTATGGACATAAAAATAGAAAAGAAAAAATATCTCTTGCCTCGCAAGTATTGGGCATGGATTGGCGGAGGAGCGGTTTTGATCGCAGTCCTCATTTGGTTGGGATTGAGCAATTTCTCTTCCACCCTGAAGGTGGACAGGAAGGGATTGAGCATCGGAACCGTGGAGAAGGCGCAGTTCAACGATTATGTTTCGGTGGATGGACAGGTGGTTCCTATCTCCGTGGTGCAGATCAGTTCCGAAGAAGGTGGTATTGTTTTGGAGAAAGTGGTGGATGAAGGCGCCCACGTGAACAAGGGCGATGTGATCGTGAAACTGAGCAATTCGAATCTCGACCTGGAGATTCTGAATGCCGAAAGCGAACTTGCCGAAAAGCAGGACATGCTTCGCAATACCCAGATTTCGATGGAGCAGGACCGTCTGAACAATAGCAACGAGGAACTGTCGCTTTCGCAGGATGTCATTACCAAGCGCCGTTCCTATCAGCATCAGGAGGCGTTGCACAAGGAAGAACTCAATTCGCGCGAGGAGTATCTCAAGGCAAAGGAAGATTACGACCTTGCCGTCAAGAAACATGCACTCATCAGCAAGCGATTGAAGAAGGATGCACAGCTCCGCCGTTCGCAAATGGATCAGATGGGCGATAATCTGGAAGCCATGCAGAAGAATGTGCAGCTGGTTCGCCAGCGCAAGGAGAAGTTGAACATCCGCAGTACCATTTCGGGCGAAATCGGCTTGCTCGATGTGGAGTTAGGACAGAGCATTTCTGCCGGACAGAAGATAGGCGTCATCAACGACCTCAGCGATTTTAAGGTGCAGGCTCAGGTGGATGAGCATTACATCGACCGGGTAAAACCGGGACTTACTGCCACTTTCGACCAGAACGGCAAGCATTATCTCCTGCAGGTCCGCAAGGTTTATCCCGAGGTAAGAGACGGTAGGTTCCGTATCGACTTCGTCTTCAAGGGCGTTCGTCCTGGCAACATCCGAACCGGTCAGACCTATTATGTAGATTTGCAGCTCGGTCAGTCGAAGCAGGCAATAATTATCCCTAAAGGCACGTTTTATAGTGTAACGGGCGGTCAATGGATTTTTGTATTAGACAAGAGTGGCAAGAAGGCTTATCGCCGCAAGATAACCATCGGTCGCCAGAATCCTCAGTATTATGAGGTGATTGAGGGCTTGGAGCCGGGCGAGCAGGTTATCGTTAGCGGCTATGAAGCATATAAAGATAATGATGTATTAGTTTTTAATTAGTAGTGATTAGTTAGTAATGATTAATTAGTAGTGATTAGTGATAAATTGGGCTAACGCCCTAGAAACAGGATATTGATATGAATCATATTATTAACGCATTCAAAAATCTGCCTCGAAGAGGTCAGCACAATTTCGTGAAGATATTGTGTCTGGCGCTCGGCTTGGCAATCAGTTCGGTAATTATTGCCGAGATTTATTTCGAGCAGACTTACGATACGTATTTCCCAGGATGGGAAAGGACGTATCTGATTTCGGAAGTGGGAACGATGCCGGGAGACGATGGCAATAAGTCTTTCAATTTCGCCCAAACCTCAGGAGCTACAGCTCCGGGCATCAAACAGTATGCTCCATTTGTGGAGGCTGCTACACGACTTGTTTTTATTGGAGATTTCCAATGTAATATGGAAGACCAAAATGCAATCTCTTGTAAAATAGCATTGGCGGATAGCTGTTTTTTTGATGTCTTTCCCCAAAAGGTAACGATTGGCAAGGCAAAAGAAGTCCTTTCTCGTCCATTCTATTGCATGATAGACTCAGAGACAGCGGCGAAGATGGGCGGCAATGTCGTGGGTAAGCATTTCACGATGGCAAGTTATCCTGGATATACCTTTACTATCGGAGGTGTATTTGAGAGTTTCCCATGGGGATCCTCTTGGCATTCTCTTCAAGTGTTGGTGTCATTGGGTAGTATCGGGGATATGTTTGGTTATGATGGAAGGCAGCAATGGACTGGAAATGATTGTTATCAGTCTTTTATCCGATTGTCAAAAGGGCATAAGCCAAGTGAACTTCATCCATATATCAACAAGATGAAGCAAGACCACTTCCCGTTGAAAGAATGGAAGAAAGCGGGTATTTCATTAGATTACGACTTTACCGTTCTCAGCGAAATGTACACGCAAAGCCCTTACATCAAGAAGATGGGATGGATCATGGGTATCATCGCTTTTGTATTGCTTTTCACTTCCGTGATGAATTACCTGCTCATCATCGTGGGTAATCTCGTAACGCGTTCTCGTGAGATGGCTGTGCGTAAATGTTATGGAGCGGAACCCAAGAACATCCATGCCATTGTCTTCTCCGAGGCGTTGGTACATGTTGGCTTGTCGATTGTTCTTGCAGCTATTTTAGTATTTCTCAGCAAGGGAACGGTAGAGAATTTCCTTTCTGCCCCAGTTAGTGTCTTGGTGCTCAATCGAGGTTGCTGGATATTGGTAGCAATTTGTCTCTTAGTGCTTTTAGTGGGTGGATGGATGCCTGGTTGGCTTTACTGCAAGATACCTGTAGCGATTGCTTTCAGGGGGTATGGTGAGAACCGTAAGAAATGGAAGCTCATCTTGCTGGGTGTTCAGTTTATCATTTCGGGGCTATTGTTCAGCTTGCTCTTTGTGGTCAATAATCAATATAATATGATGGTAAACTTGAATCCTGGTTACAAGTATGATAAGGTGGCATTCGTTTTTGTAGAAGGACTAGAGAAAGACCAACGAGCGCAATGTCTATCGGAAATTAAGCGAATGCCTGATGTCAATATGGTGGCATCTTGCTATAGTGTTCCTTTGCAAAGTTATAGCTTTAATGGTAATAATCTTTCTTTGCCTGGCGACAAGCGTACTATCCAAATCATTCATGATGCAGGTGGAGTGGATGACAATTACTTCAAGATGATGGACGTTGAGTTTGTAGAAGGATCTTTCTTCACAGAGCGTAATGATAGTTCTCGACAAATTATCATTGACGAGAACTTGGCTAACAAGCTCGTAAAACTTGGACATTGGAAAGATGGAGCCGTAGGTAAGAGGGTTTGGGTATCTTCTCATTGTGATGAGGATGAAACGATGACGATTTGTGGCGTGGTCAAGAATGTGAGGTATGGAACGATTAGCACGTCGAATGCTGATACGAACGCTACTCCTTTTGTCTATTTCTATGGTCGGGCTAATCGGTGTATGCTCGTCAAGTTTAATGACTTGACGGAAAAGAGTCTCTCTGACTTAAAGAACGAGGTGCAGTCGCTGTATCCGAATAATGAAGTGACCGTTTATGATTATGAATCCGAGTTCAAGGCACAGTATGCTTCCCAGCTCAATTTCCGCAACGGAATCCTGGTAGCCGGCATCGTAACGATGATTATCGCCCTCTTCGGATTGGTGGGCTATACGAGTGATGAGGTAAACCGCCGCCGCAAGGAGATTGCGATAAGGAAGGTGAACGGGGCGAAGGTGAAGGATATTCTTCGCATCTTCCTGAAGGACATTATGAAGATAGCTTTGCCTTGCATCATCGTAGGCGACTTGGGGGCTTGGCTGATAGCCAGACAATGGCTGATGTCGTTCAGCGAGAAGATTACGATGACGCCTCTGCTGTTTATTGGCGTTACCATCATCTTGCTCGTCATCATCGGGCTTTCCGTCATCATCAACTGCTACAAGGTGGCTAACAGTAATCCTGTGAAATATCTCAAGGATGAATAAGTCTCCCACAGATTTAACAGATTTAAGGGCGTATGCCCTAATTTAACATTCAACATTTAACACTTAACATTGAACAAAATGATAAAAGTAGAGAATCTTTGCAAGTCATTCCGCACAGAAGATGTGGAGACGATTGCTTTAAATAACGTATCTTTCACAGTAGAAGACGGCGAGTTTGTCGCCATTATGGGACCATCCGGTTGCGGCAAATCCACCTTGCTCAACATCCTCGGTTTGCTCGACAACCCAACTTCGGGAAAATATTTCCTGGGTAATCACGAGGTGGCAAACCTGAAGGAAAAGGAGCGTACGGATGTGAGAAAGGGAGAAATCGGTTTTGTGTTCCAGAGCTTCAACCTGATAGATGAATTGAATGTAGAGGAGAACATCGAGCTTCCTCTTACTTACCTCAACATTCCGAAGGCGGAGCGCAAGGCAAAGGTGCAGGCGATTATGAAGCGAATGGCCATCAGCCATCGTGCCAAGCACTTCCCTCATCAGCTTTCTGGTGGTCAGCAGCAGCGAGTAGCCATCGCCCGTGCCGTGGTCTTCGGTCCGAAGCTCATCCTAGCCGATGAGCCTACGGGTAACCTCGATTCCAAGAATGGTGCCGAGGTGATGCATCTGCTTACCGAGCTGAACCACGAGGGCACCACCATCGTCATGGTAACGCATAATGAGCATGATGCCAAGATAGCCCATCGCACCATCCGCCTGTTTGATGGACAGATTGTGGAGGAGGCCCATCAGCTTTAGTGTTTCTGTTATGGGATGATGATGCGGAAGGTGGTGATTCCCTGCGCCTTGTCCTGATGGAGCGAGAGGCTGCCGCCGCTTACTCGCATAATCTGGCGGGAGAGGGAGAGACCGATTCCACTTCCTTCCGGCTTCGTGGTGAAGAACGGGATGAAAATATGAGAGGCTACATCTTCGGGGATGAGACCGGCGTTGTTGCTCACGTCGATGATGATGGATTCCTGAGCGTTGGCGTAGGCTTGGAGACGGATAAATGCCTTCTTGCTTGCCGCGGATTGCAAATCCGCGGAGCGACATTCCTGCTTGTTCCTACCCTGCTCATTTCCATCTTGCTTGTTTCTTTCTGCAGATAACTTTTCCTGCCCGTTGAAAGCTTCTACGGCATTCTTCAGAAGATTCGTTACCACGTGAGAGAGGAGGCTCTCATCGGCGTAGGTCAGCAAATCCTTGGGAGAAACTTCTATCTCTACTTCGTGGTTGCAGAGCAGCGCCATTCTTTCCAGGAATGGTTCCACATAGAAGAGAGTAGGCTGAGGCTGGGGAACATGGGTGAAGCGGCGATAGTTGTTGACGAAAGCCAACAGCTCGGTTCCTGTTTTGTGGATGGTTTCCAAGCCTTGCTTCAAGTCTTTATCCTCTGTAACTCGGGTAAGTAGAGTTTCGCTCAACGAAGTAACCGGCGTGATGGTATTCATGATTTCATGGGTCAGCACACGAATCAGTTTGATCCAAGAATCTACCTCCTGATTGCTCAGCTCGTGGCTCACGTCGCTCAGGGCGATGATGCGCACGTGCTTGTCTTTCAGCATGGCTTGCGTCTCATGCTTTGCCAGGTGTTCATCCTTCAGCTTCCCTTTTACCTGGTTCATGTGGGTAAGTACATCCGTATCGAGCAATCGGAGGGCTGCCTGATTATGCTGCAGGATGTTGTCGTGACTATCCACCACCAGGATGCCCGTATCCACCGCATTCAGAATCTGCTCGTAATATTTCTCCCGCTCCATCTGCTCCTCTCTTGTATGTTGTAGGAAGAGCTTGATTCGGTTGAGGGATTTGTGCAGAATCTTATCCTCCTTAAACCCCTTCTCCGTAGGAAAATTGAAGGAGAAATCCCCATTATCTATCGCATCAAAAAGGAAGGTTACCTTCTTGATGTTCCGGCGATAGTGGCGGTAGAGGCGAATGTAACCCACTACAGCCACGAGCAAAAGCACGATAATTATAATTAGTTTATAATCCATATCGCTTAATCTTATTATAAAGCGTTTGGCGGGAAATACCTAACCTTGCAGCTACCACCGACAGGTTTCCCTCACATTCCCTGATGGTTTTCTCTATCATTCGGCTCTCCATCTCGTCGAGCGTCTGAACCTCTTCCAGGGGCTTCTCTCTTTTCTGCTGGTTTCCGCCGTCAATATCTTCGGCAGAAATCATTCCGCCATCAGATAGAATCACAGCTTTCTCGATGGCGTGCTGAAGTTCACGGATGTTGCCGTACCAAGGCAAACTGGTAAGTTTTTTCTCAGCTTCTTCCGAAAGACGGAGATTCACCTTATTATATAAATCGCCATATTGACGGAGGAATCTTTCTGCCAATGGAACGATATCTGATTTTCTCTGTCTCAGGGCTGGCAATTCCAGATGGATGGTATTGATGCGATAGAGCAGATCCTCTCTGAATTCGCCATCGTTTACCATCTGCTGCAGATTGCGGTTGGTGGCGCAAACCAGTCGTACGTTGATGGGAATCTGCGTACTTCCGCCCACTCTTACGATGCTTCTGCGTTGCAGGGCAGTAAGGAGTTTTGCCTGAAGACCATAGGATAGGTTTCCTATCTCATCCAGGAAAATGGTACTGCCGTCGGCAAGCTCAAACTTGCCCGGTTTATCCACCTTGGCATCAGTAAAAGCACCCTTCACATGACCGAAGAGTTCGCTCTCGAAAAGGGTTTCCGTGATGGCTCCCATATCCACAGGCAGCATCTTTTTCCCACATCTTGTGGATAAACGGTGTATTTCATTGGCTAACACCTCTTTACCTGTTCCGTTTTCTCCTGTAATGAGGATGTTTGCATCGGTTGCGGCAACTTTTTCCACAATGCTTCTCAAATTGTTCATAACTTCACTATCTCCCCAATACATAGCACTTTGTGCATCTTTTCCACAAAGTTTTCCACCTTTTTTGCCAATAGCGTTATCCACAGCCTTGTTCTTATCCCTAGCCTCTACCAGCGTACGGATCATCTTCTCGTTTTCAAAAGGCTTCACGATGAAGTCGGCGGCACCTTCCTTGATGCCTGTTACGGCAAGTTGGATGTCGGCATAGGCGGTAAAGAGCACCACTTCGGTTTTCGGGCTGAGGCTCTTGATTTCCCTGAGCCAGTACAGTCCCTCGTTTCCCGAATTGATTCCGCTGGAGAAGTTCATGTCGAGGAGCACCACGTCGGGATGCTCCTCTCTCAGCTTGGCTGGGATGGAGTTAGGGTTGGCGATGGTGATGATGCCATCGAATATGGGTTCCAGCAGCATCCTCACCGTAGTAAGAATGTTGCGGTTGTCATCAACAATCAATATTGTTCCTTGTTTCTTAATCATTGTTCGTTTTTTTTATGATGATATTTTCCTTGATGTCCTGTTTCTATCTTTTGTCTTCCAGCAGAAAAGCCATGTAGAGGGGAAGAATGAAAGTTTGTGGGGCTGTTCCCACATTTACATCTCCCAGTTTGATGGCTTGAGATACATGATACTTTTCGGGGTTCGAAAGGATGGTCTTGGCACTTTTGATGTTTCCGTTACTCGCCTTTACTTCTACCAGCGTGCATTTGCCTTCGTATCTTGTAACAAAATCGATTTCCAAACCCGAATCCTTGCGGAAATAATAGAGCTTGCGATTCATCTTGCCAAAAATGTCGGCTACCAGATTTTCAAAGATGGCTCCCTTGTATCCATAGAGATTGCCTTGCAGAATGTCAGCTGCCGTTCCTGGTTCGAGCATACTGATGAAAAGTCCTGTATCTGCCATGTAAACTTTAAACTGGTCGGGAATGGAGTTGCCATCAAGTGGGAGTTCGGGCGCTGACAGGTTGTAGCAACGGCGGATAATGCCAGCATCTTCTATCCATTGCAAACTGCCCTGATAGTCACGTCCTCTTCCGTTGGATCGTACTGTGGCGTATGCGAATTTCTTGTTTTCCTTACTCAGTTGACGTGGAATTGACTCGAAGCATTCTCTGATTCTCGACTTGTCTGCTTGTGGAGCATATTTCAGCATATCTACTTTATATTCTTCGATGATAGCTTGCTGCATTCGTAGCACGTTTTGCATATTATGAGTTTCCATAAATACGCTCACGGCTCTTGGCATTCCGCCAACAATGCAATATTGCAGCAGCAGTTGGCGCATTCTTTCGTGGATGGCTTCTTGTACCGGAGTCTTTTCTTCCAGGCAGCGATGCAGGTAGTCGATGGTCATTTTCTTAATGCCATTTGCCCAGAGCCATTCCTCAAAATCCATTGGATACATGTCTATGATAGTCTCGTAACCAACAGGAATTGGAGCCTCTGACGAAGCATTGGTATGGTAACCGCTGACTCCCAGCAGGGAACCCGTACCGATGACATCGTATCTGCCATCAGTCTTGAAGAATTTCAAGGCTGTGCGGGCACGTGGGCATTCCTGTATCTCGTCAAAGATGATGCAGGTCTTGCCCGATACGAAATTGGCATCGGGTATTAAGGTAGAAAGTGTCATGCAGAGAAGATCGATGTCCAGGCCACCATCAAATACCGACTTGTATTCTGGGTGCTGGAAAAAGTCTAGATACACAACATGCTCATAATTCTTATGGGCAAAATCGAGTACCGAGAATGTCTTTCCGCATTGGCGACATCCTTTAATGATGAGAGGCATTTTGTGCTCATCACTCTTCCATTCTTTGAGATATTTCTCGATTTTCCGTTTAAACATCTGTTTTCTAATGATTTATGATGTATTACTCTTGATGCTGTGCACGTTTTCAAAGGGACTTTTCTTGAATTCGTGCACGTTTTTCAAGGGACTTTTTGCTCTATTCTGCCACTTTTTCAAGGGACTTTCGGTTGCAAAGATACAAACTTTCCTTTTAAAAAAGGAAAAAAAACGGTAATTATTTCCTTTTTAATAAGAAAGTTTTTCCTTTCTCTCCGATTGTTTTTGTACTTTTGCAACATTATTTTAAAAATAGGCGTACCCGATTCTAGGGGGATGTTGTATTATGAACAAAGTAGAATCATAAAAACAAGAAAATGATGAAAAGAACGACTTCCCTTATACTGTGTCTTGTCTTGAGCATTTCCCTATTTGCTCAAAGCAGAGGTATGACCTTTCAGGTGCATAACGAAACGCTTACTTCCGTGTTGAAGAAGATTGAAAAGGCGGGCGAGAAGAATATCCTCTTTGCCTATCAGGCTACCGACCAATATCACGTTACAGCCAATATCCAGGCTAAGCGACAGAAGGAAGCCCTGGAGATGGTGCTGCAAGGGAAACCTTTCTCCTTCGTAGAGCACAACACCTATTTTGCCGTTCAATATACGGGCAAGACGACCCGGGTGGAACAGATCAAGGGCCGCGTAGTGGATGAGCACCAGAAGCCTCTGCCTTTTGCCAACGTGGTGTTGATTTCCTCCGTCAGCAAGGCTTATGTGGCCGGTTGCGTAACGGCAGAGGATGGAAGTTTCGTGCTTCCTTATGCCGATAAGGATGTGATGCTGAAGGTTTCGTTTGTGGGCTATAAGTCGCAGACCCTGGCCTGCAAGCCTACCATGCACATCGGTCTGCATCCCGACACCCAGCAGCTGAAGGCGGTAACCATCAAGAGTACCCGCCCCAATGTGGTGTATAAGGACGGAGCCTTCACTACCCTGGTATCCGGTACCATCCTAGGCGAACTGGGTTCTGCAGAAGATATGATCAGCCAGTTGCCCTTCGTTTCGGGCGAAGCGGGCAGTTGGGAAATCATCGGTCGTGGAGCGCCCGAGATTTATCTCAACGGCAGGAAACTGGAGAATCTGAACGAACTCAAGCGATTGAGTGCCAAGGATATTCTGAAGGCAGAAATCGTTACCGTTCCCGGAGCGCAGTATAGTTCCAAGACCAATGCCGTAATCCGTCTGCGTGCCGTTCGCAAGCGCGGACAGGGCTTGAGCGGAAGCCTTTATTCTGAATATATGCAGGGCCGTTATTCGCCTCATGGCTATGAGGATGTGCAGTTGAACTACCGCACGGGCGGACTCGATATCTTCGGCGAAGTGGGAGCGGGATTGGATCGCTCGCACACCACCGCCCATTCCGAAACCCAGCTCCATACCACCAGCGACTGGGAATTCAACAGCCGCAGAACCACGAATACCCTCGGTGGAGAGATTCTTATGAACGCGGGTTTCAACTATGAGATTTCCGAGCAGCAATCGCTGGGTATGCGCTATGAAACAACCAATATGATAGGCAACAACTACACCCACAGCTGGGGAGCAACCGATGTGTGGGAGGATGGTAAACTGACGGAAAGTATGGGCGTAGATCTGTTTTCTAAAAGCAAGCCCCATTGGTCGCATAGCGTGAACGCCTATTATAATGGCGATTTCGGCAAATGGAACATCAACTTCAATGGCGACTTCTATAATAAGGTGAGCCAGAGCACTCAGACGGCGATAAACGACGGAAAACTGGATGCGGAATCAGAGAGCAAGGTGAGGAGTAATCTCTATGCTGCCAAGTTGGTGGTGTCGGGACCATTGTGGAAGGGTAGGCTTTCCTTCGGAACGGAAGAGATGTTTACCAACCGCCACAACGACTTCACCCAGAGCGGCTTTTCTGCCGATGCCTTCAACCACATCCGCCAGTCTATCTATGCCGGATTCCTGGAGTATTATCTGAACATCGGACACATGAACTATGGAGCCGGTTTGCGATACGAATACCAGAAAACCGATTATTACGAGAAGGATGTACTGCAGGCGGAACAGAGTCCCAGTTACAGGGATTGGATTCCATTTGCATCCATCGGCTACAGCAAGGATAATCTGAATCTTGCCTTCTCCTATCGTCTGAACAAGTACAGTCCTATCTACGTCATGCTTCAGAGCAGCATCGACTACGAAAGCAAGTACGAGTACAAGTCGGGCGACCCTCATCTCAAGCCTCAGAAGCAGCACAGCTTCAATCTCTCGGGCAATTACAAGTGGTTGTCGTTCATGGCTTACTACAACTATGTACTTGATATGTACATGACCTGGTACAAGCCTTACGACGAGGTGAATCATCCGAGTGTGCTTTTGCAGACGATGGCTTCGGTGCCTCATTCCTACCATTGTGGAGCCAATATCCGTGTGGCGCCTTCGTTTGGAATCTGGTATCCTAACCTCACGGCGAGTGTCTTCTACTGTCATGATAATGTAAATCATCTCAATATCCCCGAGTTTGGCAAAAACCAGCCTCAGTTTACATTCAGCATGAACAATAATCTGAGGCTGCCCAACCGGTGGTTCATGAATCTTTCGGGTAATGTCAGCACGAATGCAGAGATGGGAATCGGAAGGAGGAAATGTACGGGCAACATGCAGTTCCGGGTTTCCAAGAACTTCCTGAAGAATGATGCCCTCAAGGTGATGTTTGTAGTGCAAGACCTCTTGCATACAGGATATTATTATTTCGAGGCAAACGGCACGCAGTCGCATCGCACGTTAACCCGATATGCAGATAATCAGAAAATTCTCATGAATGTGAGATACACATTCAACGCAACAAGAAATAAATATAAAGGTAGTGGCGCAGGACAGAGCGAAAGACAACGACTTTAAGCAGCTATTCCTGGAAATGTATCCTCGATTGGTGCGTTATGCCGTGTCCCTTTTGGGAGACGGCAACGAGGCCCGTGACATTGTGGGAGATGTTTTTGAGAAGGCGTGGAACCAATTCTCCTCCTTGCAGATGGAAACAAGGAGGAGCTGGCTCTCTGCATCGGTGAGAAATGCCTGCCTCAACTGGCTCAAGCACCAGCAGGTGGAACAGACTAACGTGGAGGCGCTGATAGAGGCCACCCGGTATGATATGAGTACCCGGTATGAGGAGCACGAGCGCCTGTTGCAACAGGCGGAGCAGATAGCGAGGGAACTGAAGGAACCCACCTGCACGATTCTCCGCCTCTGCTATTTCGAGCATCTCACCTATCAGCAGGCAGCCGACAGGCTGGGCATCAGTCCCAACACCGTGAAGAAGCATATTTCCAAGGCACTCGCCATCTTGCGCGAGCGAATGAAGTATACAAACATAGAGAATTAGGAGGAAAAATCATGAATAAGAATCAAGATCAAGAACTGGATTATAGAATGGATTCTGTATCAGAAAATGTTTCTGAGAATGCTTCTGAGAAAGTTTCAGAAAATGTTTCTGATGCCCGGCTTTCCCAGATATTCGGGGAAGCCTTGGGCGATGAGCCTTCGAAGGAAGAAACGCTGGCAGCTTGGGAAGCTTTCGAGAAGAAGCATATTTCTTCAGAGAAGGAACATCTACAGAAGGCAGAAGATGAATTGTCTGAGAAAAAGATAGAGGATGAAATCGGAAGAGAAAATGGAAACGAAATCGAAAGGGAAATCGAAGGTGAATCTTCTTCCAGAAAGGTTTCTAAAGCCCGAATCCTGACTTGGATTACGGCATCTGTTGCAGTAGCGGCAAGCCTCTTCCTTTTTATTTTCCGTTCATCCCAGGAGATTTCTCAGCCTACGGAGTTCTCCATGGAACTTTTCTCGGAGGTCACTTCTCCCAAGCAGGTGGAGCAGACCCTGAGCGATGGCTATTGCGTGGTTTCTACCCCGGCAGCAACCACCACCTTGGTAACGCTGAGCGATGGCACCAGGGTGATGCTCAACGCCAATTCTACGCTCGAATATCCTGCATCTTTCGATGATGCAGAAGTCCGGGAAGTCCGTCTGAAGGGCGAGGCTCATTTCGAGGTAACCAAGAATCCTCATCGGCCTTTCGTGGTAAAGGCGGGCGAGATGCAGACGCAGGTATTAGGTACCATATTCGATGTGAAAGCCTATCGCAAGGATGCCCCAAAGATAACCCTGATGCAGGGCAAGGTGAAGGTGAGCAATGCCGATACGGAGGTAGAGATGCGCCCGGGGCAGACTGCTACGCTCCAGGCGGATAAGATAGTAGTGTCTAAGGCTTCCCCTTCAGCCTCCGATTGGCTGGAAGGCGATTTCGATATGGATCAGGTTACGCTGGCAGAGGCGATGAGCGACATCGGAGCCTGGTACAATAAGACCGTAGTCTTCCAGTCTCAGGCGAATATGGGTAAGCTCATCCACTTCCGCTTCTCCCGCAGGGCAAGCTTGCAGGAAATCATCACGGCGTTGAACGAGATGGGTGTGGCAAAAGTCAGAATAGAAAAGGGCAAGATCATGGTGCTTTGAGCCATGGTCTTGCCTATTCCTGTTCCTGTTCCTATTCCATCAAAATCGATTCCTACAATCGGCTGCAAACGTAGAAACTTTCCTTCTAAAAAGGAAAGAAATCGGCAATTATTTCCTTTTAAAAAGGAAAGTTTCTGTTTTTATCTAAAATCTCTTTTTGCTCTTTAAAGCTCTAGTTGTTGTCTTGCAGTAGCCATTTCCAGATAGGTACTACCTCTATCGTATAACCATCTGCCTTTATTTGGGTCTGGTAATCACGGGTGATGATGTAGCCGTGATAGCCTGGAAAGGCTTTCTTTTGATAATTTGCTTGTCCATACAGAAATATTTTAAAGTATACTTTGCAAAAATACGAAAATATTTCTAACTATACTTCGAAATAATCCTAGAAAGCGGCTTGTTTAAGGAAAATTAATGTTTTCCCTATGATTTTCTGTTCCTAAGGTGTAAAGCAAATGGATTGAGCTTGCCTTCTAGAGAAGAGGGGATTTCCCTGGGGCTGCGTTCCAATTAGCTTGCTCCAGTTGTTCCAATTGATTTGAAAAATCTCAGTCTCAGTCTCTCAGTTAAAAAATAAGGGGGTATCATTCCCCCCTTTTTTCTATTCCTCTTCTTTCTTCTGTTTTGTAACTTACTGATTATTAATTAATTATATATAAATATATAATATATATATAAGAATAAAAGAAAAAGAGAGGGTACTTGAAAAACAACTGAGACACTGAGACTGAGATTTTTGGTGCCTTTAGCTGAAATCAAAAACAATCCTAACTCCCTATAAAGCAGATGTTTATGTGGATGGTATTCGTGCGTCTAAGTTTGTCACCTTCTGCTCGTAATCAAAAAAAAGAAAATATTTCTTCCAAAAAAGGGGCGTTTTTCGGGATTTTATTCGTATTTTTGCCCTGTCGTTTGATACGATTTCAACAACAAACAATTCAAAACCTAAAAAAATAGTTGGATTATGAACATATTGAAAAAGCTATTTGGTGGCCAAAAGACTACTGAGGAAGTGAAACAGGAGAAGGAAAAAGACTTCGGCATGGTGAAATATGATGGTGTTCGTGCTCTCCGCATGCATCAATTTGACCTTGCAGCCAAGTCTTTGGAACACGCTCTGCAGTTGAATGCCGAAGATTTGGAATGCCGCGACTATCTCTCTCGTGCCTACATCTCGATGGGCAACCTGCAGCAGGCTTACGCCCAGTTGCAGAAAATCTCGGAGGCACAGACTGATAACATAGCAGTATTGCTGCGTATGGCGGATGTGGCGTATATGATGGAGGATTATATCGCCATGACGGATGTGTGCGATAAGGCTCTGCAGCTGGATGCTGAGAATGTAGAGACGTATTTCTTCTATGCCAGAGCCTGCAGAGGACTGGGCGATGCACCCCGTGCCGTGTCGATGCTGACTGAGGCGATAGGCAAGCGTGAGGATTTCTATGCCGCCCGATTGCTTCGTGGCAGCATCCTGTTGGATCAGGCTCAGCTTTCCGAGGCAGAACTCGATGCAACTTTCCTCTATGAGCATATTCCGGGCAACGAGGATGTGCTGTTGCTGAAGGCTCGTGTAGAGAAGGCGCAGGGAAAGATGGAGGAGGCTGAACAGACCTACGGTAAGGTGATGGAGGTAAATCCTTTCTCTATTGATGCGTATCGCGAGCGCAGCGAGGTTCGCAGAAGTCTGGGTGATAGTGCCGGTGCTGCCGAGGATGAGGCTGCTGCCAAGGAAATGGGTGCCGAAATTCCGGAACCATCAGAGGGAATAGAGCAGAAAATAAAGGAAAAAATGCAGCAGATGGACCCCTATAAGGTTTTCCATAACGAATACTGAATAATAGAATTTCATCTTTCTAACTGGGAAAAAATATTTTCCCAGTTAGAAAGATTATTTTTTATAACTACAAGTCGTTGTTTTATCTGATACCATTATCTCTATCGCTATTGTTCAGCTTACGGCTGCCTGTATGGTATCTGCGGCCATGGCTGAAGTTGAAGCTGGCAGTAAAGACAAGCATGTTGCCCTGGTCAGCAAGACGTACCTTGTTCTTCTGCTGCACATACTTGTTGAAAAGTTCATCCTTATACACGCAGCCATGAGGATAGAATACGAATAATCCGAGAACGCCAAACTGCCAGTTCTTATAACTGTAGGTTACGGCAAGATTGGAGGTTGGCTCTCCGCCGTTTGTCTTTTCTCCCCAAAAACTCTTTTCCACCTTATAGGCACCATAGCCAATATTCCAATTGCCCGTCATGTACCGAATTTCTGCTCCATAACTGAAGTAATTGAACTCGTGGGAATAATCCAAACCCTTTGTCTTGACATTCTGATACTCGCACATAAGGTTCAAATCCAGATGATCCTTGATGAGGTGAACTTCAGGAGTCAACAGCAGGTGCTTGTAATCATGACTCTTCTGATTCTCCGGTTTGCTCACAAAGAGATAAGAGCCATCTTCCCGCTTTTCGGGCAAGATAGAAGTAGCTATAGGCTTGTCGTAATACGTCCAGTTTCCCTCCAGGTACACAGACATCAGCGGAATGTTCCAGGAAGCCGACAAGGTATTGTTGTAGCCGGTAAATGGCTTCAGACCGCTATTGCCGTCACGCGCCTCAAAGCTGTTGGAATATTGGCGCAACTCGCTCAAGTCGGAAAGGCTTGGGATGTCTGACGTGATTTTGCTGCTCCATTTAAAACTCAGACGGTCGCTAGCCTTTGCCTGTAAAGTTACCTGTGGTCGAAACAGCCATTTGCTGTATCCGTTCTCCCCCTGATGGATGGAAGACCTGGTTGCGCCAACTCCCACCTGATAACTGAACCACTTCTGCTGTCCCTGTAGCTGGGTGAAAAGATAGAGATTGCTGTACTTCAATTCCGTATCAGCATTACTGCTTCCCACATAGATGTTATCTGTGTGGCTGATATTATATTGTCCACCCACCGATAAAGCCATCTGTTTCCAGTTCTTGCTGTATGTTCCTTCACCAATAAGAGAGCGCTTTCTACCAGTTGCATCATAACTGTAATCGGTCAGCGGAGCGTTCTTTACAGATTCATCCGGCGATTTGTTGAACGTATATTCCCTCATACGATACTGGTAATCTGTGCCGATGTAAGTACCCACCAGGTTCAGAGCTAGGTTCTGGTCATGGGGCATGTTGAGCGAATAATAAATGTCCAGAGATGGAATCTGCTCCAGCATTTTTCTGTTGTTTTGCAGATATTGATTTGCCTTGCCGCTTTCCTGATAAAGCTGGTTCATGCCTCTCACAGGACTGTTGTGATTGTAGAAATTCAACCGTACATTCAATGTATATTTGTCTGGCTCACTAAGATTATAACCCAACTGTACATTATTGGTGGTGTATAGGAACGGAGAATCATAACCTAAATAATTGCGATGTAGAGTTTCTCCTGTGGGCAGATGATAAGTACCGAGACTCTCATAGCTTCGTTCCTCTACCGAGCGATAGGAGAAACTGTAGTTGATGCTGAATTCCGATTTCTTCACATTGTATTTGAAATAACCGTCGCTATTATTGAAACCAGCCTTGGTGCCTTGCATCGTAGAAACTCCACCCACATAACCGGCATAGCGTCGGCGGACCTGGTAGTTGATGACTGCATCCAGATTGCTGTCTCCATATTTGAGTCCTGGAACATTGATGAATTCCACCTTTGTAACTTCATCCGGCTGCAAAGCCAATACATCTTGCATGCTAGCCTTGACATCGTTGATGCGTATTTGCACATCTCCGCCCTTTAATGACTGAACTTTGCGTTCTGCTCGATTTACGATAATGGTAGGCAAAGACAAGTTGTCCAACAGATCATAACCATTGGAAGCCGTTTTCACCTGCTCTTTTGTAGGGAAGATGATTTGTCTATCTACTTTTTCTACAACCCTTGCGGCTTCAACGGTCACACCTTTCAACAGGTATGAATTCGCCTGCATCCTCACATTTCCGATGCGGGCAATAGGTACCAGCTTGCAAATC
>ENA-ORRU01000341-ORRU01000341.1-human-gut-metagenome-genome-assembly--contig:-NODE-341-length-37831-cov-14.426911_pt1 | contig 37831 bp, 47 predicted proteins | sample MGYA00242184_ERZ509151 | MGnify/ENA primary metagenome ERZ509151 (study PRJEB26280, sample SAMEA2338667) | human gut metagenome | biome: human gut; feature: human-associated habitat; material: faeces... | reverse complement strand
CTCGTAGCCTCCGGCTCCGCCCAGCAGGGACCGATTCACCCGGCTGATGGTAGCGCTGGAGGCCCCGGTGCGCTCCAGAATGTCGTTGTAGATCATGCCCTCGTTGAGCAGCTTGGCCACCTCAAAGCGCTGCTCCATAGAGCGCATCTCCGAAATGGTGCACAGATCCTGGAAGAAGTTGTAGCACTCCTCCTCGGTCTCCAGCATCAAAATGGCCTTATACAGCAGGTCGCTCTTTTGCTTGGTGGCGATTTTTGATTTGGCAGGATGCAGCATGGCGTTTGCCCTCCTTTATATTTCTCCCTCATTTTACTATTTTAGTTCGTGAAAGTAAAGCGCCCCGACGAAAAAATTCGTAACAAATTTGTAAACTTTGTAAAATCACCCTTTACCTGGCGGCCCTTTTCCTGTAAAATAACTCAGGTGAAAATCCCCCGCAGGAATCGAGGCATCGCTATGAGTTTCTTCCAAAAACTGGGCAACGCGCTTTCCCGCTTTATGTACGGGCGCAACGGCTCCGACCAACTGGGCTGGGCGTCGCTGGTGCTGCTGCTGGTGCTCAACACCGTGAATCTGTTTGTAAAATACAGCAGCGAGACGGTCCACACAATTCTATCCACGGTGGTTTTCCTTCTGATGGTGTGGATCCTGTTTCGCATGTTCTCCAGGAATCTGCCCAAGCGGCGCAGGGAGAATGCCTGGTTTCTCGCCAAGGTCGTGAACCCCATCAAGAATGGTCGGGCCCGCAGCGCGGACAAGGAGCATAAGTATTTCACCTGCCCAAACTGCCGCACTGTCTGCCGTGTACCCCGGGGTAAGGGTAAGATTATCATCACCTGCCCCAAGTGCGGGAAGAAACATTCCTTTCAGGTTTGGGACAGTATCAATACCCTTGAATTTCCGGAAATGAAAGAGAAGGTCAGGAACGACGAAGCTTTCCGCTACTGCTGCCCCGACTGCGGTGCCACGGCTCTTTTGAATTACAATTTCCTTTATCACCAGCAGGAGGACAAAATCCTGATTTTTGTGGATGCCGACGGTTCTTCCTATGGGGATATGGAAAAGATTCTGAAGCAGAGAGGCAATGCGTTTGACGGGTACCGGAAGCGCATCGTCCTTTCTTATAACGATTTCAAGGAAAAACTCCTGATTTTCGATGCAGGGCTGGATGACCGGATTGTGGAAATCATTAAGTCTTCCATTTGGGACAATGTGGAGGAACGGTACAAGGATAAGCACATTGATGAAATCTACTTTGCCACCAACGAAGACGGGGAGAATGGATTCCTTTTCCGGAAAGAAGGTCATATGGTGGCGTCCATGGAGTTTGACAAGGCTCTTTACAATGCCATCAAAGAAGCGGCCCTTTCCCGTATCGATGCCATTTCCAGAGATGATCTCATCATCGACAGAAACTGGGCCAAAACCATTGTAGCCCGTTTGGGATAAATCATGGAAAAATAAAAAGAGGCTGTGAAGAAATGTAAATCATTTCTTCACAGCCTTTTTGCGTGGCAATTTCTGTGTGCAGGGGGAAAATACCTGCAGGACGACTGGAAAGGGAGTGCAAAGCCGCCGAAGGCGTGTCCAAAGGCGTCATCCGACATCGTCATCTCGAGCGGGGCTGCGTGCCGGTATGGGTGGTAAAGACTTTAGGCAATATGAAGCTCTGAGTCGAGAGATCTCCTGCCCCAATGCTTCATGAACCATGGTAGAGTGAGATTTCTCCACTCCGCTTCGCTTCGGTCGAAATGACGATAGGGGTGCCCGCTGCCACCGTCATCTCGAGCGGAGGATTTATGAGAAGATTGTTTCGCGGTGTTTTATTCTGCCCCCTGAATAGGGAGAAGTCCGGTGCAGCCGGATAGGGGGGCGAGCGCAGCGAGCCAATCCGCAGAATACTTATCATGCTATATGATGCAGAAAGCCAATCCAGTAACGCTGACTTCATAAGCATCGCCCGATAGGGCGATACCACAACCCTCGGCCTGAAAGGCCGTCAAACCTAAGAACCTTACAAACCCTCGGGGCAAAGCCCCGTCAACCCTCACACCGCAGGTGTGTCCCGTGATTGACATCCCTTACCGGTATCCCCTATAATAGCTACAGTACTAAAAAAACCAAATCAGTACTGGGAGGAAAAATGAAAGACAGGCTTGTGCAGGCGACGCTGGAAGAAATGAAATCGCGATCGCTGAAGTTTACCATGGATGATCTGGCAAGGAAACTCCATGTCAGCAAAAGTTCCATTTATAAGATGGTGGAGTCCAAGGAGGATCTGGTGCGTCTGGTGATGCACTGGGCCATGGAACGGTTTGACCGGAAAGCAGAGACTCTGCTTCATGGAGAGGGGCCGGTGAATAGACGGCTCATGGCGTTCTGCGGCCTTTTCTTTGATACCTTCTGGTACCTGCCGGATGCGGTGAATGAGGATCTGGAATCCAGGTATGAGGATATCTGGAAGGAGTGGGAGAGCTACCGGGAGTCGAAGTTTGATGATATGGTGGCACTTCTGAAGGAAGGCGTGGATAAAGGGGAGTACCGGAAGGTGAATCTTCCGGTGGTACGGCAGTGTGTATTCTACGCGGCCCAGGGTCTCACGGATCCTGCCTTCCTTCGTGAAATGAATATGACCGGCAAAGATGTGCTGGAGATTCTGGAAGATATTATGCTGAAGGGTTTGGAAAAGCAGGAGCATGGACAAAGTCCGGCAGCACCTGCGAAAGAGGGGGAGAAGTCGAGATGAGGAACTGGAAGAAATGGGTGTGCCTCGCGGCAGCGGGTATGGCATTTTTCATGGCTGGCTGCGGTAAAGAAGCCGCCGTATCTACGGAAGCGCCGCTGGTGAAGACGGTGGTGGCAGGAGAAGCAGCCAAAGGGGAAAAGACAAGTTTCTCCGGTACGGTGCATGGGTATTTCGAATCTCCTCTGGCTTTCCAGACAGGAGGACGCATTATGGCCCGGTATGTGGACCAGGGCCAGCGGGTGAGCGCCGGTGAAGCGCTGATGAAGGTGGACTCCAAGGATGCCGAAGAGCAGGTGGCTTCCGCCCAAAGTGCGGTCATTGCGTCCCGGGCCAAGGCGGACCTGGCCTATTCTACGCTGGCCCGCTATGAAAAGCTTCACGCGGCCAATGCCATTTCCGACCTGAATATGGACCAGGTGAGGAACCAGGCCCAGCTGGCCCAGGCGGAGCTGGATTCTTCGGAGGCTGCCCTTTCCCGGGCAGAGAATAATCTGGGCTTTACCCTGCTCACGGCAGACCGGGACGGCGTCATCGGTTCCACCCTCTATGAGGTGGGCCAGGTGGTGGCTGCCGGTACGCCGGTGGTGACCATTATTGATGATTCCAGACTGGATGTGCATATTTCCCTCACCGAAAAGCAGTACCGTTCCTATGGTGTAGGTACGCCGGCCACAGTGACCTTCTGGGCTCTGCCCGGTGTGACGGTGGAAGGGACGGTGCGTGATGTGGCAGCCGCTCCCAATTCCCAGACCGGCACCTATGATGCCAAGGTGACCCTGGTGGATCCGCCGGACACCGTGGCTGTAGGCATGACGGCAGAAGTGAAATTCGGCAGTCAGAAGGACAGTCAGGGATTCATGATACCGCTGTCGGCCATGGCTTCCCAGAAAGAGAATCCGTCCGTGTGGGTCGTAAAGGACGGCAAAGTCCATCTGGTACCGGTAACCGTGGGCCGGTATGGGGATGATACCGTGGAAATTATTGGCGGCCTTTCCCGGGGGGATCGCATCGTTTCCGCCGGCGCTTCCAAGCTGTCGGAAGGTGAAGAGGTGAGGACATGAAAAGGCTGAATCTGGCGGAGTGGGCCATCCGCCATAGACAGATTATTTATTTCTTCATCATTTCCATTATCATTGGCGGTGTATTTTCCTATTTCCGGCTGGGCCGCAGTGAAGATCCGAATTTCACAATCCGTGAAATGGTGGTGGCCGCTGCCTGGCCGGGGGCGACGGCAGAGCAGATTACAGACCAGGTCACCTATCCCCTGGAGCGGAAGCTCCAGGACACCAAGGGCCTGGACTATATCAAGTCCTTCACCCATGACGGCAAAACGGTCATTTATGTGGACTTGAAGGATGAAGTGCCTGCATCGGAAGTGAAGCAGCGCTGGCACGATGTGCGAAACGCCATTACCGATGTGTGGGGCGATATGCCTGCCGGCGTCATAGGGCCGGTGATTAACGACCGCTTTGATGATGTGTACGGCTCTATTTACGCTTTGACCGGCGATGATTACAGCTATGAGGAAAAGCGCAAGTATGCGGAAGATATCCGCCGTCAGCTGGTGCTGGTGCCGGACGTGCAGCAGGTGAAGCTCCTGGGCGTACAGGAGCAGATGATTTATGTGGAAATGGACCAGAATAAGCTGGCCTCTTTCGGACTGAATCCTTCTGATATTTACAAGGTGCTGCAGCAGCAGTCCGCCATGATGCCTGCCGGCACCATCCATACCAATACCCGCAACGTGGCTATCCGGGTGGAAGGGCTTCTGGGGACTACGGCAGCTCTGGAAAATATTCCTATCCATGTGGGTGAGCGCAGTTTCCATCTGGGCGATGTGGCCAAAGTGACCCAGACCTATACGGACCCGGAAACGTCCCTCATGTATTTCAACGGCAAACCGGCCATCGGCATTGCCGTGGCCATGGCTGATGGCGGCAATAACCTGACTTTGGGCAAGAACCTGGAGGCTGCCGTAAACAGAATGAAAGGGGACCTTCCGGCAGGCATGGAAGTGAGCCTGGTGGCTGACCAGCCGAAGGTAGTCAACAATTCCATTGCCGAATTTACGGAAGCCCTGATTGAAGCCCTCATCATCGTAATGGCGGTGAGCTTCCTGTCCCTGGGCCTTCGGAGCGGCATGGTACTGGCCATGTGCGTGCCGGTGGTGGTGTGCGCCTCTTTCCTCTTCATGAAATGGCGGGGCATTGACCTTCATATCGTGTCTCTGGGCTCCCTCATCGTGTCCCTGGGCCTTCTTGTGGATGATGCCATCATCGTGATTGAAATGATGCAGGTGAAACTGGAGCACGGATGCAGCCGCATGGAGTCAGCCGAAGGCGCCTACAAGGCCTGCGCCGCCCCCATGCTGGCAGGCACCCTGATTACCGCAGCCGGCTTCATTCCCGTGGGCCTGGCCGTGGGGCAGGTGACAGAATATACCAATTCCCTTTTCTGGGTCATCAGTTCCACACTGGTACTTTCCTGGATTGCTTCCATTTTTGTCAGTCCTGTTTTGGGATACCAGTTCATTAAACTGGGAAAACCGAATCCCATCAAGGTGAAAGTGCAGGAAAAGGCTTACAGTGCCTTCCGCAAAGCGGTGAAATGTTTCATTCATTACAGAAAAACGGCCATTGTGGGCGTGGCAGGCCTTTTCATCTTCTCTCTCCTCACACTGCCCCTGGTGAATCGGGAATTCTTCCCGCCTTCCGTTCGTCCGGAAATCATTCTGGACGTGAACCTGCCTTCCGGTGCCTCCATTAAAGACACAAAGAAAGTGATGAGCGCTGTGGCAGACAGCCTGTACGGGGATCAGCGGGTTTCCTCCTTCTCCACCTATATCGGAGATACAGCGCCCCGTTTCATCCTTCTTTTCAGCCCCCAGGCAGCAGAAGATGACCATGGACAGATGATTATCGTAGCCAAAGATACCACGGCCAGAGACAGCCTCCAGAAAGATGTGCAGAAATTCCTGGCCGACAGCTATCCGGAAGTGCGGGCCCATACCCGCTTCATCCAGACCGGGCCGCTGGAAGAATATCCGGTGATGCTCCGCCTCCGGGGACCAGATGCCGGAAAGACGGCAGCCCTGGCAGAAGAGGCACTGGCCCTGATGAAGCAGAACCCCCACGTCACCAATGCGTCCCTGGACTGGCCGCAGCAGACACCTACGGTTCATCTGAAAATCAACCAGGACAAAGTACGGGAACTGGGCATCGACAACTATGCCGTTTCCCAGGACCTCTATGTGAAACTGTCGGGTTACAAGGTGGCTGAATCCTATCAGGGCGACCAGCTGGTGCCTATTTCCTTCCGCCTGGAAGGGGATAACGCCGCCCGTCTGGGAAGCCTTTCCTCCCTGCCGGTATATGTAGGAAACGGGCGCTACGTGCCGCTGGGCGAATTCGCTGATATTTCCTACCAGAACGAAACAAGCACCATCTGGCGCAGGAATATTGAACCCTGCATCACCCTCCGCAGTGATATTACCGGTGATGCTACCTCAGATACCGTGGCCTCCTCTGTATATGACAAGACACTGAAAGATTTCAGAAATAACCTGCCCGAAGGGTACACCCTTGAAAAAGGCGGCACCCTGGAACGAAGCGACATTTCCATGGGACAGATCATGGCTACCGTGCCGATTATGATATTCATCATCCTCATGATCCTCATGTTCGAGCTGAAAGACCTGCGCCTTATGATTATTGCCGCCATCTCCGCTCCTCTGGGCATGATCGGCTGCATCCTCACCCTGGTGGTCACCCGGAAGCCCATGGGCTTCGTAGCCATTATCGGCATGCTGGCCATCGGGGGCATGGTGGTCAGAAACAGCATCATCCTGCTGGACCAGATCCGTCAGCACCTGGAAGACGGCATGACCCCCTATCAGGCAGTGGTAGAATCGGCTGTCCTCCGTTTCCGCCCCATCATGCTGACCTCCTTTGCTGAAGTACTGGGCATGATTCCCCTGCTTCCGAACCCCTTCTGGAGCCCCATGTCCGCAGCCTTCATCGGCGGCCTCTCCGTGGCCACCCCCCTGGGCCTTCTCTTCGTCCCGGCCCTCTACTCCTTCTGGTATAAGGTGAAAGAACCGGAAGATATAGTGGAAGAATTTGAAGAACGAGCCGAAGAAAAGAGAGAAAGGAAAGCGGAGAAAGAGAAAGATAAAGAAGCCCGGAAAAAGGCAAAGAAATAAAAAAAGAATCCATCCCGAAAGGGGTGGATTTTTTTATGGGTCACGGGACAAGCCCCTTTGGGGGCTTGAGGGTTCAAAAGGACACGCCCTGTCGGGCGTGAGGGTTCTTAGGTTTGACGCGCCTCCGGCGCGAGGGTTATGGTAGGCGCCTCTAATTTATAGATGGCGCCCTCTTATAATAAGACCTTGACAACCGGGCTTTCGCCCGAAGAAAAACAAGCAAACTGGGCTTCGCCCGAGAGAATGCGTTTCCTCCTTTGGTGACGAGCGCAGCAAGCCAATGACCAGAATGCTTATCATGCCATATGGCACTGAAAGTAAATCCCGTAACGCTGACTTTATGTTCATCGCCCGTAAGGGCGATACCACAACCCTCGGCCCGAAGGGCCGTCAAACTTAAGAACCCTCCGGCCCATAGGGCCGGTCCATCTTAAGAACCCTTTTTCTCAACCCTTCTACACAACCTGCCGCCGACAGGCGGCCACAACCTTCGGGACGAAGTCCCGTCAACCCTCACGCCGCAGGTGTGTCCATAAGCGAAGCTGATACCACAGTAACGATAGCGATTTATAAGAAAAGCATTCCTTAGATAAGTAAATAATACATAAAATATATGATGTAAAGATAAAATCAATAGATCCGGATTTTCAGGACATACAGAAATATAGCGGTAAAACCTATGTAAAACCTTTGAAAATGATATTGACTTGCATTTAGTCTCCCCTTATATTGAATACAGACCGGAGCGCCTGTATCCGGGATAAAGGAAAAGAAAGCAGAGGAAACACGGTCACTCGCGCAGGATTTTCCTTTTCATCGACAGGCTTCTGTTTTAAATTTGTGGTATTACCACGAAAGGAGCAATCTTATGAAAAAGATTCTCGCAATCGCTGCTATGGCAGCACTGACCGCTGGCGTATCTGCATACGCAGCCAACCCGTTTTCCGATGTTTCCACTGATGACTGGGCTTACCAGGCTGTATCGGACCTCTCCGATCAGGGCGTAGTTGAAGGGTATCCGGATGGCACCTTCAAAGGGGAAAGAAATATTACCCGTTATGAACTGGCCCAGATCATTGCCCGCCTCATGGCAAAAGAAGACCAGCTGAACGCTGAGCAGCGTGCTACCCTGGATAAACTGGCCGGCGAATACGCTGACGAACTGGCTAACCTGGGCGTTCGCGTTTCCAATCTGGAAAAGAAAGTGGGCAATATTTACTGGTCCGGCGATGCCCGTATGCGCTACCAGGACAAGGCTAAGAAAACAGCTGACGGCTGGAATGGCCGTATGCGCCTGAACATTAAGGGACAGGTGAATGACTCCACCTATGTACAGGGCCGTTCTCTGACCAATATGTATTTCAAAGATGCCAAAGATGACGATGGCGATACCACCATGGACCGCCTCTTTGTAAACCATGATTTCGGCAAAGATGTATCTGTCCGTCTGGGCCGTGCTCCCATCATTTTCCTGGGCGGCATTGAATACGATGACCAGTATGACGGTGCCCAGATTTCCTATGCCCATGGCAAGTTTGATGCGACTGCAGGTTATGGCCAGTTTAATGCCAGCGATTATGATAAAGTATTGACAACGGATGCTTTCTTTGCCCAGGCTGACTATGACTTCGACTTTGCCAAACTGGGCGCTGCCTATGTAGGCTTTCATGACAAAGATTTCAAGAAGGATATGGGCTTTGACAAGATCTGGGGCGCCAACCTCACCGTTCCGGTCCAGGATTTCCGCGTATTTGGTGAATACTGGGATTCCAATGCAGACAAGTATGACAATACCTGGCAGGCAGGCCTGGGCTACGGCTCTCTCAACCTGAAGAAGCCGGGGTCCTTCACCCTGGATGTGGCTTATAACAGGGTAGGCAAGAATGCATACTTTGGCGGCACCACCTACCAGGTCAATGACTTCTTCAGCAAGAGCGATAAGGAAATGAAATTCTGGAATGCAGTGGCCCAGGTGACCCTGCAGAAAAATGTATATCTCCGCGGTGAACTGGCCTTCGATATCGATGGATACAGCGATGCCAATAAGAAGACCTATGACGACACGGCTTGGAACGTGTCTCTGAACTACAAGTTCTGATTTTGGACATAGGGATTTTCCCTTCCTTCCGTGCTTCTCCAGAAACTCTAAACCCTAGCTGTTCCTCATGAATAGTGAAAAAAGGGTCGGTGAAGAAATGGTCATCCTTTCTTCACCGACCCTTTTTGTCGTGCTGCGAATTCCAGGGCTTCTGTTTTTCTGCCTTCTTCGTGCGAGCCATTGGGGACATGAAACAGGCTTCCCTGGAAGGAGAGACCCGGGCCTTGCGCATAGCAAATAAGGTGCTGCCGGTTTATGGAGATTTCCTGTCCCTGTGACTGGCGCATCTAAAAGGCTGCCCCCCTGGGAAGGGACAGCCTTTTTTGCTTTTATGTGGCAAGGAAAATTTTCAGAAAAGCTATATATGCATGCGCCTTTTTAATAAGAGAAGGGAAGTTACCGTCAGGGCCGTGCAGAGCACTGCCATGGCCATGCCCAGGGATACGCTGCCCTGCTCGAATTCTCTCATAATATAGGTAGAAATGACCAGTGTATCCGGCGGCGCTATGAGACTGGGGGCTACCAGTTCCCGGACGGCGATGATGAAAGTCATCATCCAGCCGGCCGCCATGCCTTTCAGAAGGAGAGGCATCACAATGCGGCGGAATATGTAGAAAGGCGTGCCTCCAAATACCTGGCCTGCTTCCACGAGACTGGGGCTGATCTGGGTAAAAGCGGATGTGACATACTGCACCGTATAGGGAAGGAAGAGAATCACATAGGTAATCACCAGGATGGCCATGGTGTTATACAGGGGAAGGAAGGTGTAAATCTGGTTCCAGAAAAGCATAATGCCTATGACCATGACGATGCCCGGCAGCATTTCCGGAAGGAGGGCCTCCATTTCCAGAAACTTCGCTTTCCGGCCTCCTGTCCTGACGCAGAGCACCACCAGGGTACCCAGAATGACGCAGATGGAAGCGGAAGCCAGCCCCAGAAAGAGACTGTTCCCTATGGCTGCCAGCGCATCATTTTCCGTATCACTGAAGAGCTCGGCATAGTGCATCCAGGTGAAATTTCCTGCTGTGAGGCCAAAGCCCCGAAGCTTGATGAGGGAGGTGGAAATGATGGAAAAATAGGGAATCCCGATGGAAAGAAGGAGAATGACGGAAATGTAAGCCCAGGCCAGAATTCTGGCCGGCAGGGAAAGGGTAGAAAGGGTCCTGCGGCTGCCCCGCCCGCTGATGAGGGCATAGCTGCATTTTTCGGTGATCCAGTTTTGGACCATCCACAGGAGAAGGCATATGGTGACCAGAATGGAAGCCAGTACCGCCGCTTTTCCAAAGGATATGGGAGCCACCGATGCATAGCGGTGGATGGAAGTGGTGAACACATCAAAGCCGATGCGCCGTCCCAGGGTATAGGGGGTGCCGTATTCGGACAGGGCTTTCACGAAGACCAGAAGGGCACCGATGGCATAATTTCCAAAAAGCAGGGGAAGGAAAATCTTCCGCATGCGGGTCCCAAAGGATGCGCCCATGACGGCAGCTGCCTCTTCCAGGCTGGAAGGAATATGGGCCATGGCATTTTTCATGAGGGTCAGCATGAAGGGATAGAGATGGAGACTCATCACCAGCACCAGACCGCCCAGGGAAAAGAAGGGAGGTATGCCCTGGGGAAAGGCGGGAAAAATCTGGGAAAAAAGGCCCCGCTTCTGCATGAACAGGATCCATCCCATAGATGCGATATAGGGCGGCGTAATAAAGGGGACAAGGAAAAGAAGGTCAAAATATTTCCTGCGGGCAAAGTCAGTACGGGAAAACAGATAGGCCAGCGGAAGGGACAGCAGGGTGGAAAGAATCACCACCAGCGCACCCAGCAGCAGGGAATGGAAAATCATGAGGATATTGCCTTCTGTTTCCAGAGCTGTGATGGCATATGAAAAATCAAGGCGGCCATGGATGATGACCGCCTCGATAAAAATCGAAGCCAATGGGCAGAGCACCAGAAACAGAAGGAAAAGTCCCATGAGGAGGAGACTTATTTTCTTTTGTAAAGGTGACATGGCGTGATCCTTATTTGCACAGTGCATTCAGCCGGGCTGCGGTTTCAGAAGCAATGGTCATCATCTTGTCCCAGTCGGCCGGAATCTGGGGGATATCGGAGAGCTGCACATGTTTGGCTTTCACATCGGTCCGTCCGGGCAGAAGGTTGGCGTCTGCCACCATGGCCTGTACTTCATCGGACAGGAGATAATCCATGAATTTTTGGGCATTTTCTTTATCCGGTGCATTTTTCATAATCATGGCAGGCCGCGGATTGACGATGGTGCCGCTCTTAGGATAGTAGAAAGCCAGCGGTTCCCCCTTCTTTATGGCCGTATAAGCATTATAGTCTACGCCGGCCACAAGGATGGCCGCTTCGCCGGTGGTTACCGCTTCCAGGGCAGCCTTATTGGCACCGGGCACTTTCATGCCGTTCTTAGCCATGCCTTCCAGTGCATCAAATCCGTACTTTGATACATAACCGGCCAGGAAATCCTTGCAGGCCCCTGATTTTTCAGGATCCGGAATCACCAGCTTATCTTTATATTCAGGATTGGCTAGTTCGCTCCAGTCTGCAGACAGCTCGGGAATGAGTTTCGTATTGTAAATGACACCTACCGCAGAAGCGCTGTATCCGAAAAGCTCATTGTCATTATCTTTGAAATGGGGGGACAGGCCGTCTGCCTCTTTGGGCTTATAGGCCATCAGGCTGCCCTGCTGCTTTAATGACAGGCCGTCTGACCAGGAAGCCAGAATCACCACATCGGCAGCGGGATTTGCTTTTTCCGCCTCCAGCCTTGCCATGATTTCGCCGGTGGTTCCCTGGAACTGCTCTACCTTAATACCTGTCTTCTTTTCAAAACCCTTGGCGATTTTATTGGACAGGCCTGCAGGAGAAGGCATATATACAGTGACCTTTCCAGAAGCAGGAGCTTCGGAAGAAGCGGCTTTCGGGGCATCCGCCTTTCCGCCGCAGGCGGACAGACTGAAAATGGCTGCACAGGCAGCGCCGGCCAGAATGATTCGTTTCAATGAGTGATTCATCATATCCTCCTTTAATCATACAAATGAATTATATAAATAATGGCTATATAGAAATGGCTATATAGAAATGGCTATATAGAAATCATGTCCCTTGGATGGACATAGACATAAACATTTCTGTCGGGCTCCATGGCTTTTCCGGCGGCAAGGCACCATTTCTGCCCCTGCCAGTCTACCTGAATCTGGTAATTCTGCCCCTGAAACCGGCTGGAAAGGACCCGGGTGCTGTAAGAGCGGCATCCCTCGAAGGGAGTAAAACTTCCTTTTTCCGGTCGGAAAAGATGATGACTGTCAAGCCAGTTGGAACGGCCTACAAACCGGGCAGTAAAAGGAGTGGCCGGATGGCTGTAGATGACTTCCGGTACATCGTACTGCTCCATGCGGCCCTGAGAGAGGACCACCATGTAATCGCTCATTTCCATGGCCTCCCGCTGATCGTGGGTGACAAAGAGAGCCGTAGTTTTCAGACGGCTCACCAGATCCCTCATTTCTCCCCGCATATCTTCCCGGAGCTTTGCGTCCAGCGCCGATAAAGGTTCATCGAAAAGGATGCAGTCACTGCCGTAGGCCAGGGCCCGGGCAAAGGATACCCGCTGCTGCTGACCTCCCGACAGTTCATGAGGAAAGCGGTTCGCATAATCAGAAAGATGCACCTGGGAAAGTGCATTCTCCACTGCCTCTTTCAGATGATGGGTATGGCCCGATGCCCGCAGTCCGAAGGCCACATTTTCAAAAACAGTCATATGGGGCCACAGCGCAAAATCCTGGAACACAAAACCCAAGCCCCGGTGCTGGGACGGCACGAAAATCTTCTGATCCCGGGAATATACACAGCGGCTGCCCAGATATATCTCGCCGCTGTCGGGGACCTCCAGCCCTGCAATCATGCGGAGCAGGGTGGTCTTTCCACATCCCGAAGGACCTAAAAATGTAGTGATACATCCGCTTCTCAAGGAAATGGAAAAGTCATGAATCACTTCCTGGTTTCCAAATGTTTTAAAAATATGACGCAGCTGAATATCCATAGAACCCCCTGCAGACGTACTGCCCAGCTGTTTTATAACCATGTTCCTTATTGATTGGCCGGTATAAAAGATGAAATAGAGAGAAAAAGAAAGATGGCTCATAAAAAAGGCAGTTAAAACGGTGATTTTGAAATTTCATGCATGAAATGAACTTTTAAAATCAAGTATACAAAAGAAAGATAAAATACCGGTTACTGCCATGAAAACAATCTGTAAAAAAATATTTGCAAACTCTCCGGCCCTATGCTACAATAGTCCTGCTGGGATGGCCCGGCTTTTTTAAATGCCAGGTTTGCAAATTTCTGTTGACTTGTGCATTGTGCTTGTGATATACTAATCAAGCATGTTAATTGGCCGCGGGCCGAGAAAGATTGAGTGAGGTGTAAAGAATGCGTGAAGGAATTACTCTTGCATGCACAGAATGCAAGCGCCGCAATTATCGTACAAACAAGAATAAAAAGAATACGACCGAACGTATCGAAATGATGAAGTATTGCAAATGGTGCCACAAACACACTCTGCATAAAGAAACCAAATAATTTTGAGTGATTGAAACTGGGGTGTGAGCATGGCCAAGGCGAAGCGTAAGACACAGGCAGCGAAAGCACAGGAAGCTAATGCTTCATGGACCAGGTTTTTCAAGGAAACCAAGATGGAAATGAAAAAGGTCATCTGGCCTGAAAAGCGCCAGATGGTCCAGTACACCATTGCCGTCATCGTGTCCGTGATTTTGGTTTCATTCCTGATCGTTGCAGTAGACTTCGTATTCAGTGGCCTCTCCAAATTGTTAGTACACGCTGTGGGCTGAAAGGAGAGAGACTATGTCGGATATGGAAGTTGAAAACAAGAATGTAAAAGCAGAAAATCAGGCTGAAGTCAGTGCTCCGACCGAAATTGGCGAACCTACTGAAGGGGCCAAGAAAGATATCCGCTGGTATGTCATTCATACTTATTCCGGATATGAAAATAAGGTCAAAGATACGCTGACAAGGAAAGTTCATTCCATGGGAATGGACGATACCATCCGTGAAATTCTGCTCCCACTGGAAGAAGAGGAAGAAGAAAAAGACGGGAAGGTAAAACTTGTCTCCCGTAAAGTATTCCCCGGCTATCTCCTCATCCGGATGGAAGTGAATGACAGAAGCTGGTACGTGGTCAGAAATACGCCCGGTGTTACCGGTTTCGTAGGAACCACCACCAAGCCGATTCCTCTTTCCGATGAAGAAGCTGAAAAAATCATTCATGGCGGCACCAAAGCAGCAAAGAATGAAATCAATGTAAAACCGGGTGACCGGATTCGCATAACAAAAGGCGTGTTCGAAGATCGGACCGCCGTGGTTCTGGAAGTTTCCGATGACAAGACCAAAATCAAGGCTGACATCAGCAACTTCGGCACCACTACTACGATAGAGCTGGAAGCCGGTTCTTTTGAACCCCTTCCTTAAATATACTCTTGTGAGACTGTCTTGAACTAGGCTCGTCTCACTGTGGGAGGGCCCGTTACAGCCCGAAATTACCACATTCCCAATACGGATAGGAGGTGTAACATTATGGCAAAGAAAGTTTCTAAAGTTGTAAAACTGCAGGTTGCTGCAGGCAAAGCTACCCCGGCACCGCCAGTAGGCCCGGCCCTCGGCCAGGCAGGCGTTAACATCATGGCCTTCGTTAAAGACTTCAACGATCGCACTGCTAAGCAGGTAGGCCTGATTATCCCTGTAGAAATTACCGTTTATGAAGATAGGAGCTTTACATTCATTTGTAAGACTCCGCCGGCAGCTGTTCTTCTGAAGAAGGCTGCAGGTATTGAAAAAGCTTCCGGTGAACCGAACAAGAAAAAAGCTGGCAAGGTCACCAAAGCCCAGGTCAAGGAAATCGCTGAAACAAAGATGCCTGACCTGAATGCTAACGACGTAGAAGCAGCAATGCGTCTCGTTGAAGGCACAGCCCGTTCCATGGGCATCGAAGTAGTAGACTAAGACTGACCCGTTCGTGGCAGGGTAAATCCCCAATGACCACATAGGAGGAAACAATGGCAAAACTGACAAAGAAACAGAAGGCAGCTGCAGCCATCGTTGACAGTCATAAGTTCTATGACCTCGACGAAGCTGTAAAGCTGGTCAAAGAAGCAGCATCCGCAAAATTCGATGAAACCATCGAAGCTGCTTTCAATCTCAATATCAACCCGAAATATGCTGATCAGCAGCTCCGCGGCGCTACCGTTCTCCCCGCAGGCACCGGCAAAACCAAGAAAGTTCTGGTTTTCGCCAAAGACCACAAGGAAGACGAAGCCAAGGCAGCAGGCGCTGATTACGTAGGCGGAAAAGAACTGGCCGATAAGATTATGCAGGGCTGGATGGACTTTGACGTCGTAGTGGCTACCCCGGACATGATGGCTGTAGTTGGCCGTCTGGGCCGTATCCTCGGACCGAAAGGCCTCATGCCAAACCCGAAGGTTGGCACCGTAACCATGGATGTTACCAAGGCTGTCAACGAAATCAAAGGCGGCAAGGTTCAGTACCGTACCGACAAAGCAGGCAATGTACAGGTTATCATCGGCAAAGCATCCTTTGACGAAGACAAACTGAAACAGAACCTCCTGGCTATTTTCAACACCATTCAGAAAGCACGTCCTGCTTCTGTGAAAGGTGTATACATGAAGAGCCTGACCATCAGCTCTACCATGGGACCTGGTATCCATCTGGATATCTCCAGCGTAGCAGCACCAAAAGCTTAATAAGCCTATTTACACTTAGCTTAAGACCGGCGGTAAATTATTTTAAAGGGCAAGCGCCCGCCTCCCGAGGCTGAGTACTGGAAAGCCAGTACACGACCTCGCAGGCTCTGCGGGGTCGTTTTAGCTAACGTGATAAATATAAATCAATAGCAGAGGAGGTGTACTCATGAGCGAAGAAAAGTACGAAGTAAGAATTCGTCCCGAAAAGGAAGCTGTTGTTGCAGAAATGAAAGACAGACTCTCCTCCCAGGGCGTTGTTCTTCTCACATTCAACAAACTGACAGTAAAAGACGCAACACTGCTGCGTCGTAAATTCCTGGCTCACGGCGTTGAATACAAAGTTATTAAAAACACACTGACTCGTATTGCAGCTGACGAACTTGGCCTCACAGACCTTGACGATCTGCTCCAGGGTCCGAACGGACTTGCAACCTGCAAGGACGATCCCGTAGCACCGGCAGCAGCTCTGAAAGAATTCCTGAAGGAAACCAAGAGCGAAGCAATCACAGTTAAAGCAGGTGTACTCGATGGCAAAGTCATCGACAAGGACGCTGTCAAAGCACTGGCAGATCTGCCAAGCAGAGAACAGCTTCTCGGAATGGTGGCAGCAACCCTGCTGGCTCCTATTTCCGGACTGGCCCGTGCCCTCAACGGCAACATCCAGAACCTTGCATATGCTCTCGAAGCTGTGCGTAAACAGAAAGAATCTGCGTAATCGATACGCATAAAAATCATTCCATGGAGGAAACAAAAATGACAAACGAAGAAATCCTTGAAGCCATTAGCAATATGTCCGTTCTCGAACTCTCTGAACTGGTAAAAGCAATTGAAGACAAATTCGGCGTATCCGCTGCAGCTCCTGTAGCAGTAGCAGCAGCTCCGGCAGCTGGCGCAGCTGCAGCAGCTGAAGAAAAGACCGAATTCGACGTAGTTCTCAAAGAAATCGGCGAAAAGAAGATCCAGGTTATCAAAGCCGTTCGTGAAATCACCGGCCTTGGCCTGAAAGACGCTAAAGCTCTCGTTGATGGCGCTCCGAAAGAAGTTAAAACCGGCGTAGCTAAAGCTGAAGCTGAAGAAATGAAGAAGAAACTGGAAGACGCTGGCGCAACTGTAGAACTGAAATAATTGCGGCTCTTCTAAGAACCAAGAAAAGATGGGACTCTCTCGGGAGTCCCATTTTTTTATGCTCCAAAACTTTGGCATCTTACAAAGGATGAGAAAAAACTTCCGGCTCCATCTGAAGATGGCTCGGGAAAGCACCGACTCTGTGCTTAAAAAAATAGGGAGTTTTGTATCAGATAGAGATGAATATTAAATAATAATTAGGAATGTATGAATCAAAGGGACAGCTTTCGATGCGTTGAAGTTTCAAAGCCCTGCATATCCATGGGAAAGGCGGCCAATTTTCTAGTTTCCTTGCTCCCTGAGCGAAGCGATGCACAGCAAACATGATTTGCACTATGCGAACTGGATTTGTAAGGGAGCATCAGCGACCTGAAAATCCAGTGAGTCAGTGACAGCAGAGGATGAAGGAGCGCCAGCGACGCACAAATCATAGTGAGTCGTTTCAACTTTAGGTGGAAGTCCCGCAAAGCGGGAAAGGGGGAATGCATTTCCATCAGGCCGAAGGCCCGGTTGGCTTGTTTTCCTTCGCGCTGTCGGCGCGGTTGTGCGGTTTTATGAAAAATAGTCGCCCTTTTATTTTAAAGGCGCCCACCACTGCCGCGAAGTGGCATATAAAATTCATTGCCCGAAGGGCAATCCACGACCCTTTGAACCTTTTGAATCCTCTGTACCCTGCCACGCAGTGGCTCCGAAATCCGGCTAATCCGTTTCTGATTCTTCGGGCAGCAGAAAATCCAGAAGGTTCCTGTGTATGATACCCTGCTGTGAGAGATCCATGGTGTCCATGGTAATGAGGTACTTAGGATAGTTGTCATCCACTTTCAGGAGCGGTGCGATTTCTCTGGACAGTACCTTTTCATCCAGGGCGCTGAGGGATACCTGGATATATTTCTTCTGCAGGGTTTTGGTGATGATGAAATCGATTTCCAATGCGTCGATCCGGCCTGTGGATACTTCCCAGCCTCTTCGTTTCAGTTCAAGAAAAACAATGTTTTCTATGATGTGGCCCAGGTTGCCGGTGCGGTATCCGATAAGCCGGTTCCGAAGGCCCATGTCGGCCACATAGTATTTTCCATTGGTGGTGAGTCTCTGTTTTCCGCGGATGTCATATCGTTCACATTGATAGAGCACGAAAGCATTCACCATTTGCTGGAGGTAGCTGTCAATGGTATCGGGAGAAACGGAGGAACCCTGGGACTTCAGGGTTCGGGCGATGGAGTTGGCGGAAAGGGGATTTCCTATGTTTTCCATGACGAATTTGGCGACTTTCAGGAAAACCCCTTCGTTTCGTATTTTACCCCGGAGGATGATGTCTCTGGCAAAAATGGAATCAAAGAGGCCGCTGTTAATGCTTTCGATGATTTCTTCATTGTTGGAAAGGGCGGCAGCAGGAAAGGAACCGATGCGGAGGTACTCGTTGAACGCCCGGTCCCTCTGCTGCGGGGGATAGCCTTTAAATGACATGAATTCGGAAAAGCTTAAGGGATACACTTTGATTTCTATATATCGGCCGGTGATATAGGTCACATATTCGCCGGAAAAAAGGCGGGAGTTGGAGCCGGTGACGTAAATGTCCAAAGGCAGGGAGGCCCTAAGCTCATTCACCGTTTTTGCCCAGGCAGGCAGTTCCTGTACTTCATCCATGAGGAGATAGTAAGGCCCCTGGCCCGTGACCCGTTCTTTGACATACCGCTGGAGAGTGCCGCTGTCCTCCAGAGGAAGACTGTCGATCTTTTCATAGCTGATTTCGATGATGTGGTCAGCAGGCACATGACTGGCCAGCAGATGGTCTTTAAACATGCGGAGCAGAGTAGATTTTCCGGAGCGCCGTATGCCGGTGATGATTTTGATGAAATCGCAGCCCTGCGCTTGGATCATCCTCTGCAGGTAAAATGGACGTGGAATCATAGGAACCTCCTTTATAGTACTTTTTCTCCCAGTATACAGGGAATTTTCCGGAAAATCAAAAAAATTCCGATTAGTAATCGGAATTTTTGGGAAATATAGGATTTTTCAGGATATGGAAGTGGAAATTAGGGGGAGGAATGAACCATTGCGTCCCCATCTAAGGGAAGAGGGACGACTATGTGCCTTCAACTTGTCTCCCCCTACTTGCAGATGGCAAGTGAACTTGGCTCGTAGGGGAGCGGTAGCACCTGAAACCAAGTGAGATGCTTTCCATCGGGGCGGATGGGGGGATCACGATAGTGGTGGAAGGGGTTGGTACATGGAGAGATGAGACATAAATGCTGCAAGCTCTCTCAGCGCTTTCCCCCTTTGGTGGCTGTCGCCACCACCTTGCCCGGTGGGAAGCATGTCATATGATATAGAAAACTAATTCCGTAACGCTGACTTTATACTCATCGCCCTGCGGGCGATACCACAACCCTCGGGCCAAAGGCCCGTCAAACTTAAAAACCTTAAGAACCTTCGGGCCGGAGGCCCGTCAACCTTCACGCCGAAGGCGTGTCCAATGGCGCTCTGCGCCCCCTCAGGTATCCAGTTTCCTTTCTCCCCGTTTCACGGCGAACCGTTTCAGGTTCTGCCCTGTTTCTTTCATGAGGGCTTCTACGGAGGGAAGGCCTGTTTCTTCCAGTGCTTTCCGGACGATGTATTCGCAGGCCCTGGCATCGTCCAGGGCCTGGTGATGGTTGAAGGAAAAGCCCAGGTTTTCTGCCACGGTGTTCAGCTTGTGGTTTTCCATGTCCTTCCACAGTTTTCGGGAGAGCACCACTGTGTCGCCGTAGCGGAAGTGGATGTCCGGCAGGTGGTAGAAGTCCAGGGCCGAAGCCAGGACCCCCATATCGAAGCGGGCGTTGTGGGCAAAGACGATGGTGCCTTCCAGCCGTTTGGCGATTTCATCCCAGAAGAAGGGGAATGGTTCTTCTTCTGCCACGTCTTCGGGATGGATGCCGTTCACTTTCATGCAGCCTGCGTCAAATTTCAATGTCATGGGACGGATGAGGTGGTACCATTCGTCTACGATTTCTTTTCCGTCGCTCACCACGATGCCCAAAGAGCAGGCATTGGCGGGGCCCCAGTAGGCGGTTTCAAAGTCCAGGGCCGCGTATTTGAGCGGTTTGTTTTCAGATGGAAGCGGTGAATTCATGGGTGCCTGCTTCCAGCCAGCCTACTTCCACGGAGCGGTCAAAGGCTGATTTCATGCGGCGGGCCAGTTCGTTCCTGGCAGCGGCCACTTTATTGCGGTTCGGCGCGAATCCGGTGATGAGGATGAGGATATTTTCTGTGTCTTCTCCTACCTGTGCGGCAGTGCCGTTTTCGCAGTACCAGTGATGAAGGGCTGTCTCACTGCCCAGGGAAACCACCCATTCTCCTTCCTGCTGGTGCACCAGGAGAGGGGTCTTCCGGTCGCCCATGTCGAAGGCGTGGATATCTACATGGAATTTGAGCATGCCGCCCCGCACCATGTCCATCACCGGATTCATGCGGGGAAGGACGTCGGAGCCTGCCAGTTCATCCAGGCTGGCCGCTTTGGGCTGGGACAGGATTTCGTAGTGGTCATCGGCTTTGGCTTCTTCTGCTTCTTCCAGGCCCAGTTCTTTTTTGTATTCCCGGAAAAGGGTGTCCAAGGCGGTGCTGTGGCCGGTAATGCCCAGATGGGTGAGGGCGTCCTGGTAGCGCTGCAGCTCTTTTTCTGCCATGGATGGGTTCATTTTGAGGAGCAGGTTGGCTTCCGTGCAGCAGCGGCGCCGGAAGGCTTCCGCTTCCAGGTTCACGCCCCGGTTGTCCAGGGCCCGGACGGCCAGGATGCCTACGCAGAGGCCGGGAATGGTATCAAATAAATGGTCATCGTAAATTACTTTCATGCTGTAAAACCTCCGTTTCATACAGATTTATTATATCATAGGCTGGTATGCCGGTGGACTGGTGTAAGGAGGGCTGGCTGCTGACCGCGCTTTACAGGCTGAAGGCGGGAAGGGAGGAATGGGGGCAGAGAGCGGGGAAATATATATGTATAATAAAGGGCTTTATCACCTGCTCTGATCAGCGTCATGGCCCTTTGAAACATGATGATTTGAAAATTTAATCAAAGTCTAACGCAAAAAGGTACACACCAGGACGCGTGTTTATGCTAAAATAAGGCGCGCCTAATCGCGTTTTCACCAGTATTTATCTTGACTAGGAGATTTATCGATAAAAATATTAAATTTTTATGAAACACTTGCATTCAACCATGGAAAATAGTATGATTTAAAGGCTGAACGTTTTCGGGCTTTCGTACGAGGGCGAAAGCGGGAAGCGAGTCAGTCAAAACTATGAAGTGGAAGGTGGCCTGCACTGCAGGGGAATTTCCACGGAGCAGTTCATTCAGGAAATGAACGTAGGAGGTTTATGTAATGTCGAAACAGGAAAAAATCAGAATTCGGCTGAAAGGCTATGATCACAAAGCTGTTGATCAGAGCGCAGCGAAGATCGCGGAAACTGCCAAGAGAACCGGTTCCCGTGTCTCCGGTCCCATTCCGCTCCCCACAGAACGGAACGTGTATACCATTCTCCGTTCTCCGCATGTCAACAAAGACAGCCGTGAACAGTTTGAAATGCGTATCCACAAGAGACTTATTGACATCCTCGATCCGTCCAAGAAGACCGCGGATGCGCTGATGAGACTGGAACTGCCAGCCGGTGTCAGCATTGATATTAAACTGTAAGGAGGTGCAAAGATGTCTAAGGCTATTTTGGGAACAAAATTAGGAATGTCCCAGGTGTTCGCTGAAAACGGCGACCTGGTTCCGGTAAGTGTTATTGAAGTTCTGCCAAACGTTGTAGCAGCTGTTAAAACCGTTGAAAGCGATGGATACAATGCTGTTCAGCTCGGTTATGGCGCTGTCAAAGAAAAACATTTGACAAAACCTGTAAAAGGTCAGTTTGAAAAGGCTGGTATTGAACCGGTTAAATATCTGCGTGAATACAGACTCGCTGAAAAGCCGTCTTACACAGTAGGCCAAACTCTGGCTGCTGATATCTTCGCAGAAGGCGAAATTGTAGACGTAATCGGCACCAGCCGCGGCAAAGGTTTCGCCGGCACCATTAAACGTTGGAATCACCAGCGCGGCCCTGAAAGCCACGGTTCCAAGAACCATCGTCAGACAGCATCCCTCGGTGCTCGTATGTCCGGCGGCGGCGGAAAGGTATTCAAAGGCAAGAAGATGCCGGGACAGCTGGGCGGCGAAAGAGTCACTGTTCAGCATCTTCAGGTAGTAAGAGTTGATACTGCCCGTAATCTTATGCTTGTCAAAGGCGGGATCCCCGGCGCTAAGGGAAGCCTCGTCATGGTACAGGAAACTGTTAAGCCTGTAAAATAATATTGTCTGGAACAACAGAAAATTGTTCTGATTAAGGGAGGAACATCTCAATGCCGAAAGTAAAGCTGTATAATGTAGCCGGCCAGGAAACCGGTGAAATAGAGCTGAATGACAGCGTCTTTGGCGTAGACTACAACGAAGCTGTTATTCACCAGGCAGTGGTTCGCCAGATGGCTAATGAACGCCTCGGCACCCACGCCACAAAGACCAGAGGCCTTGTCCGCGGCGGCGGCAAGAAGCCCTGGAAACAGAAAGGCACAGGCCGTGCCAGAGTCGGATCCATCCGCTCCCCACTGTGGGTTGGCGGCGGCACCGTATTCGGACCGACCCCCAGAAGCCATGCAAAGGCTATGCCGAAGAAGGCTCGCCAGCTGGCTGTTAAATCTGCTCTTTCCGAAAAGCTCCGCGCTAACGAACTGGTAGTTATCGACACCATCCATTTCGATGCACCGAAGACCAAGGAAGTTGTAAAAATGCTTTCCGCATTCAACGCAGCAGGCAAAGCCCTCATCGTTGACGGCGGCGACGCAGCAGAAAACACCGTTCTTTCCGCAAGAAACATTCCCGGCGTAAAAGCTTATGTTCCCAGCGGAATCAACATCTATGATATTGTAAATTACGACAAGCTCTTCCTCACTCAGGAAGCTGTCAAGAAGATTGAGGAGGTACTCGCATAATGGAAGCACGTGACATCCTCATTAAACCGATTATCACCGAAAAAACCACGGCTCTCATGGAAGAAAGAAAGTACACCTTCCGCGTGCCCCTTGCTGCAACCAAGGTTGAAATCCGCCAGGCTGTGGAACAGATTTTCAAAGTCAAAGTTCAGGCTGTGAACACCATGCGTTATGAAGGCAAGATGAAACGTCTGGGCCGCACCCAGGGTCGTCGCAGTGATTGGAAGAAAGCAGTTGTTACCCTTAAACCGGGCGAAACAATTGAGCTCTTCGAAGCGTAAGGAGGAGTAAATCAATGGCTTATAAATCTTTTAAACCGTACACTCCCGGACGCCGTCAGATGACCGTTTCCACTTTTGATGAAATCACAACAGACAAACCGGAAAAATCCCTTCTGGCTCCTGTTCATAATCATGGCGGTCGCAATGGCTCCGGCAAAATGACAGTTCGCCATCAGGGCGGCGGTCATAAACGTCAGTACAGAATCATCGATTTCAAGAGAAACAAGGATAATATTCCGGCTAAAGTAGCTACCATCGAATACGATCCTAACCGTACCTGCCGCATCGCTCTGCTCCAGTATGCAGACGGTGAAAAACGTTACATCCTGGCTCCTAAGGGACTCAAGGTTGGCGACGTTGTTACCAGCGGTCCGGAATCCGATATTAAAGTAGGCAACTGCCTGCCTTTCACCAATATTCCTCTTGGTACCATCGTTCACAACGTAGAACTGAAAATCGGCAAAGGCGGCCAGATGGTTCGTTCTGCCGGTGCAAGCGCTCAGCTCATGGCTAAAGAAGGAGATTATGCACTGCTCCGTCTGCCTTCCGGTGAACTGCGCAAGGTACATATCCGCTGCCGCGCTACTATCGGCGTAGTTGGCAATGATGACCATGAAAACATCACCCTGGGCAAAGCAGGAAGAAACCGCTGGCTTGGCGTTCGTCCGACTACCCGCGGCGTTGTAATGAACCCGAATGACCATCCGCATGGCGGCGGCGAAGGTAAAGCTCCTGTCGGACGTAAGCGTCCTGTTACCCCGTGGGGCAAGCCTGCTTACGGCGTGAAGACCCGCGACAACAGAAAAGCGTCTACCAAACTGATTGTTAAGAGACGCAAGTAAGATAAGGAGGAGTAAAAGTGTCCAGATCCGTAAAAAAAGGCCCGTTCGTCGCTTTCTCTCTGGTAAAGAAGATTGACGCACTGAACGCAGCTAACGATAAGAAAATTGTTAAAACCTGGTCCCGTGCTTCTACCATCCTTCCGAGCTTCGTAGGTCACACCATTGCGATTCACGACGGAAGAAAGCATGTACCGGTTTACATCACTGAAGATATGGTTGGCCATAAGCTTGGCGAATTCGCTCCGACCCGTACTTTCAAGGGCCACAACAAGAGTGATAAGGCCGCTGCAGGTAAATAACAGGGAGGAATAAAATGGAAGTTCAGGCAATTTCAAGAAATGTCCGCATTTCTCCCCGCAAGGTCCGCATCGTAGCTAACCTTGTCCGCGGCAAGAAAGCGGGAGAAGCAATCTCCATTCTGCGCAATACCCACAAGGCAGCTTCCATCGTGGTTGAAAAAACCCTCCGGAGCGCCATGGCAAATGCAGAAAACAATAACAATATGAACATTGACAATCTCTACATCTCCACAATTTATGTAGATGCAGGCCCGATCATGAAGCGTGTACATCCACGTTCCCGTGGACAGGCTTTCGGGATTATGAAACGTACCAGCACACTGACGGTAAAAGTTTCTGAAAAAGAGTAATCGAAGGAGGGAAACGTTTTGGGTCAGAAAGTTAATCCGCATGGAATGCGTGTAGGCGTGATCGATGACTGGGATTCCAAATGGTTTGCAGAAAAAGATTATGCTGCACTGCTTGTGGAAGATGCCAAAATCCGCCAGTTTTTAAAGAAGCACCTGTTTGTTGCAGGCATTTCCAAGATTGGCATTAAACGTGTAGGCAACAGAGTAAAGCTTGCCATTTATACTGCTAAACCGGGCATGGTTATCGGCCGCGGCGGCACAGGCATTGAGGATATCAAGAAAGCCCTGGCCGGTGTTACTGATAAGGAAGTGGATATTGATATCCTTGAAATCAAATCCACCGACATGAGCGCCATCCTGGTTGCTGAAAACATTGCTTCCCAGCTGGAAAGACGTATCGGCTTCCGCCGTGCTGTTAAACAGGCTGTCGGCAGAACCATGCGCGCAGGCGCTAAAGGTATTAAGGTAACCGTTTCCGGTCGTCTCGGCGGCGCTGAAATCGCCCGCAGTGAAAGCTACCGTGAAGGTTCCATTCCCCTTCAGACTCTCCGTGCCAACATTGACTACGGTGTAACCGCTGCTCACACCACCTATGGTGCTATCGGCGTTAAAGTCTGGATTTATAAAGGCGAACTCGCTCCTGGCCAGTTTGTGGATGAAAATGAAAACACCCGCACAGGCAAGGACAGAGGAAACCGTCACGAAGGCAACAGAAGAGGCGGCCGCCGCGGTGATCGCAGAGAACGCAGGCCGAGAAACTCTGAAAGGAGTGATTCCTGATGTTAATTCCAAAGCGTACAAAATATCGTAAACAGTTCCGCGGCCGTATGAGAGGCAAGGAACATCGTGGAAACACCGTAACTTACGGTGAATATGGCCTGGTTGCCCTGGAACCTTCCTGGATCACCAGCCGTCAGATCGAAGCAGCCCGTATTGCTATGACCCGGTATACAAAGCGCGGCGGCAAGGTCTGGATCAAGATTTTCCCGGACAAACCGGTTTCCGCAAAACCGATCGGCACCCGTCAGGGCTCCGGTAAAGGTGCTGTAGAATACTGGGTAGCTGTAGTGAGACCCGGCCGTGTTATGTTCGAAATGGGCGGCATCCCCGTGGAAGCTGCCAAGGAAGCTATGCGCCTTGCAGGTCACAAGCTGCCGATTAAGACAAAGTTTGTAGTTAAAGGACAAGAAGTGGCAGGTGAATAAAATGAAGGTCAATGAAATTCGTAACCTGAGCACTGCCGAATTGAATGAAAAGGTTGCCGGCTTAAAGGAAGAACTGTTTAACCTCCGTTTTCAGCTCGCTACAGGACAGCTTGAAAATCCGATGCGTATCCGTGAAGTAAAGAAAACCATCGCAAGAATCAAAACTGTTCAGCGTGAAGAAGAATTGAAGGCTGCCAAGAAGGCATGACGGTTAATCCAAAGGAGGATCTCAACGTGGCAGAAGAAAGAAAGTTGCGCAAGGTGCGCCAGGGAATTGTTGTCAGCGATAAGATGGACAAAACCGTCGTTGTTGCTGTAGAACGTAAAGTTCCCCACAAGCTGTACAAAAAATCTATTAATACCACAACCAAGTTCAAAGCGCATGACGAAAACAACGAATGCCGTGTCGGTGATACGGTACGCATCGTCGAAACTCGCCCGCTGTCTCGCGACAAGCGTTGGAGAGTTGAGAAAATCGTTGCCCGTCAGAACTGATATAGAAAGATAATTATAGGAGGATAGGCACGATGATTCAGCAGGAAAGCAGACTCAACGTTGCGGATAATACCGGTGCTAAGAACGTCCTGGTTATTAAAGTTCTGGGTGGTTCCTTCCGTAAGAGCGGCAATATCGGTGATATTGTGGTTTGCACGGTCAAAGATGCAACCCCCGGCGGCGTTGTTAAGAAGGGCCAGGTAGTCAAGGCTGTTGTAGTCCGCAGCGTAAACGGCGTAAGCCGCAGCGACGGATCCCATATCCGCTTTGATGAAAACGCAGTTGTTATTATTAAAGACGACAAGAGCCCGGTAGGAACACGTATTTTTGGACCGGTAGCAAGAGAACTCCGTGAAAGAGATTTCATGAAGATTATTTCCCTGGCTCCGGAAGTGCTCTAATAGGGAGGCAAATGATGAGTCAGAAACTGCATGTAAAGACCGGAGACACAGTTGTCGTTATTTCCGGTAAGGATAAAGGCAAGCAGGGCAAAATCAAAGCTGCTATGCCGAAAGAAGGCCGTGTAGTCGTTGAAGGCGTCAACATGGTTAAGAAACACACAAAACCGAGCCAGGCTAACCCCAAGGGCGGCATCATCGAGAAGGAAGCTCCGATTTATGCCTCCAAGGTTATGATCCTGGATCCGGAATCCAAGAAACCGACCCGCGTAAAGAAAGTCCAGCAGAAGGACGGCTCTTATGTAAGGGCAGCCGTTAAGAGCGGCGCTATTATTGACAAGGCTTAAGCGGGAAGGAGGATAACAAGTGTCCAGATTAAACGATTTGTACAAAGCGCAGATTAAGAACAGCATGCGCGAAAAGTTCGGCTACAAGAATGACATGGAAATCCCGAAGCTGGAAAAGATTGTCATCAACATCGGTGTAGGCGAAGCTACTGAAAACTCTAAAGCAGTTGATGCAGCAGCATCCGATCTTGCAGCTATCACCGGTCAGCAGCCGATGATCTGCAAAGCTCATAAATCCCTGGCTGCATGGCACATCCGTGAAGGAATGCCCCTGGGCTGCAAAGTTACCCTTCGTGGTGACAGAATGTACGAATTCCTCGATCGTCTGATCAACATCGCTCTGCCCCGTGTACGCGATTTCCGCGGCATCAGCGACCAGAGCTTCGACGGCCGTGGCAACTATGCATTCGGCGTAAAGGAACAGCTGATTTTCCCGGAAGTTGATTATGAAAAAATCGACAGAATCCGTGGCATGGATATCATTGTTGTAACTACGGCTAAGACTGATGAAGAAGCCCGTGAGCTCCTCCGCCAGTTCGGTATGCCGTTCAAGAAATAATCGGAGGACAATATGGCAAAGAAGTCTATGTTGGAACGCGAGAAGAAGAGAGAACTCGCCGTTCAGAAATATGCAGCTAAACGCCAGGCTCTGAAGGAAGCAGGCGACTGGGAAGCTCTTTCCAAGCTGCCCCGTAACGCTTCCCCTACACGTCTGCACAACCGCTGCAAACTGACAGGCCGTCCCCACGGCTATATGCGTAAATTCGGTATCTGCCGTAACCAGTTCCGTGATCTGGCTTACAATGGCGATATTCCGGGTATTAGAAAAGCCAGCTGGTAATTCGGGAGGAGGATTAAATAATGGTAACAACCGATCCAATTGCGGATATGCTTACCCGTATTCGTAATGCGAACGATGCATATCATGATAAGGTAGATATGCCTGCTTCTAAAATTAAGGCAGCTGTGCTTGCAATTTTAAAAGATGAAGGCTTTATCAAAAACGTAGAACAGATCGAAGTCGAAGGCCATCAGGTTCTCCGTGTTTCCCTGAAATACGGCGCTAACCGTGAAAAGGTCATCAAAGGTCTGAAGAGAATTTCCAAACCGGGCCTGAGAGTTTATGCAGGCAAAGAAGAACTGCCGAAGGTTCTCGGCGGTCTCGGTATTGCAGTTATTTCCACATCCAAGGGCATCATGACTGACAAGGCAGCTCGCAGAGAAGGCCTTGGCGGTGAAGTTCTTGCGTTTGTCTGGTAATCCGTTGGAGGTATAGAATGTCAAGAATTGGCAAGAAACCTATTGCGGTCCCGGCTGGTGTGGAAGTCAAGATTGACGGCCATACAGTGACAGTTAAGGGTCCGAAAGGCACACTGTCCCGTACACTGAATGAAGAAATGGACATTAAACTGGAAAACAATGAAGTTCTGGTTTCCCGTCCGAATGATGATATCAAAAACCGTTCCCTGCACGGACTGACCCGTACCCTGATCAACAACATGGTTGTTGGTGTAACACAGGGCTTTGAAAAGAAACTGGAAATCCAGGGCGTTGGCTATAATGCTCAGATGCAGGGCAAAAACCTGAAGCTGGCTCTTGGTTTCTCCCATCCGGTCATCATTACTCCGCCGGAAGGCATTACAATTACAACCCCCTCTTCCGTTGTGATTCTCGTATCCGGCGCTGACAAGGAAAAGGTTGGACAGGTTGCAGCTGAAATCCGCGCCTGGAGAGAACCGGAACCTTATAAAGGCAAGGGTATCCGTTATTCCGGTGAATACGTACGCCGTAAGGCTGGTAAGACCGGCGCAACAAAGTAAGACAGGAGGTAGAAAAATATGCGTAAAAATGCAAGCAGAAATGCGGTTATCCGCCGTCATCTGCGTCTTCGTAAGAAAATCTCCGGTACTGCCGCCTGCCCGCGTCTCAATGTGTTCAGATCCCTGGCTAACATTTACGCCCAGGTCATCGATGATGAAGCTGGCGTAACCCTGGTATCGGCTAATACCTTAGATAAAGAAATCAAGGCTCAGTTCCCCTACGGCGGCAATGCAGAAGCTGCCAAGGCTGTAGGTGCTCTCGTTGCCAAGAGAGCTCTGGAAAAGGGCATTGAAACCGTAGTATTCGATCGCGGCGGCTATATCTATCACGGCAGAGTACAGGCTCTGGCTGAAGGTGCCCGCGAAGCCGGCTTGAAATTTTAAGGTAAAGGAGAAAGCACATGCCAAGATTTGAAAAACAGGAATCCGACTTACAGGAAAACGTCGTTTTCATCAACCGCGTTGCTAAAGTCGTAAAAGGCGGCCGTCGTTTTTCCTTTGCTGCAGTCGTAGTAGTCGGTGATGGCAAGGGCAAGATTGGCGCAGGCCTGGGCAAGGCAGCTGAAGTTCCTGAAGCTATCCGCAAAGGCGTTGAAGACGCTAAGAAAAACATGATTACCGTGGCTCTGAAGAACGGAACCATTCCCCATCCTATGCTGGGCATCTATGGTGCCGGCAAGGTTATTATGAAACCTGCTGCCGAAGGTACCGGTATCAAAGCCGGCGGCCCGGTTCGTGCCGTACTGGCTCTGGCAGGCATCCGTAATATTCTGACCAAGTCCCTTGGCTCTTCTAACCCCATCAACATGGTTAGAGCTACCATGGACGGTCTCTCCAAGCTTGAAAATGCAGAAACTGTTGCAGCACTCCGCGGAAAGAGCCTGGACGAAATTTACAACTAAGGGGGCCCCTCATGAAAGTTATTATTACACTGAAAAAAAGCGTGATTGGCTCCAGACCGGAACATATCGCTACTATCAAGGCTCTTGGCCTTCATAAGACCAATTCCTCTGTAGAAAAAGAACTTACCCCCCAGATTAAAGGCATGATTCATCATGTCCAGCATCTGGTTGAATGCAAAGAAGCAGAATAATAAGAAGGAGGTGCACTGATGAAACTGCATGAACTGAAACCGGCTGAAGGCTCCAGAAGAGTACGTCGTCGCGTAGGCAGAGGCCTGGGCAGCGGCATGGGCAAACAGGCTACCCGCGGTGCGAAAGGTCAGAACGCCAGAACCGGCGGCGGCGTCCGTCCGGGATTTGAAGGCGGCCAGATGCCTCTGTACCGTCGTCTTCCGAAGCGCGGTTTTAAAAATGTATTAGCTAAGGAATATGCTGAAGTCAATGTTGAACAGCTGAATCGTTTCGATGCCAACGCTGTTGTTGATCCGGCAGCTCTCGTTGAAGCAGGTATTCTGAAGAACGTTCTCGATGGTGTACGTGTACTGGGAAACGGTGAACTGTCCAAGGCTCTGACCGTAAGAGCACAGGGATTCACCAAGTCCGCTCAGCAGAAAATCGAAGCAGCAGGTGGAAAAGTAGAGGTGATCTGATATGGGATCTACTTTAGCAAACTTTTTTGCAAATAAAGAACTCAAAGATCGCATTCTTTTCACCTTCCTGATGTTTGTCATCTTCCGTCTCGGGGTCCATATCCCCGTGCCGGGGGTTGATTCATCGGTGATTGAGAGTCTTTTCACTTCAGGCAATCTCTTCGGATTCCTGGATCTCTTCGCCGGCGGGGCACTCAGCAAATTCTCCATATTTGCCATGAGTATCACTCCCTACATCAACTCATCCATCATTATGCAGCTCCTGACCGCTGTCATCCCCACCCTGGAAGAATGGAGAAAAGACGGTGCCGAAGGATACAAGAGAATTCAGAAAGTCACAAGATATTTCACAATTTTCCTGGCAGCTGTGCAGGCATTCGGTATGACCTATGCCCTGCGTATCAACAATGCCCTTGTTGATAACAGCTGGCTGTATTTCTTTTTTGTTATCGTTGTCCTCACAGCAGGCACCTGCCTTCTTATGTGGATCGGCGATAAGATTACGGAACATGGTATCGGCAATGGTATTTCCCTTATCATCTTCTGCGGCATCGTAGCCCGCTTCCCGCAGGCTATTTCCACCGTAGTAGACTACCTTAAAGTCGGCACCATTTCCCCCTTCCAGCTTCTCCTGTTCCTGGTCATTGCTCTGGCTATGATTCTCATGGTCATCGAAGTGAACGAAGGACAGAGAAGAATTCCTATCCAGTATGCCAAGCGTGTGATTGGACGCAGAATGTATGGCGGTCACTCCACCTACCTGCCTCTCAAGGTCAACCAGGCCGGCGTTATCCCCATCATCTTCGCTTCCTCCATTCTCATGCTCCCCATTACCCTGGCACAGTTCATCCATGTGAGCTGGGTACAGTCCATCGGTAATTTCTTCGGATGGGGCACCTGGCCAAACACCATCTGCTACGGTTTCCTCATTTTTATCTTCACCTATTTCTATACAGCTATTTCTGTGAACATCAAGGATCTGGCAGATAATATGAAGAAATATGGCGGCTTCATTCCAGGCATCCGCCCGGGGCAGCCCACCATGATGTATGTAGATAAGGTATTGTCCAGAATCACTCTGACCGGCGCCGTTTTCCTGGCATTCATTGCAATCCTTCCGAACTTCATCGGAAATATCACCGGCATCCAGGGCGTGTACTTCGGTGGTACATCGCTCCTCATTATCGTCGGCGTTGCACTGGACACCATGAGACAGGCACAGTCTTATATGGTTACAAGAAACTATCAGGGCTTTATTAAATAAGGCTTTTGTGAGATAAGGAGCAGGATATGTATATCTTATTAATGGGACCTCCCGGCGCCGGCAAAGGCACCCAGGCAGAAAAGCTCATTCGTGATTACGGCATCCCCCAGATTGCAACCGGCGACATGTTCCGTGCGGCTGTGAAATCGGGAACTGCTCTCGGCAAGGAAGCTAAAAGCTATATGGACAAGGGAGCCCTTGTTCCGGATAGTGTAACTGTGGGCATCGTAAAGGAAAGACTGGCCCAGGACGACTGCAAAAAGGGATGGATCCTCGACGGATTCCCCCGCACCACCGCCCAGGCCTCTGCCCTGGATGCCATTCTTCATGAACTGGGAATCCAGCTTACTGCTGTCATCGGCATCAAAGCCAACCGCGATGACATCATCAAGAGAGTAAGCGGAAGACTGGTCTGCAAGAAATGTGGAGCTTCCTTCCATAAAGAATTCCGTCCGCCGAAGACACCTGGCATCTGCGATAACTGCGGCGGTGAACTGTACCAGCGGGCTGATGATAACGAAAAGACCATCTCCCAGCGTCTGGATGTTTACGAAACATCCACAAAACCGCTCATTGACTACTACAAGGTCAGCGGCCGGTACTATGAAATCGACGGAGACCAGTCCATGGACAAGGTATATGCTGATATCCAGGATGCACTGAAGAAGGCGTCCAAATGATTATCATCCATACACCGGAAGAAATAGAGAAAATTGCCGCAGCCAGCCGTCTGACTGCGGAAACGCTCTCTATGCTGGAAAAAGCAGTGAAGCCTGGCATGAGCACTCTTGATCTTGACCATCTGGCTGAAAAATTTATCAGAGACAGAGGCGGTACACCTGCAGAAAAGGGATACGAAGGCTATCCCGGATCCATCTGCGCATCGGTCAATGATACTGTAGTCCATGGAATTCCTTCAGCAAGAAAAATTTTAAAAAAAGGTGATATCATTTCTATCGATCTTGTGGTAGAATTAAATGGTTACATGGGTGACTCCTGTATCACCGTTCCGGTAGGCCACACAAACAAGAAGAATATGCAGCTGATTCAGGCTACGGAAGGCGCACTTTTTGCCGGCATCAAGCAGGCAGTGGTGGGCAACACCGTAGGCGACATCGGTCATGCTGTCGAAAGCTATGTGAAACCATATGGCTACGGCGTTCTTCGCGAATATGTAGGCCATGGTATCGGGACAGACATGCACGAAGATCCGGAAATTCCGAATTACGGAACGCCAGGTCATGGGCCGCGTCTGGAAGAAGGCATGGTTATCTGCATTGAACCGATGATTACCATGGGAAGTGCTGATATCATTACCCTTCGCGATGGCTGGGGTGTGGTGACAGCTGACGGAAAACCGTCTGCTCACATTGAACATACCGTTGCCATTACCAAAGATGGTCCTAAAATTCTGACGCTGCGCGACTGATATCGTTACCAGCGGACAGTATATGTAAGCCAAAGGAGGCTCTCATGAGCAAGGCAGACGTTATTGAAGTTGAAGGTAAAGTAGTAGAAAAGCTTCCAAACGCCATGTTCCGTGTCAAACTGGAAAACGGCGGCCATATTGTGCTGGCTACTATTTCCGGCAAAATGAGGATGAATTTCATCCGTATACTGCCCGGGGATAAGGTAACAGTAGAATTGACGCCCTACGATTTAGAGCACGGCAGGATTACCTATCGTTACAAGTAAGTAAGGAGGAACCAAGATGAAGGTCAGACCGTCCGTTAAAAAGATGTGCGACAAGTGCAAGATCATCAAACGCAAAGGCCGTGTAATGGTCATTTGTGAAAATCCGAAACATAAGCAGAGACAAGGTTAATTAAAAGGAGGTTAAAGAGTAGATGGCACGTATAGCTGGTGTAGACTTACCAAGAGATAAGCGCGTTGAGATCGGCTTAACTTATATTTATGGAATTGGCCCCACTCTTTCCAAAGAAATCTTAAGCAAAGCAGGAATCAATCCTGATATCCGAGTGAGAGATCTGACAGAAGATGACGTTGCAAAGATCCGCAACGCTCTCGCTGACTACAAAGTCGAAGGTGATCTCCGTAGAGAAGAATCCCTCAACATTAAGCGTCTGGTAGAAATCGGCTCCTACAGAGGCAGACGTCATCGCGAAGGCCTGCCGGTACGTGGTCAGAGAACAAAGACCAACGCTCGTACCCGCAAAGGACCGAAGAAGACCATTGCAGGTAAGAAGACTGCAACCAAGAAGTAATGTTGAAGGAGGGATATAATGGCTACGGTAAAAAGTAAAGCAAAAAGAAAAGAAAGAAAACATGTAGAATCCGGTGCAGCTCATATTCGTTCTACTTTCAACAACACGATTGTAACGATTACTGACTCCAACGGCAACACCATTGCATGGGCATCTGCCGGCGGACTCGGATTCAAAGGCTCCCGTAAGCGCACACCATTCGCAGCACAGATGGCAGCTGAACAGGCTGCTAAAGTTGCTATTGACCAGGGCATGCGTTCCGCTGACGTATTCGTCAAAGGACCAGGCGCAGGCCGTGAAGCAGCTATCCGTGCACTGCAGGCAGCAGGCATCGAAGTCAGCAGCATTAAGGACGTCACCCCGATTCCTCATAACGGCTGCCGTCCTCCGAAACGCAGAAGAGTATAATTAAGGTATATCCTTTCTGTTTCATTTTGGCGCCGTCAGGCGCAGAAGGAGGACTTTCGGATGATCGAAAATACTAGCTTCACAATTAAGACTGTGGAACTTAGCGATGACAAGAGTCACGGCAAGTTCGAATGCGAACCGCTCGAAAGAGGCTATGGCATCACCCTGGGAAACAGTTTACGACGCGTGTTGCTTTCATCTTTAGACGGTGTGGCTATTACGTCTATCAAAATCGACGGCGTGCTTCATGAATTTTCAACTATTAACGGCGTCAGAGAAGATGTAACAGATATGATTCTGAACCTGAAGAAGATTCGTTTCATCGCCCACGACGAAGCGACCTTCCCTATCTCTGTCAGAATCGATATCACTAAAGAGGGTATTTTCCATGCCGGTGATATGGTTTTACCGGCAGAAATAGATGTTCTCAACAAAGATCTGGCCATCTGCACATTGGATTCCGATGCCCATCTGGGTATGGAAATGACCATTAACCGCGGACATGGCTATGTACCTTTTACAAAGAACAAATCGGATGATGACGTTATCGGCGTCATCCCCATCGACTCTATCTATACCCCCGTGTATAAGGTCAACTACACGGTGGAGAAGACCCGTGTCGGCAACCTCAGCGACTTCGACAAGCTGACGCTGGAGGTCTGGACGGATTCCACGATTTCCGCCCGCGACGCCGTATCCCTGGGCGCCAAGATCCTGTGCGATCACTTTGCCCTGTTCACCGATCTGTCCGATACCCTGGACGGCCGCCCCACCGTGGTGGAGAAGTCCGCGGATCCCCAGAGCACGGTGCTGGATATGACCATCGAAGAGCTGGACCTGTCCGTCCGCAGCTTTAACTGCCTCAAGCGCGCCAACATCAACAACGTCGAGGATCTGATCTCCAGAACCGGCGAGGATATGATGAAGGTACGCAACATGGGCCGGAAGTCGCTCGAAGAGGTTCAGAACAAGCTTGCAATGATGGGCTTGAGTCTGGCAAGCGACGATTCCGCAAACTCTAATAATTAAGCGATAACCTTTCAAAGAAGGAGGAAGTAACCCTATGTTTGGTACCAGAAAGCTCGGCAGAACCAGCGACCAGCGCAAGGCGATGCTCCGGGCTATGACCACATACCTGCTCGAAAACGGCAAGATGGAGACGACCTTTACCCGCGCGAAGGAAGTCCAGCCCGTCGTCGAGAAGATGATTACCCTTGGCAAGAAGAAGGGTCTGGCCAACTACCGCAAGGCTCTGGCTTATATCACCAAGGAAGACGTCGCGCACAAACTGTTCGAGGAGATCGCTCCGAAGTACGCTGAGCGCAACGGCGGCTACACCCGCGTGACCCGCATCGGGCCCCGCAGAGGCGACGCAGCCGAGATGGCCGTCATCGAATTGGTCTAAAAAAGAGTATCCCCTTCGGTTGAAAACCGAGGGGGTTCTTTTTTGCGCTGGAAAAAGGACGGATCATAGTGTAGAATAAAAAAGAAGGAGGCGTGCGGTATGGCCGAAAACAGGAAAAAGAAAGACCAGCAGAAGGTTCCGTGGTGGCTGACGCCTGTGATTTTACTGGCAGTTTTGGCGATCCGATTCGGCGGGGAGGCGATAGGGCGAGACTTCCAGTGGTTATCCGATTCGCAGACTTCAGAATCGTCTACCACGGCGCAGAAGGTGCCATCCGACGAGGCGCTGACAGTACGCTTCCTTGATGTCGGGCAGGGCGACAGTATTTTGCTCTCCTGCGGCGAGGATACGATGCTCATCGACGGCGGGTCGGTCGAGGAGGGACAGTTTCTGGTGTCCCGGTTGAACCGGCTGGATGTGACGGAACTGACCTATGTGGTCAATACGCACCCGGACGAGGATCACTGCGGCGGACTGGCTGCCGTGCTGGCAAAATACCCGGCGGAACACGTCTATTCCAGTGTCACAGAGTATACAACAAAGGTTTTTTCCAACGTGGTTAAATATACGGAAGAACAGGGCAAGCAGATCGAAGTGCCGCAGACCGGCACGCATTGGAGTCTCGGCAGCGCGACGGTGACGGTCATCGGGCCGGTACAGGAATATTCTGACCCGAATAACGGCAGTCTTGTCCTGCGCGTCGATTACGGCGGGACGAGTTTCCTGTTTACGGGCGACATGGAACAGAAGGCCGAGGGAGATCTGCTGGAATCCGGCGCGGATGTGCGTGCAGACGTTTTAAAGGCCGGACACCACGGCAGCCCAACCAGTTCATCTGAAGCTTTTCTGACCGCTGTGCAGCCCTCCATAGCGGTCATCAGCGTCGGAGCGGACAACGACTATGGACACCCCGGCGCGGACGTGTTGGCGCGGTTGAAGGCGCTGAACGCAGCGATTTACCGCACCGATACACAGGGCGAGATTATCATCGTCTCCGACGGTGCGGAATTGTCCGTTACGACAGATTCCACCAGCCGTGAGCCCGCGGCCGGAAAGGACGCGCCGTTCATTGGCAACCGCAATTCCATGATCGTCCACAGCGCAAACTGCGCCAAGCTTCCCGGCAAAGACAACCGTGTCTATTTTAACTCCGCCGAGGAAGCGGAGGAATATGGATATCAAAAGCATACCTGCATCAAATAGACGCAGAAAACGGCGCATCCGAGCGGATGCGCCGTTTGTCAACAGAAAATAATTCACAAAAATAAGCCAGATGAATTGACATTCTGGACAAAAGCTGATAAAATATAAATCCATAATGCCTGCGTAGGGTCATTCGCATTTTTCACCACTATCTATCATGATTATAGCACTGCAGGTCCCTATGTGCAAGCAGGAATGGAAAGAAATAAACAACGCAACCGCGCGTGTCATAAGACAACTACAGAAAGGCTGTGATGAGGTTACATGGCGATCACAAAGGATGTCATGATGGGCAAGACGCTCCGCAAGAGTTTTGCCAAGCAGGAGCAGATCCTGGAACTGCCGAACATGCTCAAGATCCAGAAGGATTCCTATGAGTGGTTTCTGCGCGAGGGCCTGCGCGAGGTGTTCCGCGATGTCGATACCATTACCGACTATACCGGCAATCTCGAACTGAGTTTCCTCGACTACTCCATGAACGAGCCGCCCAAGTACTCCGTGGAGGAGTGCAAGGAGCGCGACGCAACGTACGCAAAGCCCATCAAGGTTCGCGTGCGTCTGCACAACAAAGAGACCGACGAGATCAAGGAGCAGGAGATTTTCATGGGCGATTTCCCGCTCATGACCAACGGCGGCACCTTCGTCATCAACGGCGCAGAGCGTGTCATTGTCTCCCAGATCGTCAGAAGCCCCGGCGTTTACTTTGGCGACGAGGTAGACAAGACTGACCAGCATATCTATTCCGCAACGGTCATTCCGTACCGCGGCGCATGGCTGG
>ENA-ORRU01000320-ORRU01000320.1-human-gut-metagenome-genome-assembly--contig:-NODE-320-length-39283-cov-14.012517_pt1 | contig 39283 bp, 39 predicted proteins | sample MGYA00242184_ERZ509151 | MGnify/ENA primary metagenome ERZ509151 (study PRJEB26280, sample SAMEA2338667) | human gut metagenome | biome: human gut; feature: human-associated habitat; material: faeces... | reverse complement strand
ACCAGCTTAGGTCGTTGTGCAGCTTTAAGTAAAGTTACTTTTGTCGTTTACTATAAATATAAAAGGAAGAAAAATAAAGAGTGGAATGCCTCTCTGCCATTGAAAAAAGGGTAAAGCCTATGCTTTACCCTAAATTCAGATTCAGAAACTTACGCTATATGAGCTTCAGTAAGTGATCAGCCTTCAACCTTAACGTTAGCAGCCTGAGGTCCTCTTGCACCATCAATGATTTCAAAATCAACCTTCTGGCCTTCATTCAGTGTTTTGAAGCCATCAGCCTGGATAGCGGAGAAATGAACGAATACGTCGCCGCCTTCTTCTCTTTCAATAAAGCCGTAGCCTTTTTCTGCACTGAACCACTTAACTGTACCTTTCATGGAAATTCCTCCTAAAAAAATTACTACATTGCCCTTATTGGGCATAGATTTACAATACCATAAAACATTAATTCCGTCAACCGAAATGTAAAAAAGAGTACGAAAAACGGGGCGGTTTTGGCCGTCCCGTTTTTCCATATCAATGATGAATATCTGCATAAATATACGAATATACTCTGCCCTCAGAGGACTTGGGAAAGGAAAAGCTTTGTTCTGTCTTCCTTCGTATGATTAAATACTTCATCCGGTGTCCCCTGCTCCACAATGACTCCACCGTCAATAAAGAGGACCCGGTCCCCCACTTCACGGGCAAATCCCATTTCATGGGTAACCACTACCATGGTCATGCCTTCTTCTGCCACTTCCTTCATGACATCCAGTACTTCATGGACCATTTCCGGATCCAGTGCAGAGGTAGGTTCATCAAAAAGAAGAGCTTTCGGCTTCATGGCAAGGGCCCTGGCTATAGCCACACGCTGCTGCTGTCCACCGGAAAGCTGGGATGGTTTATAGTCTGCCTTATCTTCCAGTCCCACCTTCCGGAGCAGCGACATGCCGCGGTCATAGGCTTCCTTTTTGCTGATTTTACGCACCTTCATGGGTGCCAGCATGAGGTTCTGGATTACAGTCATATGGGGAAAAAGATTGAACCGCTGGAAAACCATGCCCACTTCTGTTCTGACTTCGTTAATGTTCTTTTCACCATTCACAGGCATGCCATCAAAAAACACATTGCCGCTGGTTGGTTTTTCAAGGCCGTTGATGCAGCGGAGCAGTGTACTTTTACCGGAGCCGGAAGGGCCGATAATAACGACCACTTCTTTTTCTTTGACTTTGATGCTGATATCTTTCAGAACCGTGAGATCTCCAAATTTCTTTCCCACGTGGTTGATTTCAATTAAGTATTTTTTGTCCGCCATAATTATCTCTTTTCCAGCCATGCTACTACACGAGAAATTGCCAGTGTCATAATCAGATACAGCACTGCCACGGTTGTCCAGATTTCAAAAGAGCCGTAGGTCTGTGCAATAATCAGTTGGCCTCTTCTTGTCAGTTCTTCAAAACCGATTACGGATACCAGGGAGGAATCCTTCAGCATAGCAATAAATTCATTACCCAGCGGCGGAAGAATGTTGCGTACGGCCTGAGGAAGAATCACATAATACATGGTCTGCCACCAAGTCAGTCCCAAAGACCGGCCGGCTTCCATCTGACCCACATCAATGGCCTGGATGCCTGCCCTGAAAATTTCCGATACATAGGCGCCGCTGTTGATACCGCAGGCTGCCACAGCAGCTGCAAAGGGTTCCACACGATGTCCTGTAACGATAGGAAGGGCGAAATAAATGAGAAAGATTTGTACCAGAAGCGGAGTCCCTCGAATGCAGTCCGCATAAACAGCTGCTATAATCCGGAGGACTTTAATCTGGCAGATGCGGGCTATTCCCACAAAAAGGCCAATCAAAAAACCTATGGCCACGCTGACAGCTGTGATTTCTATCGTTACACCGGCCCCAACCAGCAGCATAGGCAGTGCATGTTCAATCAGTTCAAAATTCATGGAGCAACTCCTTATCCAATCTTTGTAAAACAGTATACTTTGGGATAATACCTGTATAAGTATACCTATTTAACTATCGCCCGTCAATAGAGTCCCCGATAAATGGCCGCAAAATTTCCTTTTTTGAGGTGTATCGGGTTTTTGAATCAAGAAAAAAACGGCCGGGAAGGCCGTTTGGGCTGTAGAAAAAGTCTGGATATCAGACTGCCATGATCCCGTTGTGATCAAAATCAAGGACCAAGTACCGTGATGTGATATGGGCTGCTGCAAAGCCATTCACCATGGCAATGCCTACCTTTTCAGCCCGGTCAGCCGGAGCAAAGGCAATAATGGTGGGACCGGAACCAGAAATGGTAGCGCCATAGGCTCCTGCCCTTTCCGCATTTCGAATCACATCGGAGGCTCCGGGTATAAGATTCAGCCTGTAGGGCACATGAATCACATCATCAAGCCCCAGTTTCAGATATTCCGGTTTCTGATACATGAAAGCAGCCATAAGGAAAGAAACAGCGCCAATATTGTGAACGGCATCGCTCCGTGGATAGCTGTCCGGTAAAACGGCCCTGGCTTTTTCGGTATGAAGTTCAAAGTCCGGAATGGTGACCACGGCTTTCCAATGGGAGGGAATGTCAATACGCTCAGCTGTTACATTTCCATCTTTCAGAAGGGCCATGCAGAAGCCTCCCAGTATGGCAGGGGCTGCATTATCGGGATGCCCTTCCATGGCAGCGGTTATATCAAGAATTTCCTTTCTGTTAAAAGGCTCGCCCATAAGCATGTTGGCCAGAAACACGCCGGAAGCAATGGCCGCAGAAGAGGAGCCCAGGCCCCTGGCAAAGGGAATGCGATTGATAAGGTAAATTTTTCCACCGGGTATGCTTTTCCCAGCCTGCCTGGCAGTTTCATCCATGGCTTTGATAATCATGTTATCAAGACCCTCTGTAATCTGGTCAGCCCCTTCTCCTTCGGCCTCAATCTTTGTGTCCACAAGAGGGATTCCTTCTGCCGGTACGAACTGTACCACATTATAAAGGCCAAGAGACATGCCGAGGGTGTCAAAACCACTGCCTATGTTGGCAGTCGTGGCCGGAACTCTCACGATGTATGTCTTATTTTCTGTCATCTTCCATTACCCTCACAACATTGGCTACCTGACGCATGCAGGGCAGCACCTGCAGTGCTTTTTCCACGTGGATGATATTTTCACGGGGCGTTTTTTCTGTAATAATCATAAGCTCTGCCGCATCCTCAATCCGGCTCTTCTGCACCACTTCCTTAATGCTGATGTCGTTATCGGCATAGGCGGAAGCAATCTGGGAAAGTACACCGGTCACATCGTCTACGATGAGGCGGAAATAATAGGAGTTTTCCAGCTTGAGGGAGGAGTAGAAAGGAATCCGCTTCGTTTCTGTCAGCATCATACCGGTACCGGTGGAATGATTCAGAATATGCTTGGCTGTGCTGATTACATCCCCCATCACGGCACTGGCCGTGGGGAGAGATCCGGCCCCTTTGCCATAGAACATGACATCATCCACAATGTTTCCAGTCACATAAATTGCGTTATAGGACCCTTTGACAGAGGCCAGCGGATGGCTTCTGGGCACGAAGGCGGGATATACATTGAGGGCAATCCCATTTTCCTGACGGATGGCTACGGCAAGAAGCTTGATGGTATATCCCATTTCGCTGGCATACTGTACATCGTTCTGGGAAATCTTTTCAATACCTTCCACCAGCACGTCGTCAAAAGTGACATTGGCATGAAAGCCGATGGATGCCAGAATGGCCAGTTTCCGGGCAGCATCATAACCTGCCACGTCATTGGTGGGATCTGCTTCAGCATACCCTTTCTTCTGGGCTACCCGGAGAGCATCGCCATAGCTGACACCGCTGTCATCCATATTGGAAAGGATGAAATTGGTGGTACCATTTACAATCCCTACAATGCTTTCAATTTCATTGGCTGCCAGAGAATCATGGAGGGGCCTTAAAATAGGAATACCGCCGCCTACGCTGGCCTCACAGCTGAAGTTTACATGGTTTTCCATGGCAGTATGCATGATTTCCGGTCCAAAAAGGGCGACCAGGTCTTTGTTAGCGCTGACTATATTGATATGATGGTTCAAAGCTTCAAAAATATATTCCTTGGCCGGATGAATGCCTCCCATGACCTCGATGATAATGTCAATGGATGAATCCGCTATAATGTCATCAAAGGAGGATGTCAGATGAATCCCCTGCAGAAGATCCATATCCCTGTATTTTTCCGGGTGACGAACCAGCACATGACTGATGGTGAAATGACAGCCGATGGAATCTTCCATGATTCTGCTGTTTTTTCTAATCGCTTCAGCTACACCGCTGCCTACTGTGCCAAATCCAAGGAGTGCAACATTAATATTTTTCATTTAAATTCTCCTCCTAATTTCATGGTCAACGACTGGATTCCCTTCATTTCTTTCAAGGATTCATACAAAGATTCAATATCATCGGCCGATTCTTTCGTTTTTAGAGTAATAACAGAGGAATACAGCTTCTCCGATATCTTTGTCCGGTTAACAGACAGGATTTCCTGTTTTTCTCTGGCAATACGCCGAAGTATTCTTCCGAACACTGCCATATCATCCTGCATGATTATCAATAATACTACAACCCGGTCACCTTTGTCATCATCTGCCGATGCCACATGGTCTTTATATTTGTAATAGGCGCTGCGGCTCATATTGACTTTATGGACCGCTTCATTGATAGAAGCACAGGAACCATCCTTCAATAATTCTTTGACCCGAATGGTCTTCTTGATTGCTTCCGGCAGGATTGAAAAATCCACCAGATAAAATTGTTGTTCTTTTTTCATATAAGCCACTCCTCAGCCTGCAATAGACAGTGCTTGAATATAAAGAGAAGTGCCCGAAATCATCAGCTTCTCTGTAAATCTTGATAGGAAATAAGCTGTATCTTCTTTTCATCCAGAAGTTTACGTACTCGAATGGAAGTCAAGCTCTTTAATTCTTCTTCTCCTTCATAGCCCCAATGGAATGCTGCTTCCATGGCTTCCGTATCAGCCGATGGGTGGCACATGAATTCTGTCACGCCCTCTTCAAGTCTGCCCAAAATGGAAATCATGCGGTTTTCATAAAAATGCCCGCCGTACATCATACCCCAGAAATGGTCATTGGTACGGATTCCCGCTTTTCTTAAGGCTTTTCTATGGCTTCTGGAGATCAGAGAAAGGCCGTTTTTCGAAGCAAAACGGAAAAAGCCTCCCGGTGCAGGGCTGAATCCAAAAAGGACCTTTTCATCTGGCACCCGCATACAGGGAATGTGATATTTCCTGGCAAGAGTCAATGTAATGGGAAAGAAATGGTTCCACATATGCATATGCTGGTGACCGTCTATATGGGTTACGGTCAGACCGGTGTCCAGAATCTTTCGAATCTGGGCATCCCATTCGCGGTATACATCGTCCATGGAGATACAACCTTTCATATCCCGCAGAATCAGTTCCATATAATTGCTGCAGAGACGTCCGTTTTCCCAGGTCAGGGAAGGAACTTCTTCCGGCGGCAGAACGGTTTTCAAACCGCCTACCAGAGTCAGATGGATACCGATTCCAATCCCCTTCATATCTCTCGCCAGTTTCACCGCCTCCTGGAAGGCATCTCCACCAGCCATGAGGGATGTACTTGTCAGTATGCCCGATTCAAAGCCTCTAAGGACAGCACGGTTCACTGCTTCGTGTATTCCAAAATCATCAGCATTCACAATTAATTTCTTTACCATAATAACCCCTTAGAAGAAGTGCTTTTTATTATTCCAAAGAATCTGCTGCAGAACCATCAACAGCAGAAAAGCAAATGTCACCATATGCAGCGGATTATCAGAAATTCCTTTATCCCTCAACGAAGTGAAACAAGATGACTGCTGCCGCAATGGACACATTTAAGGATTCTACATGGCCAGGCAGCGGAATATACAGGTTTTCATCAGTTAGGGACAGTATGTCCTCACGAATGCCATTTCCTTCATTCCCAAAGAAGAAAACAGCCTGGCTGACAGGACCTGTTTCCTTATAGGGCCTGGCATTCTGTAAGGCTGTCCCATAGAACGGAAGTCCGGAAACCTGCTTCCATTCCTTTAAGAAAGGAATGGAAGCCCCTTCATAAATTGGCAGACGAAGAATACTGCCCATGGAACTACGGACCACTTTTTCTGCATATATATCTGTACAGCCCTCTGTCAGGATGAGACCTTTCACGCCGGCGGCGGCGCAGGTACGCAGAATGGTACCCATGTTGCCGGGATCCTGCACAGAGTCAAGAACTACATAATACCCCTTCAGAGGATGAAGAAGTTCTGAAAGATCGTGGTGCTTCTTTCTGCAGAGAAGAAGAATCCCCTGACCGTGCTCTGTGCCGGAAAGGAAGTGCATCATTTCCTTATCTACAGAAAGGAAAAGCCAATGAAGTCTTTCTCCCTGACTCACAAGCTCATCCACCATGTCATCAGCCAAACGGCCATCCTCGATGAAGCAGATGCAGTCCCGTACCTGCTGATTCAGCACATCGGTCGTACCGCGAAGGCCTTCCAGAAGAAAGAGTCCTTCCTTATCTCTCCATTTTCTCTGCTTCAGACGGAGAGCACATTTAATCCACCGGTTGCTCCGGCTGGTAATATGTTCCATGATGATCCTCTATATCTGATTCCAATATATCCAAAGCCTTTTTCAATACCTTTTCCACAGGAATGGTATCCATGCGGCATTCCTTTGTACCCAGATGATCGGCCATAATCACATAGCTGTCCGGATTGCCATAGGGACCGCTCCTGTCAGGCAGTGTGGGTCCAAAGAGAGCAATCAGGGGCGTATGCACTGCATTGGCAATATGAAGAGGCCCTGTATCGCTGGAGATATGAAGGGAAGCCAGTCTTTCCAAGGCAGCCAGCTGAAGCAGGTTAGTCCTGCCCATCAGATTGACCGTGCAGGGAGAAGGAGACATATCCTTGATCCGATTTCCCATATCCATTTCCCCTGCCGTGCCGGAAATGACGTTATAAATCCCACGTTCTGAGAGCGAAGAGGCCAGTTCTCCCCAATAAGACAGAGGCCACTTCTTCTGCTCTCCTCTGGTTCCCGGTACAAGGACCACATAGGGACCCACGATCCCTTCTTTCTGGAGAAGGTCCTTCACCTGAGAAAGTTCTTTTTTATAATCATGAATAGGAAATTCGATTTCAGAAACATCACAGCCCAGGTAGCGCATCACATCCAAGAGCTGCTCGATAATGTGGCCTTTTTTATGAGGTCCGGAAATAGGACGGCTGGCAAGGAAACTTCCTTCCCGCCCGTCCTGATAGCCGATGCGTTCGCTGCAGCCGGAAAGGAAGGAAATGATCCCGCTCTTTGCAATCATCTGAAGGTCAATGACCAGATCAAAATGACGGGCCTTGAGATCATGGTGTACCTCCCGCAGGTAAGACAGCTGGCGTATCCGTTTCCTGTCCACCAGATAGATTTCGTCAATCCATGGCTTTCCCGGAAGAATGCCTGCAAAGGACGGATGGACTGCCCAGGTAATTCTGGATTTCGGATAGGCTTTCCTTAACACATAGAGAGAAGGCAGAGCATGAATGATATCTCCCAGAGAGCTCATTTTTATAATCAGAATATTTTTATAGTCTTTTTTCATTTTAATCCTTTATGGGAGGCAGTACTTTCCGAATGAAGGTATCCAGGTTTCCACCGGGAAATAAAAATCCCTGGATACCTGCTCTCCGAGCTGCCTCTATATCTCGTTCACCGTCGCCAAAAAGGAAGCATCGATTTCTGTCAAGGCCATACTTGGACAGGGCTTTCAGAATCATGCCCGGCGCTGGTTTCCTGCAGCTGCACACCTTGTCATAACGGGACACCGGTGCTCCCGGAAGATGAGGGCAATAGAAAAATTCTGTAATCCGGCCGCCGTATTTCCCGAATTCTTCATTCATGGCCTGATGGAGGCGGACTACATCCTCTTCCCCATAATAACCCCGGGCAACTCCGCTCTGGTTGGTGACTACAAAAAGGAGCCATCCTTCCTTTGTCAGACGACCTGCCGCTTCCCTGGCCCCTTTGACCCAGCGGAGCCGGTCCATGGAATGAACATAGCCGTCATCTTCATTGAGAACGCCGTCCCGATCAAAAAAAATCGCTTTTTTATTCATTGCTTCCATTCCAGATCATCAATCAGCTGGCAGATGATATGAGCAGAAAGCATATGGATTTCCTGAATTCTGGCAGTCACATCATCAGGCACTACCAGCACTCTGTCACAGAGTGATACCATGTCCCCTCCCGTTTTACCGGTGGAGCCGATGGTAACAAGGCCCTTCTGACGGGCTGTTTTCAATGCTTCATTGACATTTCTGCTATTGCCGCTGGTAGAAATCCCCCAAAGGACATCGCCTTTGTTTCCAAGTCCTTCGACCTGCCGGGCAAATACCCGGTCGTAACTGTAATCATTAGCTACTGCTGTCAGGATGGAGGTATCCGTGGTCAGTGCAATCGAGGGAAGGGATACCCTTTCATTATGGAAACGACCCACAAATTCAGCTGCTATATGTTGGGCATCGGCAGCACTTCCGCCGTTGCCGCAGATCAGGATTTTATGGCCTTCTGCCAGGGCCCTGCGGCAGATGTCCGCCATATCCAGAATCACGGGAAAAAGAGTTCTGCTTTTCTGCAGCACTTTTTCATGATCGTTAAAAATTGACTCTATGGTTTCAATGTTCATTCTTATCTTCCTTTGCCGGAGAAACAGAATCGGTCTTTTCTTTATGGTTTTTCATCAGTGTTTCCAATTCACTCATAAAACTTCCAATATCCTTGAATTCCCGATATACAGAAGCAAAACGGACATAGGCCACCTGATCCAGATTTTTTAATTCATTCATCACCAGGTTGCCGATTTCCACAGAAGAAACTTCATGCTTCAACTCATTGCGGATTTTCTTTTCTACCCTTTTTACAATTTCCTCAATCTGGGCTGAAGAAATGTTTCTCTTTTCGCAGGCACGAATCAGGCCGCTGCGAAGTTTATTGCGGTCAAAAAGCTCACGGCTGCCGTTTTTCTTAATGACGCGAATAGGGACCTGCTCAACCGTTTCATAGGTAGTAAAGCGCCGTCCACAGGCAAGGCACTGGCGCCTCCGGCGGATAGAAGCCCCGTCATCGGTATCCCGGGAATCAGTGACCTTCGTATCAGGACTGCTGCAATATGGGCATTTCATAATCGTTCTCCTTGGAAAGATGGAAACGGGAAACGGAAGAAATCACCTGCTTTAAACAATTCCTCCCCTTCCCAAATCGGAAGAAAAAGCCACACTGCAGCTGCGGTGTGGCTTTCTGTGTATCGACTGTCCCTTCGGCGGACTTTTCCTGTACCATGCACATGCATCAATCCAGCCCGGGACTGTGGAAGTAAAAACTCTGATGAAAATTTTTACTTTCTCAGAAATTCAGGAACCGCGATGCCCGGTGTCGGACGTACAGCATTGCTGAAACGGCTTCCGCCGGCGGGAGATGGAGACTTCTTCTTGTCGCCGAAACCGGTAGCAATAACAGTAATCTTCACTGTGTCATTATCAAGATCCGGGTCTACGGAAGTACCCCAGATAATATTGGCATCCGGATCAGCAGCTTCCGTAATAATCTGGGAAGCTTCATTGATTTCAAAGAGGCCCAGATCTTCATTGCCCGTAATATTGATGATGATGCCTTTGGCACCTTCAATGCTTCTTTCCAGGAGCGGGCTGTTAATAGCCATAGTTGCGGCATCGCTGGCACGGTTATCGCCGGTGCCGATACCAATACCCATGAGGGCATCGCCCTGGTCACTCATAATGGTTCTTACATCGGCAAAGTCCAGGTTGATAATCCCCGGTACAGTAATCAAATCGGAAATGCCCTGGATTCCCTGGCGGAGAACATCATCGGCCGTCTTGAAAGCATCTTTAATGGAGGTTTTCTTGTCAATAATGCTCATCAATTTATCATTTGGTACCACCAGAATAGCATCTACATTCTGCTTCAGTCGTTCAATGCCTTCAGCGGCATTCTTAGCTCTTACTTTTCCTTCAAAGCTGAAAGGCTTTGTGACAACGGCAATGGTCAGAGCCCCCAGTTCTCTGGCGCACTGCGCTGCTACAGGAGCAGCACCGGTACCGGTACCGCCGCCCATGCCGGCGGTCACAAATACCATGTCAGCGCCAGTTAAGGCTTTTGTCAGATCCTCTCTGGATTCTTCCGCAGCCTGTTCGCCTACTTCCGGTTTCGCTCCGGCACCAAGACCTTTGGTCAGTTTTTCACCAATCTGAATTTTTGTTTCCGCTTCAGATTTATTCAGCACCTGAAGTTCTGTATTGACAGCGATGAATTCAACGCCCTTTACTTCTTCATCAATCATACGGTTGACAGCGTTGTTTCCGCCGCCGCCTACACCGATTACTTTAATTTTAGCAATTTCAGACTGTTCCATGTTCGCTCCTCCTTTAGGATCTTCTGCGTCATGAGATTGACTCGTTTTTACATTATTCATATTAGCAGTCATCTTCTTCTCAATCATATCTTACATTGTACAATACTTTACGCAAGTTCGCTACATTTATCAATAGAATAAGAAAGATTTTTGTTTATTTTTTGAGCTTTATAAAAGGCGAGGCTAAATTGGCATCCAGATATTCCACAGAAAGGCCTCTGGCCTTGACATCGCCTACCATGTTTTCCGCCAGGCGGGCTTGCCCGGCCATGTCACTGCCATTTCCCAGTTTCACTGTTATACCGTCCCTGGTATAGGCCTTGATATCCTCCGGATTTCCGATGTTGATTTCAGAAAATACCTTAAGACCTTCCGGAGACAGATGGTTCAGGAAATCCAGGGCCTGGTCTATTTCGCCGCCGGCTATCGAATCGCCAAGGAGAAGGTTTCCCAGTCTCTTTCCTGTAATGAGCGGTACATTGACTTTTTTGATGGACTGGGTCGAATCCATGACTACGCCATCTTTATCAAGAAAAACATAGCCGAATTCATCCTGAACAATGGCCAGAGGCACCCGATCCGTTACATTCACCTCAAGAACAAAGGGAAAGCGGCGGCCCACGGAAACAGTAGACACCCGTATATCTCTGGAAAGCCTTTTTTCCAGATCCGATGAGCTGATCTGGAGGACATTCACGGGCTGACGGATTCGCCCTTCAAAAATCACATCATCCGTAGTCAGCACTTCTGTCCCCTCAAGGTCTATATAGCCAAGAGGTATGGGAAGAAAGAAAAGAGAAAGTCCAATCACTGCAAGAACTCCCAATCCTCCTGCTGCATAGGCCTTTCCTTTGAACCGGGGCCTTTTAAGCCTCTTCCCGGGATTTTTTTTTGCCGGATGCGGAGGCGGCGGTGTCTGTTCTACCGGCACCTCTTGGGTCGACGGGGTCGTTTTTCCGCCATGCTGCTCTTTCAGAAAATCATTAAAACTTTTAAAATTATCCATAGTTATGACCTGTCAGACTTTATCAAGGCCTGCTTCCATCAATATCATTTCGCAGAGTTTCGGGAACGAAATCCCCTGGGCTGCTGCCGCCTTTGGCACCAGACTGGTCGATGTCATGCCTGGAATGGAATTGGCCTCCAGCACAAATGGATGTCCCTCTTTGTCGGTTTTGAAATCAAAACGGACGGCACCGCTGCATTCGCAGATACGGTAGCCTTTTTCTGCAATGCGGCTCATGGAAAGGGCCAGCTCTTGCGAAATGGGAGCCGGTACGATGTAATCAGTGGCACCCTTGGTATATTTAGAATGGTAGTCATACTGCCCGGAATGGGGGCAGATTTCAATCACAGGAAGGGCTTTGCCGTCAATGACGGACACCGTGAATTCATGACCACCCAGGTAATCTTCCGCCAGTATGCGTCCCTCCACTTTAAAGACCCGATCCACCGCAGCTTTCAGGTCTTCTTTCTTTTTTACGATTTCAATGCCGATGGTGGAACCTTCGCAGGCCGGTTTCAATACCATGGGAAATGAAAATTCCGAAAGAATACCGGAAATCACCTGCTCTTTTCCGTCCTTCAAAAAATAGGGATGGGAATGAGCCATGGGCAGACCGGCCTGTTTGAACAGATGGCTGCTCATGATTTTATCCATAGTAATGGCAGAGGAAGTGACTCCGGAACCGGTATAGGGAATCCGGGCCAGTTCCAGCACGCTCTGGATGGTACCGTCTTCACCATATTTTCCATGAAGGGCAATAAATACCACTTCTGCTCCGGCGGCTTTGAGATTTTCTACCACATGATGGGGATCATATTCCATGGGAATCACATGATAGCCGATAGATGCCAGTGCTTCCGCAATGGCGGTGCCTGTATTCCTGGAAACTTCTGCTTCCGTCGATGGGCCGCCCATAAGAACGACTACTTTGGTTTCTTTATTTATCACTTGGCATTCCCTTTTCTTTCAATAATGCAATCAGTTTTTCGCTTACACCGGTAATACTGCCGGCACCCATGGTAATCACCATATCTCCCGGACGGATAGAGTCATAAAGCGCACCGGCCACATCTCCCAGCTTATCCACATAGCGGATATCCTTATGCGGAAGCCGTGCCCTGACGGCATCCGGGATGAGATGACCATCGACACCGGGAATCTTTTCCTCACTGGCTGCATAAATATCCGTAAAGAAGAGAACATCCGCATCATCAAAGGCTTCGGCGAATTCGTCTTTCAAAAGTTTGGTCCGGGAATAGCGGTGGGGCTGGAAAGCACAGAGAATCCGGTGATTTCCCGATTCTCTGGCCGCTTTCAGCGTTGCCTTGATTTCCGTGGGATGGTGGGCATAATCATCCACAATCCAAAGGTCTTCCGTCCTCAATTTCGTTTCAAAGCGCCGTTTGACGCCATGGAAATGGGAAATGGCCGCCGCTGCTTTTTCAAAGGGAATCCCGCAGTACAGAGAAGCTGCAAGGGCCCCCAGGGAATCACGCACATTGTGGAGACCCGGCACCTGGAGACGCACGGTTCCCAGCACCTTTCCTCCCTTCACCGCTTCATAGCAGAGGAGGCGGTTTTCATATCTTGGATTCACCGCTCTAAGGTCCGCCTTTTCATTCAGACCAAAGGTGAATACCTTTTTGTGAACGGAAGGAAGAATGGCCCTGACCCCTTCACTGTCCAGGCAGAGAAATGCAGCTCCGTCATCATAAGAAATATGATTGACAAATTCAGCAAAAGCTTTTCGTATATTTTCCACACTGCCATAATGATCCAGATGGTCATCTTCGATATTGGTCACTACGGTGATGTAATTTTTAAATTTCAAAAAGGAGCCGTCGCTTTCATCGGCTTCGGCGATGACATACTCTCCTTTGCCGCAGATGGAATTCCCGTGGATATAATCAGCAGCGGCACCCAGCACGATGGTCGGGTCCATGGCAGTTTCGTAAAAAATCTGTCCCAACATGCCAGAGGTGGTGGATTTCCCATGAGCACCGGCTACAGAAATCCCCTTCCCTGCCAGAAGAAGGGCAGCCAGCACATCAGAACGGTGGAAAACAGGAATCTGTTTTCTCCGTGCTTCCATCAGTTCCGGATTATCTTCAGAAATAGCGGAAGAAATGACAACGCATCCCTCCCCTTTCACATGGGATGCATCATGACCGATAAAGATGGAAGCTCCCCTCTTTCTGAAATTTTCAAGCACCGGGGAATCAGCCATGTCAGATCCTGAAACGGAATACCCTTTCTCCAGAAGGATTTCGGCAAGGGCGCGCATACCCATGCCGCCGATACCGATAAAATGAAAATTTGTATATTCTTTTAAATTCATCTCATTTACTCCCTTTTTCAGCCAGTTCAAGAGCCAGACGGGCAATATCCCTGCCGGCATGAATTCTTCCAAGCCCGGCGGAAGCGTCTGACATGCTGTGCAGAGCAGCAGGCGTATCCTTCAGGTAGGTAATATCCTGAATCAGCTCCTTATCGGTCAGATACTTATCCACAATCATCCTGGCTGCTCCGGCAGCCACAAAAACCCGGGCATTGAAAGTCTGGTGATCTTCTGCAGCATAGGGATAGGGAATCAGGATAGCCGGAAGGCCCCTGGCTGCCAGCTCTGCAAGGCTTACGGCGCCGGCGCGGCAGATAATCAGATCCGCTGCTGCCAGAGCCCTTGGCATATGGTACTCATATTTGATAATCCTTCCTGCTTTTCCTACCCTGCCTTCTTTATCCGCATGCACTTTCTCTATTATTTTATCATATTCCAGAGTGCCCGTAACATGGTAAAGGCAGAGATGGTCATCATTCTTAAAATAGGCATGAACACCGGCCATGGCGTTGTTAATCGACCGGGCGCCGCGGCTTCCTCCGGTGATAAGCACCATGAAGGTATCAGGTGAAATACCGAGCTCCCTTCGGGATTCCTCCCGTTTGGCTTCAATAATATCAGGACGGATAGGATTTCCTGTGTATATACATTTCTCGGGACGGGGAAAACGAACTTTCGCATCCTCATACCCCAATGCAATGGTATCTACTACATGAGAAAGGATTTTATTAGTAATCCCGGGAATCACATTCTGCTCCTGAATGAGGGTAGGAATATGGGACAGGGCGGCCGCCATCAGGATAGGACCGCACACGTATCCGCCGGTACCGATTACCACATCGGGATGAAAATGCTTCAAAATGGACCGGGCCTTGAAGAGACTGCCTGCTGTCTTCATAAGGATAGAAAGATTTTTCAGTGTAAAGGACCGTTTCAGTCCATAGGCCGGAATGGAAGCAAATTTATAGCCTTCCTTCGGAATGATTCTTGATTCCATGCCATTTGGAGTGCCTACAAAAAGAAATTCCACATCATCCAGTTTTGACAGTTCTCTGGCAATGGTAATGGCAGGGTAAATATGACCGCCTGTGCCGCCGCCGGATAGTATAACTCGCTTCATGACTGCTCCCATCAGGTAAGACTTTTAACAATACGCTTGAAATCCATGCCTCGTTCTTCCATATTGTGATACATATCAAAGGAAGAGCAGGCCGGCGAGAGGATGACGATATCCCCGGCTTCCGCCAGCTGCTGCCCCTTCAGTACTGCTTCTTTCATGGAAGATACCCGATAAATGGAAGACACGCCGGCTGCTCTGGCCGCTTTTTCAAAACGGTCAGCTGCCGCTCCCAGAAGAATCAGATGTTTTGTATGCTTTTTGACATCTTTCATGAAATCTTCCAAAGGCGTTCCCTTATCGTAGCCTCCGGCAATCAGGATGACCGGCTTGTTGAAAGCGCTCATACCCTTAATGGCAGCATCCGTATTGGTGGCTTTAGAGTCATTGTAGTATTCCACATCACGCAGTGTCCGTACATATTCAATCCGGTTAGGAAGGGACGAAAAATCCTTCATGGCAGACACGATCACATCCACCGGAACGCCCCCTTCATAAGCCAGGAAGGACGCAGCCAGCACATCTTCATAGTTCTGCATGCCCTTCAGCTTCAATTCCTTCACAGAACAGAGACGGATTTCCTTTCCCTTTCTGCGAAGGACCAGTGTATCTCCGTCAAGGAAGGCTCCTTCCTCCACTTTATGGGATGTGGAAAGAAGGCATACATGGGTGTGGGTTTCCGCCTTCTTTTTAAGGGCAGGGGTATAGGCATCATCATCATTTAACAGAAGGCAGTCGGAATTGTCCATATTTTCAAAAATCCGGGCTTTGGCTGCCACATAGGCTTCCATGGTATGATGCCGTTCCAGATGGTCCGGCGTAATATTCAAAATCACAGCAGCCCTGGGCTTGAAGGTTTTGATAAATTCCAGCTGGAAACTGGATACTTCTGCCGCAATCACACCATCAGCAGGCACCAGTTCCGCTTCCCGGCTCAAAGAAATGCCAAGGTTTCCTGCCAGGGCGAAAGGTTTACCGCTTCTGCTCACCATACTCCCCAGAAGAGTAGTGGTGGTAGTTTTCCCGTTGGTGCCTGTAATGGCAAGGATTGGCGCCTTTGTGACGCGATAAGCCAGTTCCACTTCGCTGATAACGTCAATATGACGGTTGAAAGCTTCAGATACAATGGGATTTTCCCTTGGAATCACCGGAGAAACGACCACCGTATCCACCCCGTCCAGAAGATCGACGGACTGCGGCCCAAACCGGAAAACAGCTCCCAGCGCAGTGAGTGCCTCTTTTTCCTTTTTATCATGAATAGAATCTTTTAAATCGGAAATCAGCACCTTCACATCGTGGCGCAGAAGGACATGGGCAGCTCCCAGTCCACTGATACCGGCGCCAAGAATCAATACACTTTTCATAATTTACCTCCCGTGGAACCGGTCTTTGGCGGAAGCATCCATGCCTCCTCAAAGATCGGCGTGAAAAACGGATTATAATGCCCGGATCGCCAAAAGAAGACTCACACAGGCAGCAATTCCTTCGAAAATCCAGAAAGCCCATACCACATGGACTTCACTCCAGCCGGACAGTTCGAAATGATGATGAAGGGGGCTCATTTTGAATACCCTTTTTCCGGTCAGCTGGAAGGAAGCCACCTGGATAATGACAGAAAGAGCCTCCAGCACAAAAATCAGGCCCAAGAAAATAAGAAGAAGCTCTGTCCTGGTCATCACGGAAATACCGGCAATCGCACCGCCCAGGGCCAGGGAACCGGTATCCCCCATGAATATTTTAGCCGGGTGGTAATTAAAGAACAGAAATCCGATACAGCTGCCGGCCAGAATGATGATGAAATATCCCAGATCATTGAAACCGGTCATATAGCAGAACATGGCATAGGCAGAGAAAGCAATGACACAGCATCCCGAAGCCAGTCCATCAAGACCGTCAGTGAGGTTCACCGCATTGGATGCGCCTACAATAACAAGGACCACGAAGGGATAGTACAAAAGGCCGATGGAAATATCCGTATGGGTAAAAGGAATAGCTATGGAATAGGGCAGATGAAGCGTATCCACGACGCCCCAGCAGAAAAGAACGGCCAGGATAATCTGGCCAAGCATCTTCTGCTTTGCCGTAAGGCCCAGGTTTCTTTTCTTTTCCGCCTTGATAAAATCATCAAGAAAGCCAAGAAGGCCATGGCCCAGCGTAAGAAATAAAAGCCACAGGACCGAGGGGTCAATCATTTTATTGAAAATAACCACCAGCACTGCGGAAAGAAGCATGAACAGCCCGCCCATGGTAGGCGTACCGCTCTTAATCCGGTGAGACTTCGGTCCTTCTTCCCTGATGGACTGACGAGCCTTTAATTTTTTCAAAAGCGGAATGGCAAAAAATCCAAGAATCACGGTAAGCACCGCTGATTCCGCCAGATAAATCAAATAATTACTTTCCATCCTATGCTTTTTCTCCCCTCAAAACAGCAGGAATCCTTTCCATATGCATGTAATGGGAACCTTTCACAAGCACCACATCACCGGGCGCTGCCATCTTCATCAGCTTTTCCGCTGCTTCCTCACAGGTATCGCAGGTTACGACATTCTTCATGCCCCCCTGTTCTGCGCCTTTGGCGAGGAAACGGGAAAGCGGTCCCACCGTAATCAGACCGTCAAATCCGATTTTTCCGGCTTTCACTCCTGTTTCATAATGCAGTTTTTCCTCAAAGCGGCCCAGTTCGCCCATGTCCCCCAGCACAAGGAAATAATGGTTCCCTGCAATCTGCTTCGCAGAGCGGAAAGCCATTTCCATGGACAGCGGGTTGGCATTATAAGAATCGTCAAGAACGGTGATGCCCCCTATGTTTACCACAGACTGCCGCTGATCGGCAGGGCGGAACTCACCGAGAGCCTTCTGAATTTTTCCCGTATCCACGCCAAGCACCCGGGCTGCAGCTGTAGCAGCCAGGGCATCATATACATTATGAATGCCGAGAAGGTGAAGTTTCACCTTGAAGGCTTCGTCAAAGCAGGTACAGGTATAGCGGGTATCCTCTTCTTCGAAACGGACATCGCTGCCCCGTACCGTATACCGGCCGTTCATACCGTAGCGGACAATCCGACCTGCAAAGCCCTTCCCCATAACGCTGACTCGTTCGTCATCGCCATTCAGGATAGCCGTGCCATCGGCAGGAAGTGCATCGATCAGTTCTTTCTTCGCTTTGGCAATGTTATCCTGGCTCCCCAGGATACCGATATGAGATGTCCCCACATTGGTTACGACCCCCATAGTGGGAGAAGCAATGGTGCAGAGCTCTGCAATCTGGCCAAAGCCCCGCATGCCCATTTCCACCACGCACACCTCTGTTTCGGCAGTCATAGAAAGAAGGGTCATGGAAAGACCGATTTCATTATTGAAATTCTTCTCCGTAGCGGTCACATGGAAGCGGGTGCGGAGGATGGACGTAATCATGTCCTTGGTAGTAGTTTTTCCGTTGGAACCGGTGACTCCGATTACGGGCACGTGAAAACGCATCCTGTGGAAATGGGCCAGATCTTCCAGCCCCTTCTTTGTGTCTTTCACCAGAAAAACGGATACATGGGCATCTATATCCTTCCCGTAGGAAGCATCAGAAATCATCACTGCCGATGCTCCGGAAAGAACCGCTCGTTTCAGAAATTCATGACCGTTGAAATTTTCACCAATGAGAGCGATGAAAAGTTCGCCCCGGGAAATGGTACGGGTATCGGTACTTACCCCCTCCACAAAGGCGTCCTCTCCTTTCTGCAGAAGAGATGCTCCTGTGGCTTTTTCGATTTCCTCCAGTGTAAATGATGCCATTTTATTTCTCCTTCAGTTTCAGTGCCTTTCTGGCTTCTTCCCTGTCATCAAAATGAATGGTTTTGTCCTTTAAAATCTGGTAATTTTCATGTCCTTTACCGGCAATCAGCACAATGTCTCCCGGCTTGGCCAGTTCAATGGCCCGGCAGATGGCGCTCCTGCGGTCCACAATGACTTCATAGGAAAGGGAGGGCTTTTCCTTCTTCACTTCCTCCACGCCGGCAGCCACTTCCTTCACAATGGAAGCGGGGTCCTCGGTGCGCGGATTGTCACTGGTTACCAGGGCAATATCGGCATTCCTGGCAGCAATGCGGCCCATAATGGGGCGCTTCATCCTGTCCCTGTCGCCGCCACAGCCGAAGACAACAATAATTCGTCCTTTTGTAATTTCCTCTGCCGTGGTCAGAATCTTTTCCAGTCCGTCCGGTGTATGGGCATAGTCCACCACCACCGTAAAAGGCTGTCCTTCATCAATCAGCTCAAAACGGCCGGGAACGCTCTTAAAGTCCCTCATCCCCTCCACAATGGTCTCCATGGGAACTCCTTCAGAGAGGCAGGCGCCTACTGCGCCAAGAGTATTGTAAACGTTAAAACGTCCGGCCAGTCTGGTTTCAAAATCATAATCTTTTCCCTCATAGGTCACTTTAAAGGAAGATGATTTCCCGGTGAAATGAATGTCATGGGCGTAAAGATCTGCTTCAGGATGGATCATGCTGTAGGTATGAAGAGCACAGATATTTCTATCATCCACCCCTTCTTCCATTACGTGGGCATAGGGATCGTCCATATTGACCCAAGCGGATTTGCCTTTCTTTGTCTGTCCTTTGGCTGATACCATATGGAAAAGGATAGCCTTGGCCTTTGCATAATTATCCATGGTCTTGTGGAAATCCAAATGGTCTTCGGTGAGGTTGGTGAATACAGCATCGTCGAATTCACAGCCTGCCACACGACCAAGGACCAGGGAATGGGAAGAAACTTCCATGCACACGTACTCCACTTTTTCCTCCGCCATGCGGGCCAGAATGCGGTCCAGATCGATCACATCAGGCGTCGTATTGTGGGTTGGGATTTCCTTATCACCGATGAGGGCATGAATGGTACCGATGACACCTGTCTTATGGCCGGCATGGTGAAGAATATGAGCTGCCACATGGGTGGTGGTTGTCTTCCCGTTGGTACCGGTCAGGGCGATCATGCGCATTTTCCTTGTGGGATAATCGAAGAAAAAAGGTACCATATCTTCCATAGCCTTCCTTGTATCTTTGACATATACCACAGCCACGGAAGACGGCACATCTATATCCCGGGAAGCCACAATGGCAGCAGCACCATTTTCTACAGCTGCCTTGACAAAGTCATGACCATCCACATGGGCACCGGAAAGGCAGATAAATAAACCGCCTTCCACCACCTTGCGGGAATCAGCTGTTACATCTTTAATTTCAACATCCGCAGAACCCAGCACTTTCTCCACCGGGGTCATACGAATCAATTCTGATAATGTTTTCAAAATGAATCACCTCTGCATAATTTTCAATTAAGCGTCATTATTTATGATAGCTTAAATCCCCTTGAAGCACAATAGCGGCCTTAAAAAAAGGCCGCTGATTTTATAATTCTAATTCACTTTTTACGCAGCCGGCGCTTTCAGAGCAGCCTGCGCCGATTCCATGACAAAATGAATCAGTAGGTCTCTTAGCAGCTACCGAACTGCTTTCTTTGCCGGAGCAGAAACTGTTTTCGCTGCCGCGCCGGCCTTTTGTGCTTCCACACCGCCATACACATTACGCACGGGAAGGCGCATGCCCAGCTTTGTTTCTGCCAGTTTCTGTATGCGTACCGGCGCATTGAGCCTTGATACCTCCAGTTTCAGCACTGAATTTTCTTTTTCCAGATTCATTACTTCCGCCCGTACCTGCTGCATATGATATTCCGCCTGCACATTGACGCCATTTAAAATGGTGCTTGCCAGGAAGGGCAACAGAATCATGATAATCCCCAGAATGACATTATGAAATAAACTGCGAGATGAAGATTCTTCCCTCTCCCTTTGCCGGGGAACAGCAATGTCCTGAGGCATGGAAGCCATATAATCCATCATTTGTACATTCTGTGATATCATAAAACATCTCTCCCCATGCAGGAAGCATCCTTTAAAGACCCATAATTTCAAATAACCTTATGGAATCAGCGCTTCCTTAATCATAAAATCCAAATCAGCGGAAACTATTTCCTATACTTTTTCAACCACCCTGAGCACCGCACTCCGGGCCCGCGGATTTTCCTCCACTTCCCGATCTGACGGTTTGATGGCCTTTCCCAGACTCTTCACCGTCCTGTGGTGATGGCATACACACACCGGCAGATCCGGCGGGCATATGCAGTCTCTTTCCATTTCCCGAAACGTATTTTTAATAATCCGGTCTTCCAGGGACTGGAAGGTAATTACCCCCAGCCGTCCCCCCACTTTCAGGTGGCTCACGCAGGCTTCCATGGTGTCCTTCAAGATGCCAAGCTCATTATTCACCTCTATGCGGATAGCCTGGAATGTACGCTTCGCCGGATGAGGTCCATTTCTTCTGGCATGAGCGGGAATGGCCGCCTTAATCACACGGACCAAATCGTCTGTAGTTTCAATGAGCTTTTCATTTCTGAAATTCACGATGAATTGAGCAATCCTCCTGGCCCACCGCTCTTCCCCATATTCCCGAATGATGCGGGTCAGATCATCTTCATCATAGGTATTTACAATTTCATAGGCAGTCAAAGGATTGCGCTGGTCCATACGCATGTCCAGCTTCCCATTGTTCATATAGGAGAATCCCCGCTCCCCATCATCCAACTGATGAGAAGAAACACCCAGGTCGAAAATAAATCCATCCACCTTCTCTATATCCAGAGAATCGAGAATAGAAGAAATATGAGAAAAATTGTCACGCACAAAAAGATGGCGGCATCCAGTGCCTTTGAGCCTTTCGGAAGCCGCATCTATAGCCTCCTGATCCTGGTCCACCCCAATCACAAGAGCATCTTTTTCCAGCCTTTCCGACAAGGCCATGGAATGACCGCCGCCGCCCAGGGTGCAGTCTACATAAACGCCATGAGGATCGGTGAGCACAGAATCAATCATCTCATGAAGAAGTACGGTGGTATGATGGAATTCCATGAAACCCTCCCCTTATAAGTCAAAATTTAACGGCAGATCCAGAGAATCAGCTATATCTGCCATCGATTCTTCTCCGTTTTCATCAGCATCAAGAAGCGCCGGATCCCAGATTTCAATGATGGAACCTGTTCCTACAATGACGGCATCCTTTTTCAGCTGAGCAAAAGTGCGGAGATGCTGGGGAATCAAAATTCTCCCCTGCTTGTCACATTCCATTTCAGTTCCCCGTCCGATGAGATGGCGCATAATCTTTCTTACCTTGTGATTGGTAAAAGGAAGCTTCTGCAGTCTGGCAATAAGAGCATCCCATCTTTCCCTGGGGTAAATGCAGAGACAGGTATCAAGACCCGGTGCCAGCACAAAGCTGTTTCCCAGTTCCTCCCTGAATTTGGCTGGAAGAATCATACGTCCTTTGCTGTCAATAGTATGAGAATACTCATTCATGAACATATTTCTTCCACCTCCTCCACATTTACCCACATTCTACCACATACCCCCACTTGCTTACAACGAAAAAAGTTTGTTTGGTATCGGAAAGGCGAAAATGAATAAGCTTAAAAAAACTCGATATTTACTGATAAAATACAGGATGCTCCATCCAAGGCATGCTCTGAAATTCTCCCATTCCCGCCAGCAGCTATCCCCCACTCCATCAAAAAATCCCCACCCGGTGGAGATGAGTGGGAAAATAAAAAAAGTGCCTGAAGCACAGGGATTACCGGTGGCGGTCATACTGTCACTCACCCCGTCATTTTGACCGCAGCTGAGCGGAGTGGAGAAATCCCACGCCCCCCAGGAGCACAAGCAGCATGGGAGCAGGAAATCTCCAGACTGGGCGTTCCTATAAAGTACCAAGTCCTTACCGTCCATACCGACGCTCCGCTCAAGATGACCAAAACGGCAGGCAGCTTACGGTCAAAGAGAAGCCATAAAAAAAAGGCTGTGAAGAAATGTAAATCATTTTCTTCACAGCCTTTTTTATTTTATGACACCGGGAGCACAATGTGTTTCTTTTGTAAAGCGGTCAGTTTTTCAAAAGGAAAATCTTCCAGCGCTTCCTTAAGGGACACAGGCCTCAGTTCCGGAAGTCCTCCTGCCAGATGGAGAAGAAGACCAATCAGATCTTCCGGCCTTAAGCCCCGGTTTCTCAGTTCCCTCACGGTGATGCCCTTTTGTCTTTTGGACAGGCGGATGCCCCGGGTATCTACCAGAAGGGGCAGGTGACCATACGCGGGCACCTGATATCCCAGCTTCTGGATCAGCCAGGCCTGACCGGGCGTGGAATCCAGAAGATCGTTTCCTCTAAAAACATGGGTAATCCCCATTTCTCCATCATCGATGGAAACGGCCAGCTGGTAGGCCACCAGGCCGTCAGCCCGCCGAACCACGAAATCATCGGCGCCGGCCTTAAGTGTCCTGGTGATGGTTCCATAGAATAGATCGGTGAAAGAAATGGTGCTTTCTTCCATGCGCACTCTCCAACAGGGATTTTTGGTCATGGACTCTCTCTCTTCGGGAGTCAGGTTCCGGCAGTGTCCATCATACACGGGACGTGCTTCCCCTTCATGGGGTGCGGAGAGGACCTGGTGAATGCGGCTCCGGCTGCAGTAACAGGGATAAATATGGCCCTTCTTTTCCATGGCAGAAAGGATAGAGTCATAAATATCATAGCGCCGGCTCTGTACCGCCGGTCCATAGGAGTATATCCCTTCCGGGCCCTCGTCAAAGTCAAGGCCCATCCAGGAAAGGTCTTCCAGTATACCCTCTTCATACTCCTTACGGCAGCGGTCCCGGTCAATATCTTCCATGCGGAGAATGATTTTCCCTCCCCGCTGTCTTGTCCAAAGCCAGTTGAGGAAAGCGATCCAGAGATTGCCCAGATGCATGCGGCCGGTGGGACTGGGGGCGAAACGGGTGCGGATATCCATCAGTCCGGCAGGGACCTCACCTTGTCGAAGAGGTCCTTATCCTTCTGAATCTTATCTTCGCTGCCCATGACGCAGATGTAGGGATCTTTCATGACACTGTCTACCAGAGGAGCCAGTCTGCAGATATCCTCCACCTGGCAGTTAATGATTTCATCACGAATCTTCATGCGGGATTCCCTGGTATTGCCGGAAAGGTAATGGACCATGGCCCTCTCGCCTTTCATGGAAGGAGTCAGCTGAATTTCATCGGCTGCCATGGTACCGATGACGTACTTGGTCATTTCACGGTCAGACAGAGTCAGATTTTCCAGGTATGCCGGCAGTTCTTCGTAGGCCCTGATGGTCTGCGCCAGGTTCGGGTCCCGGTAAGAGCAGAGAATGGCCGTGCCATCCCGGAGGAACTGGGTGAAAGCACCATAGGCGCCTCCCAGAACACGGACTTTCTTCCACAGATATTCATAGCGGAGAATCGTTTCCATCACCCTGAGCGCACCGGTATAGGCGAAGCCGTGGCTCTTGAAATTGCCGCCTTTGGCTACGTACTGTACTTTGCCGGAAGTGAGGAACGCTTCGTTTCTGCTTTCCGGCGGGAAACTGTATACATGGGGCGCTGTTTTCACCCCTACTTCCATATCATCAAGCAGAAGCGGAAGGTTTTCAAGGACTGCCTTCTTTTCCTCTTCTTCCCCTATAGTTTCAAAGAAAAGACCACTTCTTGTGAAAATCTTTCCGGAAACAGCAGCCAGTTTTTCCTGCAGTCCTTCCCTGTTCTCATCAAAATGCTTCACCAGGTCTGCCAGGAAATAGTAGTAGGAAAGGCCGGACTGTTCGGCGAATTCCCCTCCTTTGGAAAAATAGGAGGTCAGCCTTGTCATGACCAGGGTATGGCCTCTGGAGAAAGCGCTCATATCCCATTCCGATTTTTCCTGAAGAACCAGTTCTTTCAGCCGCTTGGCATCGGTAAAGAGGGTGTGATTGATGACTTCTCCCAAAAGGTCCATGAGCTTGTCCGTCTTGGACGTCAGGGCTTTGGCCCGGATGGTGAGAGCCGGCAGATAGGAAGATGTATCATTCACCTTCCCGTAGCCGTTCAGGGCAAAGCTCATGCCGCCGGTATAGGCATTGGACAGGCGGGCCAGTTCGGTGTAGCTGTGCTTTGTGGTGGAAAGGCTTCTAAGCAGGGAAGAAAGGAGTATGGCATAGGGAATATCCGCTTCCTTCAGATTTCCCAGGGTGAAATAAAGATTCAGGTAGGTAATGCCGTTCGTATGAACCTGAAAATGGAAATGGTCTACGCCGGATACGCTTTCTTTTTCCAGCACCTCTTCTTCTATGGGCCGTTTCAGGTCTTTTCTGGAAAGGAGAGGAATGGTTTTCAATGCTTCTTCTGTTTCGCCGGAGGCCTGTCTTTCCTTCAGGGCTTTGGTGGAGGCCATGATTTTTTCCAGCTGTTCGTCGGAAAGGCTGCTCTTGAAGGATGCCAGTTTTTCCGCCGTTTCCTGATTCGCCTTTTCCGTGAGTCCCTTTTCCGGCTTCATGGTAATGAGAACCTGGTGGGGATTCTTAATCACATAGCGGAGCAGCAGGTTTTCAAAATAGTTGGTTTTCAGGTTCTTCCGCAGGGTGTTCATATCATCAATGTAGCGCAGCGCATCCATGGGATTCCTGTCGTAAAGCCACATATCCATGGCACGGACGCCGTAGAAAAGTCCCTTTGGCCTTCCCTGGTAGTCATTTTCACGAGCCGTAAATTCAGTGCGGTTCAGTGCGGCTTCCAGCATGTCTTTGTCAATCCCTTTGAGGGCAATGGAACGAAGGGTACTGTCCACTACATCTGCAAAAGCGGCCTGCTTATCCACTTCCGAGCCGGTGGCTTCCACAATCCATACAGGCTGCTTGTAGCTGTCACCGTAGGAACCGGACAGGTCGCTGCCAAGGCCTGCATCCAGTACCGCCTGCTTCAGAGGAGCGCCGTCCATATCGATGAGTACATAGTTAAGAATACGGAAAGCCAGAGAGTCCATGGTGGTCATATGGTCGTTGAAAGCGGTGTAGAGCGCATGGATGGCCTTGCCTTCGGTACTTTCATTTTCCGCAATGCCGTAGGGAGCGGTGAGAGATACCCTTTTACTGAAGGGAGCCTGGGTTTTAACCATAGAATCCACATTTCTTCTATCGAAAGCAGACAGGTATTCCCTGTCCAAATAGTCCAGCGTCTTTTCAATATCCATATCGCCGTAGAGGTAAATATAGCTGTTGGATGGATGATAAAAACGGCGGTGGAATTCTGTAAATTCACGGAAAGAAAGGGTAGGAATCACTTCCGGGTCCCCGCCGGATTCCACGCCGTAGGTGGTGTTGGGGAAAAGCTTTTCCATGGCCCGGTCTTCCATAATGGCTTCCGGAGAGGAAAGAGCCCCCTTCATTTCGTTGTATACCACTCCATTGTAGGTCAGAGGCGCATCTTTGTTTTCCAGCTCGTAATGCCAGCCTTCCTGCATGAGAATCTGCGGATTTTTCAGGCAGTTGGGATAGAAAACCGCATCCAGGTACACATCCATGAGATTGTGGAAATCCACATCATTTCTGCTGGCAATGGGATACATGGTCTTATCGGGCCAGGTAATGGCATTGAGGAATGTGTTGAGGGACCCTTTGGCCAGCTCCACGAAAGGCTCCTTCAGCGGATATTTCCGGGAACCGCAGAGGGTGGAATGTTCCATGATATGGGGTGTGCCCTTGGAATTATCCGGTGTGGTGCGGAAACAGATATAAAATACTTTGTTATCATCGTCATTATCAAGATACATGAGACGGGCGCCGCTCTTGACGTGCTCCATCAGGTACGCATCGGAATTAACTTCTTCAATATGAGACATGGAGTTCACGCGAAATCCGTGAACCATATCGCCCATTTTCCATTTCATATAAAACCTCCAGAACGTACGAAAAAGCGCAGGCGCATACCTGTGCTTTTTCTGTTATAAAATGCAGATTATTCAGCTTTGGCAGCAGGGAAAAATTCATCATGAATCGCCTGCACTGCCTTATCCAGATCTTTTCTTAAAATAAGACAGGAAATACTGATTTCAGAGGTGCTCACAATATCAATATTCACACCGGCCCTTCCCAGGGCGCCGAACATACGGGCTGCTACGCCGGGAGTGCCGAGCATGCCGGCACCAACCACAGAAACCTTAGCCGTGTCATCATCATAAATGACCTCTTCCAGCTTTCCTTCATCCCGCATCTGCTCCAGAACCCGTTTAGCATCAGGCAGATCCGTATCTTCGATAGTGAAGATAATGTCTGTTTTATCATCATTGGAATTCCTTACGCTCTGCACAATCATATCAACGGTGATATTATCTTCAGCCAGAGCGGAGAATACCATGTACGCCACGCCGGGAATATTTCTAAGCCCCAGCACAGCAATCCTTGCAGCATGGGCATCCTGCGCCACGCCTCTTACTGATTCATTCTTTCCATCCATTGTGCATACCTCCCGGATAATGGTGCCTTCTTCATCGGTAAATGTAGACCGTACATGAATCGGAATATGATACTTCATGCCCAGCTCCACGCTGCGAGGCTGCATAACGCCGGCCCCCAGCCTTGCCATTTCAAGCATTTCCGTATTAGTGATTTCCTTCATCTTGACGCAGCCCTTCACATGACGGGGATCAGCAGAATAAATGCCATCCACATCAGTAAAGATTTCGCACATATCCGCATGCATGGCTCCCGCCAGCGCCACTGCCGTAGCATCAGAGCCGCCGCGGCCAAGGGTAGCCACATCGCCATTGGGCATCAGACCCTGGAAACCGGCCACAATCACGATTTTGCCCTCTTCCAGTTCCCGAAGCACCCGGTCCGGTTTCACATCATCAATCGTAGCCTTTCCATAAGCGCCGCCGGCTATAATGCCTGCCTGGGGGCCGGTCAGGGAAATCGCCGGAACGCCCAGCTTTCTGAAAGTCATTGCCATCAGCGCAATGGACATCTGCTCTCCCGTAGCCAGGAGCATATCCATTTCTCTGCCGTGATTGACAGAAGAAACCTGGGATGCCAGATCCAGAAGATCATCTGTGGTGTCCCCCATGGCGGATACCACGATCACGATCTTATCCCCCGGCTTCCGATCGCGAAGAACGCGGTTTGCAATATTCAGCATTTTTTCCGGTGTAGCCACCGAACTTCCACCGAACTTCTTAACATAAAGTGCCATTTACATCCCTCATTTACTGAGTAATCCATATATCTACAACTTAGAAAATTTTATCATGCCCGCCCATTTATGTAAAGAACATTGTTAAAAATTGGGGCGTTCAAGGCCCCTTTCGGAGAGCTTGCCCTTTATCGATGGTGCCCCTGCCTGCAGGGCGGCAGAACGCGTCAAAGGGATGCCTTCCTGCTTTAATTGTCAGTCAGGGAGATAACGAAGGAAGATGGCGGGAAGTAGAACAGCTGATGTCTGCCAGTTTGATAGTCTATCATCTTCTCAGAACTCGATTCCCTTCCTGGCGCGGATGCCCTTTTGGAAAGCATGCTTCACCAGGGTCATTTCCGTCACCGTGTCCGCCAAATCAATGAGTTCTTTCGGCGCATAGCGGCCGGTGAGAATCATATTGAGCCTTGGCGGCCTTTCCCGGATCAGCCCTGCTACCTCTTCCGTTTCCAGCATGCCGAAGTGGATGGCGTAGTTGATTTCATCAAGCACAATCAAATCCCAGGCGCCGCTCATGACTTCCTTTCTCACCATATCCCAGGCCCGGCGAGCCAGTTCTTTCTTTTCCGCCAGTCTTTCCTCGTTTTCCGGATCTTTTTTATTGTGGAACACAAAACCGTCGCCCATGGGTCTGATTTCTATGCGCCCCTCTGCTTTCCCCAGCGTTTCGATGGCCTTCAGCTCCCCGTACTTCCAGGCCCCTTTGATGAACTGGAGAATCAGAACTTTCTGTCCGTCGCCCCAGGCGCGGATGGCGGTCCCAAGAGCAGCAGTGGTCTTTCCTTTGCCCGTTCCCGTATTAATAAGCACAAGTCCTTTTGTTTCCATATGTTTCCCTTTCTTGGACAGGAAATCAGATATGGAAGGAATGTTCCTTCCATATCGAATCATTACCTATTTTTATAAGCCAGACAGGAAGCCAGAAATTTATCCGCTGCCTTTGGATTTCCCTCAAAAGACAGATGGAGATAGCTGGCCAGCACATTGCCCCTGGCAAAGCCTTCCAGATGACCCTCTTTCTGCCTCGTCCCCTTTAAGTTGTAGGCCCAGGGAAAATCGTCATCGCAGGCAAGGGTGGAAAAATGGAATTCGTGGCCCTTCAGGATATCTCCTTCATCAGCTATGATACTCTTCCTCAGCGCTTTCCCGGTCACATAGCCCACCCGCTGCAGCTTTTTCTGCATTTCGCATACGCCCGGCACCAAGCCTGCCATTTCATAAGCGTCGCCGTCAAATCCCTGGATTTTCCGGCAAAGATACATAAGCCCGCCGCATTCCGCATAGACAGGCATGCCGGAAGCCGCAGCCTGCCGGATGGAATCCTTCATGGACCTGTTATTTTCCAGCTCATGGAGGAACATTTCAGGAAAACCGCCGCCAAAAATGAGCCCGTCCACATCAGGAACAACGCTGTCCCTTAAAGGGCTGAAATCGATGAGCTCCGCCCCCATTTTTTCCAAGGCATGAAGACTGGCCGGATAATAGAAGGAGAAAGCTTCATCCCTGGCCACGGCAATACGGACCGGAACCTTCTTCTTTTCTTCCCTGTCTTTTTCCACGAGAAGCGAAGGTGCGCTTTTGGCAATGGACAACAGCTTCTCCGTATCCACCCAGCGGCCTGCATCTTCTCCCATATGGCGGATCAGGTCCGCCGTTTCGATTTCCGTCACCGGAGTCAGGCCCAGATGGCGCTCCGGCGTCTTGAGGCCATCGTCCCGATGGTAGGCGCCGATGACAGGCATATGGATTTTCTCCATCACATCCCGCACCATGGCTTCATGACGATCAGAGCCCAGCCGATTCAGAATCACGCCGGCTATATGGGTATCCCTGTCATATTCCCGAAATCCGAGAGCCGTGGCAGCGATACTGTAGCCCACGGACTTGCAGTCCAGCACAAGGATAACCGGCGCTTTGAGCCTTTTGGCAATATCAGCCGAGGAGCTGACCCCTTTGGCGCCGCCGTCATAGAGGCCCATGACCCCTTCAATAATGGAAATATCCGCATCTCTGGAAAGATAGGAAAAATTGGACACCAGATGATCCGCCGGCGTCATCCAGGTATCCAGGTTGTAGGAAGGTCTCCCTGCCGCCTTTTCATGGAAACCGGGATCAATATAGTCCGGGCCCACCTTGAAAGGCTGGGCCTTCAGTCCCTTGGAGTGGAAATAAGCTAAAAGTCCGGTAACAATGGTGGTTTTCCCCACTCCGCTGTTTGTCCCCGCAATCACCACCCGGGGACGGATAAGCCCTGCCATTTATTTATCTCTCTTGGCAATAATGGTGCTGAGATAATTGGGTTTATAGTCGGCAGGCAGGCTGTCAATATCGCGAATCACGATTTCATCAGGAAGCCCGGCGCGGGAAACCATGACAGACCGCTTGATCATATGGTGCTTTCTCAGTTCCTCCTGCACAAAGGCAAAGCTCTTATACACCTTCATAATCACCGCATTGTCGGAAGCGGAAAGAGCCTTGTCAAACTTCTCGTGATCAGCAGTAGCAGGAATAATGAGCACATTTTCCTCCCACTCCGTCACAGGAAGGCCGATGTAAGAAGCAATCCCCAGAAAAGCAGGAATGCCCGGAATCGTTTCCACCTCATAATCCGGAGAATCCTTGAATTCATTGAAAATATACATATACGTGCTGTAGAGCATAGGATCTCCCAGAGTCAGAAATACCAGATTTTTCCCTTCATCCAGCTTCTCCGCAATGATTTTCCTGTTTTCAGCCCACTGTTTTTCTACAGCCGCCATGTCCGTATTCATCTGGAATACCATGGGAAGGATAGCAGTCTTATCAGAAATATAGGGCTTTGCAATGTTAAAAGCCACAGACCCCTCTTTCTTCTCCGTCTTTGGCGTAATAATCATATCAGCCGCCCGGATAGCCTCCACAGCCTTCACAGTCAGCAGCTTGGAATCCCCCGGTCCCACACCGATCCCATATAATTTTCCCTTATTCATATGAAATACCTCCTCATAAAATATACATAGTACTTTTATATTGTATCATCTGCGCCCAAAGGTAGCAAAAAGTTCTTATGGACACACCCGCAGGGTGTGAAGGTTCTTAAGATGAACCGGCCGTTGGCCGGCGGGTCCGTAAGTTTGACGGCCTTTCAGGCCGAGGGTTGTGGTATCGCCCTCTCGGGCGATGAGTATAAAGTCAGCGTTACGGGATTGGCTTTCTATATCATATGACATGATAATCATTCTGCAGATTGACTCGCTGCGCTCGCCCCCTATCCGGCTTCGCCATTGGACACACCTGCGGTGTGAGGGTTCAAAAGGTTCAGGGGTTCAGAGGGTGGTGGTGGCGCCCTTCGGGCGCAGATTTAAAAAAATATTTTCAAAACCCCTTGCAATTTTGGAATCTATCTGTTATGATAATACAGTCGCAAGAAACATGCGTCTAGGGGCATAGCGCAATTGATAGAGCAACGGTCTCCAAAACCGTAGGTTGGGGGTTTGAGTCCCTCTGCCCCTGCCAATTTGGCCCAATAGCTCAGCTGGATAGAGCACTTGACTACGAATCAAGGTGTCGGGGGTTCGAATCCCTCTTGGGTCACCATGAAATCCGCTAAACAGCAGTTTAGCGGATTTTTTATTGTGCGTAAAGGAACGTGGGACACGCCTACGGCGTGAGGGTTCAAAGGGTTCAGAAGGTTCATAGGGTTCAGAGGGTGGCGGATTGCCGCTCTGCGGCAATGCTTATAAAATCAGCGTTACGGATTAACCTATCTGCATCATACGTCATGCAAAGCATTCTGCTGATTGGCTCACTGCGTTCGCCTCCCCCTATCCGGCTTCGCCGGACTTCCCCCTATGCAGGGGGCAGAATAAAGCTCTGAAAAGCAGTCCTTTCATAAGCAGCTCACAGCATAACGGAGCTTTATAGTGCCCCCACGAAGTGGGGGTGGCAAAGGAACTGGATTCATAGGGGAGCCCCGCGACCCGCGAATCCAGTGACATGCTTCCCACCGGGTGGCAAGGGAACTTGATTCGCAAGGAGCCGTAGGCGACTGAGAATCAAGTGACACGCTTCCCACCGGGCAAGGTGGTGGCGCCAGCCGCCAAAGGGAGAACCGTCGAAATGACAGGCGCCGTCATGACTCTCCCCCCATAGTGCCCCTGCAGGCAGGTGGAACAGGGGCATAAAAAAGGACCTCCGAAGAGGTCCCCCATGGCAGACAATGGATGATAATAATGACAGTGAATCGGATGTCCTTATTTGGCCAGGGCGTCTTTTCCGCCTGCAATGCCGGGGTGGGTCATTTCATAGGGCGAGAGGATGCGGGTCATGGCTTCTTTGGTGACCAGCTGCTTCTTCAGAATGATTTCACGCACCGGTTCGCCGGTGGTGTAGGCCTCTCTGGCAGTGGCAGCGCATTTTTCGTAGCCGATGTGGGGCAGCAGGGCTGTGATGACGCCGACGCTGTGGTCCACCCAGTACTGGCACTGTTCTCTGTTGGCCTTCATGGTTTTCAGCAGCTTTTCATTGAAGGTGTTCACCGCATTGGTGAGGAAGCGGAAGGAGTTGAAAATGTTGAAGGCAATCACCGGTTCCATGACGTTCAGTTCCAGCTGGCCGTTTTCTACAGCCATGCTGATGGCCAGATCGTTGCCGATGACCTGGTAGCAGGTCTGGTCAAGCACCTCTGCAATCACCGGGTTTACCTTGCCCGGCATGATGGAGGAGCCGGGCTGACGGGCTTCCAGCTTGATTTCATTGAGGCCGCAGCGGGGACCGGAGGCCATGAGGCGGATATCATTGGCCATTTTGATGAGGGACAGGGCTGTCACCTTGAGGGCGCAAGATACATCGGCATAGCAGTCGGTGTTGTTGGTGGCATCGATCAGGTTCGGCGCCGTTTCAAACCGGAATCCCGTAATTTCCGACAGGGTATAGGGGAAAAGCTTGATGTATTCCGGTTCTGCATTGAGGCCGGTGCCTACGGCGGTACCGCCCATATTCAGATCCTTCAGGGCCTCCAGGGAGCGGGTGATCCTTGCCATGCCCCGGCGTACCATGGAAGCGTAGGCATTCATTTCCTCGCCCAGGGTAATGGGCACAGCGTCCTGGAGATGGGTGCGGCCCATTTTCAGCACGTCCTTGAATTCCTTTCCCTTCGCCTCAAAGCCCTCTGCCAGCCGTTCCAGCGCATCCGTGAGAGCCACAGCCTTGCGGCAGAGGCATACCTTGATGGAAGTGGGGAATACGTCGTTGGTGGACTGGGCCATATTGGCATGGTTATTGGGCGAAATGATATCATAGCGGCCCTTTTCATAGCCAAGAATTTCAAGAGCACGGTTGCACAGAACCTCATTCATATTCATGTTGATGGAAGTACCTGCGCCGCCCTGGATGGGGTCCAGAGGAAACTGGTCCAGCATTTTGCCGTCCATGATTTCATCAGCAGCCTGGATAATGGCTTCTCCAATGGTCTTGTCCATGCGGCCTGTCTTCAGATTGGTGAGGCAGGACGCCTTTTTCACGGAAGCCATGGATTTGATGAAATCCGGATCCAGATGAGCTCCGGTAATCTGGAAATTTTCCTTAGCCCTCATGGTCTGAACCCCATAGTAAACTTCATCAGGTACTAATTTTTCTCCCAGAAAATCATGTTCCTTGCGCATTTTTAAATTCCTTTCCATGCAGATTCTGCAATAATACAAAATTTTGAAAAATAAGTTCAATGCAATCGGAATACTCAAATCTATTACTTAAAATCATGCCTATGACCAAAAGCGGCGGGGAAGCCTGTCCCCCCGGAAGGCCTCCCCGCCACGTAAAAAGGCGTCTGATAAAAAGCATATCAGACGCCTTTGCCAGTCATATTCACTTTGAAGAAGAAAGCCTTACGGTTCCTTCATCTGTGGCTAAGTGTACACCTGTCACTGAAATCTGTCAAGTGGTATCTCCAATTATGTATGAGAACGGAAAAAAATGATAAACTATAAATAATCAGAGTTGTCATGGCTCGCCGCCGGAAAGGAGTTCCTATGAATACATCACCCATACCGCTTGCAGAATTTTCCAGGGAAGAAGGCCTCATTTCACCTGATTTTGAGCACCTTCCCCTTACGCTGCCCCGCCGCTGCCTCATGGCCTTTCTGGGAGAAAAACGGATTGCCGCTTTTGCGGAGAAGAGAGGCGGAAAGGTGCTGGGCACCTTCCTCTCCCTCACCAAGCCCTTTCCCCTCTATGAAATCCCCGGAGAAAAAGAGCCCCTCCTTCTGGTACAGGCGCCTGCCGGCGCCCCGGCGGCAGTGCTCATCGAAGACCGCCTCTTTGCCTACGGCGCAGAAAAAGTACTGGCCATCGGCTGCTGCGGCTCCCTTGCTGACATTCCGGAAAACTGCTTCTTCCCCATCGAAAAGGCCCTCCGGGACGAAGGCACCTCCTACCACTACCTGCCGCCATCCCGCTTCATTGAGCTGGACAAAGAGCCCCTTCTTCACCTGAAGAACTATTTCCGAAAGAAAAACCTTCCCTTCTCCCCTGCCGTCACCTGGACCAGCGACGGCTTCTTCCGGGAAACGGAAGAAAAAATCCGGCGCCGCCGCCAGGAAGGCTGCAGCCTGGTGGACATGGAAGCCAGCGCCCTGGCCGCCTGCGCCAGATACAGAGGAAAGGAATTTGCGGAAATCATGTTCACCGCCGACACCCTCTCTTCCCTCACCCACGACCAGCGCCGCTGGGGAAAAGAAAGCCGGAACGCTGCCCTCCTGCTGGGCATGGAAGCGCTGGAGGAAATCTAAAGGGGCTGCCCTGGCAGAGGGTCCAGAGAGTGACCGCAGCAGATGATGGTGCAATGATAACAGCTTCTTCGCAGCCATGCGCCCATGCCCCAGCATCCATAGTCCCACCGCTTCAGCGGGGAAAAGGTGGCAGCGCAGCTGCCAAAAGGGCCTGCCAGGACGATTCTCTGCCAGAGCGGCAGGCAGCCTGCCATCCTATGGCGGAAATCAAAAAAGGCTGTGAAAAAATGTAAATCATTTCTTCACAGCCCCTTTTGGGTGTCTTTTTTTTTGTGTCAATGACAGTAAGGGGCTTGTCCTCATTGTCATCTCGAGCGGAGCTCCATGTCGTTAGCAGGGCAAAGGGTTCCAGGCACTATAGAGACTCTGAGTCGAGAGATCTCCTGCCACCGTGCTCCCGGTACCATTAGGAAGTGAGATTTCTCCACTACGCAACGCTTTCGTCGAAATGACGGTGGGGCAGGATAGCATCTGTGTCATTTCTTCACAGCCCCCTTTTTTCATCAGCCCAGGTCTTTCAGCAGGTCATCCACATGGGAAGCGGCCTTGACCTTTCTGTATTCCTTCACCAGATTCCCCTCTTCGTCGATGATGAAGGTGGATCTTTCGATGCCCATATACTTTCTGCCGTACATGCTCTTTTCCTTGAGCACGCCGTAAAGGTTCACCACTTTCTCTTCTCCGTCTGAAAGGAGGGGGAAGTTCAGTTCATTTTTATCCCGGAAATTGCAGTGCTTTCTGACAGAGTCCCGGCTCACGCCGACGACTGCATATCCCAGGGCTTTGAAGTCTGCCAGGTGGTCCCGGAAGGCCTTGGCCTCCAGGGTGCAGCCCGAGGTATTGTCCTTGGGATAGAAATAGAGAATCACCTTCTGTCCTTTGAAGTCATGAAGGGATACCTCTTTCCCTTCGTCGGAAGGAAGGGTAAAGTCCGGTGCCGGTTTTCCAATTTCAAGTGCCATATAGTCCTCCTTTAAAAGAATGAACCCTTTGTGAATCATTCTGTTAATTCGATTTCTTTCAATATAGTACCACAAAACAGATTTTTCTGAAAGAGCTTTTCCATCATAAAAGCGGCAGCCCGGAAGGCGCCGCTTTTTTATTTCCATTATATTCCGAAAAACACCGGCTCCCTCCTGCCTTACATAAGTCCTCTCACCAGAATAATGAAGATGAGAAGAGGCAGCACATACTTGAAATAGGGAAGAATCCAGCGGGGCATTTTCAAACCTTCCCCGGTATTCACTTCCTTCAGATAGTTTTCAAAGCCCCAGCCGTATTTGGTAACGCAGAAGAGGGCGAAAATGATGGAACCCAGGGGAAGGATCAGGCTGCTGACGATGAAGTCCTCCGTATCCAGAATGCCCCGGCTGCCCAGGATATGCACGTCGGACCACAGATTGAAGCCCAGCACACAGGGAATGCTCCCGAAGAAAACCAGGGGCAGCAGCACCAGCACCGCTTTTTTGCGGCTCCAGCCGAAATTGTCCATGCAGTTGCCGATGAGGGCTTCAAACACCGCCGTTACCGTAGAGAAGCTGGCGAAGGTCATGAACACGAAGAAAAGGGAGCCCCAGAGCTGACCCATGGGCATATGGATGAAAATATTGGGCAGGGTCACGAAAATCAGGGACGGTCCCTCCGACGGCTCCACGCCGAAGGCAAAGCAGGCCGGAAATATGATCATCCCTGCCAGAAGAGCCACGAAGGTATCCAGCGCCGTAATGCGCACCGCTTCTCCGGTGAGCGCATGGTCACGGCTCATGTAGCTGGCAAAGATTTCCATGGACCCCTGGCCCACAGACAGGGTAAAGAAGGCCTGGTTCATGGCTGCTGCCGCCACATTGCCGATGCCCGCTTCCACAGCCCGGTTCCAGTCAGGCAGAAGGTAGAACTCCAGCCCCTTTCCGGCGCCCGGCAGAAGGATGCTGTTCACCGCCAGAATCACAATGAGCCCCAGAAGGCCCAGCATCATACATTTCGTCACCTTTTCCAGACTTTTGGCCACGCCGCCGGCGCACACCAGAAATCCCACCAGTACATTGATGCCCATGAAAATCATCATTTCCACAGGATCCGCCACCATGCTGTCAAAGGCTTTCGCCACCTCCTGCGGCGAAAGGCCGTGGAAGGAGCCGTCCAGAAAACGGACAAAATAATCTACCATCCACCCGGAAATGGTGGTGTAGTACACCATGAGGATAAAGCTCCCCAGAAGGCACACCCAGCCATGGATATGCCACCAGCTGCCCTTCGGCTCCAGGGCCTGAAACCCCCGCAGGGCACTCTTGTGACTGGCCCGTCCTACAGCCAGCTCCATGGTCACCACCGGTATGCCCAGTAAAAGTAGAAATGCCAGGTAAAACAGGACAAACACGGCACCACCGTATTCCCCGGTAATATAGGGGAATTTCCACACATTCCCGATGCCGATGGCGCAGCCTGCACTGACCAGGATGAATCCCAGCCGGGACTTAAAGCTGTCTCTTTCTTCCATTCTTCTTTCCTCCCATTTCCATAAATTCCAGAGAACACCCCGTCCTGCCGGAAAAATGGATGACCCATAAAAAAACTCCCTGCCCCATTTTCTGGCAGAAAGAGTACCGGACCCTTCGCCGGCATAAAATATACATACCTTTTTATTATACAACAGGTTCTTGAAAAGGAAAAGACGCCCTTCTTCCATACAGAAAGCCCTCACCGCACTCAGAGTCTCCCCTCTTTCCGAAAAGAAAGGAACAGGGCAAGGAACTGCAGGAGGGAAAGGAAAAGGAGTACCAGTAACGCTTCAGCGGTCCCCAAGGCGGTGGCCCGGGCGAAATCCCCGGCCCCATCTGTCTGGGCGGCAGACACAATGGCCGCAGCCACGGCAGTACCCACGGCGCCGGAGAGCTGCTGGGCCGTGTTGCAGATGGCGTTGCCGTCAGGCTTCATGGACCTTTCCAGCACGGAAAGGCTGTAGGTCAGAATATTTCCTACCGACAGCCCCTGGCCGACAGCGAAGAAAAGGTAGCAAACCGTCAGAATCCCGGTGGAAGCAAAAGGCAGGGCGGCGTTGAACAAAACCATGGACAGGATGAGAAACATACTTCCCAGAAGCACCGGGCGCCTGGCGCCGAAACGGTCATAAATCCGGCCCGACAGGGGCGCAAAGAGGGCGCCCAGCAAACAGCCCGGCAGAAGGATGCAGCCGGCGGCGAAGGCATTTTCCCCGGTCACAATCTGGGAAAAACAGGGGAGCAAAAATCCCAGAGCCAGGCACAGGAACTGGAGCAGTGACAGCCCCAGCGCCCCCAGCACGAAAGGCCTGTTTCTCAAAGCCCGGATATTCAGAAGCGGCCGTTTCCCCTGATTTGCCAATTTCTTCTCTTCCTTCCGAAAAAGGAAAAGAGCCAGCAGAAAACCGGCAAAAAGAAGGGCCGCCGTAAAAGTGATGCGCCCATGGCCCAGCTCCGTGCAGCCCAGAAGAAGACAGGTGAAGGAAAGGGCCAGGTACAGAAGGCCCATGGCATCAAAGGAAGGCCGGCAAAGATCGGAAGACTGGCGCACCGACAGGCCGCCCAGCACAAAGGATAGAAGAAGCAGCGGAAGCACGGCCCAGAAAATCATGCGCCAGCCCCAAAGACTCACAATGTATCCACCAATGGAAGGCCCCACCGCCGGCGCCAGAGCGCAGACCAGCATGGCTGCCCCCACCATGAACCCCAGCCGGTTAAGAGGCGCCTGGTCCATAATGATATTAAACATGAGCGGCAGCGCAATACCTGTGCCTGCCCCCTGTAGAATCCGTCCCAGAAGGAGCAGCAGGAAATCCGGCGACCAGGCCCCCAGAAGAGTACCCAGGATGAAAAGGCCCGAGGCCGTGAGAAAAAGCCTCTTCATCAAAAACCGCTCCTTCAGATATCCCGACAGCGGAATCACCACCGCCAGCACCAGGAGATAGCCTGTGGTAATCCACTGCACCAGGGCCGTGGAAACGGAAAACTCCTTCATGAGAGAAGGAAATGTCACATTCATGGCCGTTTCAATGACCACGCCGGTAAAAGAAAGAATGCCTGCGGCAATGATGGAAAAAACAAGCTTCCTGTCCAGACGGCGTTCAAACTGCATAGTACTGCTTCCTTTCAAATAGAGTTTTGGGACACGCCTTGGGTGTGAGGGTTGACGGGGCCCTTGGCCCCGAGGGTTGTGGCCGCCTGTCGGCGGCGGGTTGTGTAGAAGGGTTGAGGAAAAGGGTTCTTAAGATGGACCGGCCTGAGGGCCGGAGGGTTCGTAAGTTTGACGGCCCTTCGGGCCGAGGGTTGTGGTGGCGGCTAACGCCGCAAGTTTTAAAAAAGGGGCGTGGCTGGCGCCGCGGGTTGTGTAGAAGGGTTGTGTTCGCTTCGCTCAGGGGGCGACAGCGCCTGCGGCGCTGAAGGTAGCGGATTGCCGCTCTGCGGTGCACAGCGAACACATTTTGAAGGAGCGCTAGCGACGCGCAAAATGTAGTG
>ENA-ORRU01000296-ORRU01000296.1-human-gut-metagenome-genome-assembly--contig:-NODE-296-length-41237-cov-114.276431_pt1 | contig 41237 bp, 38 predicted proteins | sample MGYA00242184_ERZ509151 | MGnify/ENA primary metagenome ERZ509151 (study PRJEB26280, sample SAMEA2338667) | human gut metagenome | biome: human gut; feature: human-associated habitat; material: faeces... | reverse complement strand
ACACGATTGGCAACTTCTCGGGCAAAGCCCATTTCGTGGGTTACTACCACCATCGTCATGCCTTCAGCAGCCACATCCTTCATCAACTGCAATACTTCTCCTACCATCTCCGGGTCGAGCGCAGAAGTAGGTTCATCGAAAAGAAGAACCTCCGGATTCATTGCCAGGGCACGGACGATGGCTACACGCTGCTTCTGTCCGCCCGAAAGACTATCCGGGTAACTGTCTGCCTTGTCCAGCAATCCGATGCGGGAGAGAAGCTCTGTAGCCTTCTCATCCGCCTCTTCACGGGTCATCTTCCCCAACTCTACCGGTGCCAGCATGATATTGCGGCGGATGGTCATGTTCGGGAAGAGATTAAACTGCTGGAACACCATACCCACCCGCTGACGCATCTTGTTGATATCTACATCCCAGGAGGTAAGGTCTATACCATCGATCAGAATCTTTCCCTCCGTAGGTTCCTCCAAGAGATTGATGGAACGCAGGAAGGTACTCTTGCCACAGCCCGACGGGCCGATAATGGCAACCACTTCGCCCTGCTTGACGGAAGTGGTAATGCCTTTCAGGACTTCGTTGTCGCCGAAGCGCTTGCGAAGTCCTTCTATCTTGATTATCTCGTTCATTTTATCCATTCTATTATCTTTCGCTCTTTCTCAAACGCTTTTCCAACTTTCTCACTCCGGCATTTAGTCCGAGGACGATGATGAGATACAGGCAGGCAACTACACCCAACGGCATCATTGCCTCGTAGGTGATGCTGCGGATGATATCGGAACCCTTGGTAAGATCCACGAGACCGATGTAACCGCTGATGGAAGTCTCCTTGAGCAGGGTGATGAGCTCATTACCCATCGCCGGCAGCACATTCTTGAAGGCTTGTGGCAGGATGATGAGTCGCATGGTCTTGCCATAAGAAAGACCGAGACTTCTACCCGCTTCCATCTGTCCCTCATCTACCGACATGATACCCGAACGGATGACCTCGGCAATATATGCCGCAGAGTTCAAGCCGAAGGCTATGACGGCTACCAGAATCTTGTTGACATCGGCTGAGGCGAAGACCACATAATAGATGATGAGCAACTGCACCATGGTAGGTGTACCACGCATGATGGTGAGATACAACTGGCAGAGCATATTCGGAATGCGCCAACCGCCACGGCGTTCATGACGGGCACGTATGATGGCTATCAGCGTACCGAGAATCACGGAAAGGATGATGGCGAAGAAGGTGATGATGAGCGTATTGCCCAATCCCTGCAGGAGATACTCATAGCGGTTGTCGTCGATGAAGCAAGACTTGAACTTATCCAGAAATCCATGCTGTGCACCAGCTACTTCTGCATTTCCGGAATTTACCATGATGACCTGTCGCACATCGGCATAGGAATCGGTGAATCCGATGTTCTTCTCCCGCTCGGGGGTGACGGTAATACCGGCGATACCGGCATCAGCCTTACCAGCCTGTACGGAAGTGATGATGGCATCAAACTCCATATCGAGAATCTCGACATCCACGCCCAGCACATCGCCGATGGCATTCGCCACATCTACATCGATACCCACAATCTTACCATCCTGATAGTACTCGAATGGTTCGAAGGTGGCGTTGGTGGCAAAGCGGAGACTCTTCTTCAATCCGAGCTTCTGCAGTGCTTCCGGTCCTACCTTCTTCACATCCGAAGTCTTAGGCGTATAAGCCACGGCAATACCCCGTTCCAGATGACGGTTGACGATGGAATCGATGACGCCATTCTCCTTCAGGATACGGATGGCATGATTGATGGACTGCCGCAATTCGGCATGATCCTTCGCCACACAGATGGCGAAAGAGGAGGCATCGAAGGTTTCCGGCAGAATGCGGAGAGAAGGATTCACCCGCTGGAATGCCTTGGCTGGTGCCTCATCGGTCACCATACAGTCGATCTTACCCTGGAGGAGCGCCTGAATGGCATCGGCTCCCTTGTTGTATCGTTCTACCTTGGTGCCATCTCCTTTCTTTTCCAACTCTGTGGCAAGTCCGTCGCTGGTGGTACCTAACTGTACGCCGATAACGGCACCCTGCAAATCAGCCTTCGCCTTCAACTGCTTCTTCGCATCGGAAGAATCCGAGCCGCAGGAAGACAGGAGAAGACAGACTGCTATTACTAAAGTACTTAAACTAAATCGTTTTAATCTGTTATAAATCATCTAATTAATCATTATTCTCCTTTAAAGCCTTTTGCCAAACCGCCCTCGCTGGTTTCCTTATAGAGCGAAGGGAGATCGTGACCGGTCTGTCGCATCACCTCTACTACTCTATCGAATGATACGCTGTGATGACCATCCGAGAAGGAAGCGTAGAGATCAGCATCCAGGGCACGGGCAGCCGCAAAGGCATTGCGCTCGATGCAAGGAATCTGTACCAATCCGCAAACCGGGTCGCAGGTCATACCCAGATGATGCTCCAATCCCATTTCGGCAGCATACTCTACCTGGGCAGGACTACCACCGAAGAGCTGGCATGCCGCAGCTGAAGCCATCGCACAGGCTACACCTACCTCACCCTGGCAACCCACATCAGCACCACTGATAGAAGCATTGTGCTTGACGATGTTACCCACCAGTCCGGCAGTAGCCAAAGCACGGAGGATGCGCTCCTCGCTCATTTCATGAGCAGTATGCATATGGTAGAGTACGGCAGGAAGTACGCCACAGGCACCACAGGTAGGAGCCGTAACGATGGTACCGCCCGATGCATTCTCCTCACTCACCGCCAGTGCATAGGAATAAATCAGTCCGCGGCTCTGCAAGGAAGCACGATAGCCCTTTGCCTTGATATGATAGACAGCAGCCTTGCGCTGGAGTTTCAGCGGTCCAGGCAAGACACCCTCATGACTGAGACCATTGTGGATAGACTGCTTCATGGTATCCCAGACCTTACGGAGATAATCCCAGATATCCTTATCCTCGCATTTCTCCACGTATTCCCAGAAAGAGCGGCCGTTGTCGTAGCACCATTTCTGGATTTCCGCCATCGTCTTCAGGTCATAGACATCTTCAGCGCCCAACTCCGACTGTCCATCAGAACCATCCGAGATGGCACCGCCACCGATACTATAAACAATCCACTCGTCAATCACGTCGCCATTCAGGTCCTTGCCCACAAACTTCATTCCGTTAGGATGGAAAGGCAGGAAGACCTGAGGCTCCCAGATGATATGAACAACATGCTTCTTGAGCACTTCCTCGATAGCCACATCGGTCATGTGACCCTTGCCGGTAGCAGCCAGGGCACCATACAATGTTACTTCGTAGGACGAAGCATTAGCACAACGCTCCAGGAAGAGCTTAGCTGCGCGCTGAGGTCCCATCGTATGACTGCTCGATGGTCCCTTGCCAATTCGGTATAATTCCTTTAAAGATTTCATTTTTCTCGTATTATAATGTTATTGTTTTCATTTTAGGTATTTTCCCATTGCTGGTCTATTTCACCTGGGTGGCTCTGGTGATGACGATGTCTTCCAGCGGGCGGTCATTGTTGTCCTTGTTGGTAGCCACATTCTGGATCTTATCTACCACATCCATACCTTCCAGCACCTCGCCGAACACGGTATATCCATTGTCCAGATGAGGCACTCCACCATGCTTGATGTAACCCTGCTGCAACTGCTCGGATGGCAGAGCGTAGGATTTCGCACCCTCTCTCTTCTCCTTCTCTACATAGTATTCCATCTGTCGGGGTGAGAAGTTTCTGCCCCAGGTGATATAGAAATCGGTAGAAGCTGATGCCTTGGTTGGATTCTCATCATCCCCCTCACGGGCTGCACAGAGCTGACCGCGCTTGTGGTAATATTTAGGATAGATGATTTCGGCTGGTACCGTATAGTTGACATCAAACTTCTCCACCTTTCCGGGAGTAACCTTGCGACAGGAGTAATCACCACCCTGAATCATGAAGTTCTTGATGACACGCTGAAAGATACAGCCGTTGTAATATCCGCTGTTCACGAGCTTGAGGAAGTTGTCGCGGTGATGCGGAGTATCGTTATAAAGAGCCACACGGATATTGCCCATCGTGGTTTCCAGCAGTACCTCGTGGCAGGTGGTATCACGAGGTGTTTCCCAAGGGAGCAACTCATTGTCGAATGCCGGACGGGCAGTCTGCTGAGTAGGCTGAGTCTGTTCCTGCGCCATTGCCTGAGGAGCAAAAGCAGCCAGCAAAAGGGCAGATATCGTTATTATCTTTTTCATTTTCTTAATACTTAAATCTGTTTTTTATGTTATTGATTGCAAAGATAATGATTTTATTCTAAAAAGTTATGCTTTTCTCAAACTTTCTTTATATCTTTGCGTGCAAAATGACAGAAACGGGCAAAATGATGCTCAAAAATTGGTGAATAACATAAAAAGCTTCGAAAACGAGGCTACATAAACGATTTGATATGATGACAACAAAAAGATTATATCTTCTTCTCCTGGGCTTCGCACTGATAGGAATGAAAGCCCAGGCACAGCACGTGAGCTTCGGACCTCTGCACAGTCAGGATAGTCCGAGGGAAGACTGGCTGTTGCCAGGCGATACGGTATATCAGGACGGGAAAACCGTGGTATATGGCGGAAAACCGGTGAAGAATACCTACACCCCTATCCGGCATATCGATTCCAACAGTGACGAACTCTACAAGATGGGCAGTTATCTGAAGAATCCTCAGGATAGTGATTATTACAACAACCCAATTTCTAACCTGGTCAATACGGGAGGATTGGGAAACAGCTATGACTATTGGGGGAATGACTGGGGCAAATATGGCTGGAACCGATATGGCTGGGGACTCCATAAGGGACTGAACCTCTCGGTAGATCTTTCCGTCTTCGCCACTTTCGGCAAGCATGCGCCACACTGGGGCGGTTTTACCCAGACCATCAATGCCACGTATCTCACGCCGCTCACCAAGGACAACAAGCTGTGGATGGCTTTAGGTACCTATCTCAACAACATCAATTACGGAGGCGACAATTTCCGAGATGGTGGTGTGTATGGCGTTCTGGGCTATCAGATAAATGAGCACTGGGAGGCATACGTATATGGACAGGTAAGCGTTGCTAACAACTACAATTCCATCTACAACCGTTATGCCGGATATGGTCCTTACGGATATGGCAGATATGGTATGTATCCCGGCATCTGGGGAATGGGCGTGATGCCTGGAGGATATGGCATGGGTGCTGCCGGTGCCAATGTATTAGGTGCCGGAGTAAGATACACCAACAAGAACTTCTCCATCGGAGTAAGCGTTGAGGGCAATTGGTATAACACCCCAAAGACTCCTACCTATTACAAACAGTATGATTATCCGGTAAAATAAACGAAAGCCCCACACGGGCTGAAAGCCCAGAAGCTCCTAGCCCAGGGCAACACCCTGGGTTTACAAGGTATATAGCAAAATCGCCCTGTAAGGGCAAAAGCTTCTCATACACAAAGCTTTTGCCCTTACAGGGCGACAAACTTGCGCTCATGATTACCCAGGGTGTTGCCCTGGGCTAGGAGCTTCTGCCCTTTCAGGGCGTGCGGATTTACTTATTCCCCACAGATAATCTGAACGATGCGTTCTGCAGACCGTCCATCCCATCTATCAGGAATACCACCCTTCTTCCATTCACCCTTCACAATCTTCTCCATAGCCTGCTGAAGCTTCTCCGGATCTTCTGCAACGAGTTCGTTTGTTCCTACGGTTACGGTTTCCTGATGCTCGGTATAGCTGTTCAGGGTGATGCATGGCACCCCATTGAAGGTTGCCTCTTCTGCCACATTACCCGAATCGGTGATTACACCCATGGCGTGGGCTGAGAGATAAGAGAAATCGAGATAACCCTGAGGCTGCACAACCATGATACCTGACTGATGGTCAGCCACATCCTGGTAAGCCTTGAAGGCAAGCACGAATCCCAATGCCTTGCCACGCAAAGGAGCCAGAACCTTGATGCCTGCCTGGCGAGCCACACCGTCGATCGTCGAAATCAAGGTCTTCATCTCATCGATATTGTTGACGATGGCCTTGCGGTTCAAGGTAAGCACCATATACTTGCCATCCTCCAGATGCTGTTCATCCATCACCTGAGGACGCTTCATACGCTGCTGCAGGAATCGGATGTTATCGATGAGTACATTGCCCACCATATAGACCTTAGAGAGTTCGGCACCCTCCTTGTTGGCGATACTGTTGTTGGAGATACCTGCAGTGAAGAGGATATCAGAGAGTCCATCAATCACCAGACGGTTGATTTCCTTCGGCATGGTGATATCGAAGCTACGGGTACCTGCGGCGATGTGAGCCAACTGAACGCCCTGCTTCTTGGTGACGATAGCCACAGCCATAGTAGAAGCCAGATCGTCCACCACAATCACCACATCCGTAGGATTCTGCTGGAGATAGCGCTCAAACTGAGCCATCACCATACCGGTCAGCTCATTCATATTCTCACATTCCACGCCCAGATAAACATCCGGCTTGCGGATACCCAAGTCAGAGAAAAGAGAATCTTCAAGGGTCTCATCGTCTTCACGACCGGTATAGACCAGCTTGCACTCCATCTCCCCGCCCGCATTCCGGGCATTCTCTATCGCTCTCATCACAGGAGCCACCTTAATGAAGTTAGGTCTCGCTCCAGCAACAATACAAATTTTCTTACTCATATTTTTTAGTTTACTTACTGTTAAACAAATCCTTGATGCCACCGATGGATCCCAGGAGGTTGGTAGCCTCGTATGGCAGATAAACCACCTTATTATCCTTACCCTGAGCCACTTCCTGCATCATGGTAATGTATTTCTGTGCCAGCAGATAGTTGGCAGGATTGGTACTCTGTCCTACGGCTTCGGTAATCTTCTGGATGGCGATGGCCTCAGCCTCAGCCTTGCGGATGCGGGCGGTAGCCTCACCTTCAGCTTTCAGGATTGCCTGCTGCTTGGCAGCCTCAGCCTTGTTGACAATCGCCGCCTTTTCACCTTCGGAGAGCAGACGCTGCTTCTCCTTCTCACCTTCTGAAGTAAGGATGGTAGCTCGCTTGTTACGCTCTGCCTGCATCTGCTTCTCCATCGCCTGGAGCACACTCTCAGGAGGAGTGATATCCTGCAACTCTACACGGTTTACCTTGATTCCCCACTTGTTGGTGGCATCGTCGAGCACCGCACGGAGCTTGGTGTTGATGGTGTCACGGGAGGTAAGTGTCTGGTCGAGCTCCATCTCACCGATGATGTTACGCAGGGTAGTCTGAGTCAACTTCTCTATCGCATTAGGCAGATTGTTGATTTCATAAACACTCTTGAAAGGATCTACAATCTGGAAATAAAGCAGTGCATTGATCTGCATCTGAATATTATCCTTGGTAATCACATTCTGACGGTCGAAATCATAAACCTGTTCACGAAGGTCGATGCTGCTGGTATAAGTATAGCTTCCTCTACGCATCGCCACGATAGTCTTGGCCTGATCGATGAAAGGAATGATAATGTTGATACCTGGCTTCAGGGTAGCATAATAGCGACCCAACCGCTCGATGATTCTGGTCTCACTCTGAGGAATGATCACGATGGTTTTCTTTACCACTACCAGTGCAAGCAGCACTAGAGCGATCAATACATAAAGTCCTATTTCCATGATGTTTATAATTAAAAGTTAGTACTTCTCTACCTGGAGAATGATAGACTGGTGACCCATCACTCTTACACGGGTGCCCTTGGCGATATCACCAGCAGCGCCCGGAGCTTCAGCCTTCCAGTCATCACCATCGAGCTTCACTCTTCCATACCCACCGGCAACGATGGTTTCACTCACCTCGCCTATCTGTCCGGCAAGGGCATCGGAGTTACTCTCCCGATGATCGGCTCCCCTATGGATAGCCTTTACCAGATGCGGACGGATCAACAGGATACTGAGTACGGAACATACCGCCCAGACCACTACCTGCAACCAGAACGGAGCATCCATCACAGCCACAGGTATGCTGATGAGCGCACCGATGGCAAAACAAGTCACGTAGAAGTCGCCGGAAGACAACTCCAGGATGAGGCAGATGAACATAATGACAGTCCAAAACAGCCAGAGGTTTTGAGAGATATATTCCATCATATCGTTATTTTTTAGTTGATTTCTTCATCAGCGAGCTAGCCTTGATGGTCTTGACGCCCGTTTTCTTAGTAGTAGATACGGAAGTCTTTCCCTGAGGCTTGTAATACTTCAGCGCAGTAGGCATCGCCGCCTTCAAGGCAGCAATACGCTTGGCATCGGAAGGGTGATCACTGAAGATATCACTCTTGCCCTGATTACCCGAAGCCTCAGCCATACGTTCCCAGAAAGGTATAGCCTGCTGAGGATCGTAGCCTGCCATCGCAGCAAAGACCAAGCCCATATAGTCGGCTTCAGTTTCGTTTTCACGCGAATACTTCAGATTGCGGAAGGAGAAGTACTGTCCGGCTACGGCACCCGCCAGATCTCCGACTCCATTACCTACTGCCTGATTCAGCACACCGCTCAGAATGCTGGTACCTACCTGCTGGTTCTGAGCCTTGGAAAGCTGCTCGGCACTATGCTTAGCCACGGCGTGTGCGATCTCATGTCCCAGTACGATGGCGAGCGAGTTATCACTGGAAGCCACCGGGAGCAAGCCTTCATATACCACAATCTTTCCGCCAGGCATGCAGAAGGCATTCACATTGTTGTCCTGCACGAGGTTGAATTCCCAGGAATAGTTCTGCAGATCATTGGCGTATCCGTTCTCCTTGAGATAAGTTTCCACGGCAGCAGCCAGTCGCTTTCCTACTCTTACCACCTGCGCAGTCTTCGCTGCATTGGTAGATTTCTTAGCCGAAGCCATGTACTTGGTATATTCCTGATTAGACAAGCTCAACACCTGTGCATCTGAAACAGAGATGCGATGGGTGCGACCCGTAAGAGGCACCTTCTGCGTTGTACCGCAAGATGCAAGCATCATGGCAGCCAACATGCTAAAAACTAAAACCTTAATCCGTTTCATTTTCTATCTTCTCTTAAGTTATATATTCTATTTGCAAGAAACACTTATCTTATGATTTGCAAATATACATCAAATACACGAAACAACCAAGTTTTTCCGAGAGTTTAACAAAAAATTAAGAGGGTGTGTCATAAGTTTAGATTATGGCAGCCGAAGTCGCCCTGAAAGGGCAGAAGCTCCTAGCCCAGGGCATCGCCCTGGGTAATGTTGGCAAAAAGTAAAGTCGCCCTGAAAGGGCAAAAACTTTGAAATTGAAAGTTTTTGCCCTTTCAGGGCGACTTTTTTGTATCTGTTCTAAAACCCAGGGCGATGCCCTGGGCTAAGAGCTTTTGGGCTTTCAGCCCGTTTCAACCGTACAGTTCATTATTTTTTAGCCTCAATGATCTCTTCAGCCCGCTTCAGCGCCTTGCTGATATGATCAGTGATGTTCTCCTTGCCGAGCATATTGTAGAAGCCCGCCTTCTCCAACTGGGCGTTTACCTTTTCGCAGACACCGGAGAGAACCACCTGGATATCCTCCTTCTGACTCATCTCGCAGAGGTTGGTGAGGTTGTGGATACCGGTAGAATCCACGAATGGAACCTTACGCATGCGGATGACGCGAACCAAAGGACGGTCACCGAAGGCTGCCATCACTTCCTCAAATTTATTACCTGCTCCGAAGAAGAAAGGACCGTTGATCTCATATACCTCCACGCCCTTAGGAATCGTATAGTGCTCCAGGTTGGTAGAGAGGAAATCATATTCCTTGTTCAAGTCAATCTCATCCTCAGTAACTGCCGTCACATCAGTGGTCTCGCTCATTCGCTTCATGAAGAGCAGACAGGCGATAATCAATCCCACCTCGATGGCAACGGTCAGGTCGAAGATGATGGTCAGGAAGAAGGTAATCAGGAGCACGGTAACGTCGCTCTTAGGATTCTTCATCAATGCCAGGAAACTTCTCCAGCCGCTCATACCATAGGAAACCACAACCAGTACACCAGCCAGGCAAGCCATAGGAATATACTTGGCGAGCGGCATCAGGAAGAGGAAGATGAGCAACAGTACCACTGCGTGGATGATACCTGCGACAGGAGTCTTACCGCCGTTGTTGATATTGGTCATGGTACGGGCGATGGCACCGGTAGCAGGAATACCGCCGAAGAGTGGGGAAGCGATGTTCGCCAGACCCTGGGCAATTAACTCTGTATTTGAGTCGTGGTGGTCGCTGATGACACCGTCGGCAACGGTAGCAGAGAGCAGACTCTCGATGGCGCCGAGGATGGCGATGGTGATGGCAGGAGATACCAGACTCTTGATGGTCTCCCAGTTCATCTCAGGAACCTGGGCAGCAGGCAATTCGTTGCTGATAGAGAAACGGTCGCCGATGGTCTCGATGCTCTCTACACCGGCAAACTGCTTGAGCAGCAGCGCCACAACGGTCATCAGGATGATGGCGATGAGCGATCCCGGAATCTTCTTGCTGAACTTAGGAGTGATGGCGATGACCACCACGCTAACCACACCGATGAGGGCACACCAAGGGTCGATGGTGTCGAAACTCTGGAAATAGACACCCCATTTCTCCAGGAAGTCAGAAGGATTGGAAGCCAATGTCAAACCGAAGAGATCCTTGATCTGAGTGGTGAAGATGGTTACGGCGATACCGCTGGTGAAACCTACCACGATAGGATAAGGGATGTACTTGATGATGGTACCGAGTCGGAGCAGACCGAAGAGCACCAGGAAGAGACCTGCCATCAGCGTTGCGATGGTCAATCCCTCGAATCCATATTTCTGGATGATGCCGTAGATGATGACGATGAATGCTCCTGTAGGTCCGCCGATCTGCACTTTGCTTCCGCCGAAGATGGAGATGATGAGACCCGCTACGATGGCTGTGATGATACCCTTTTCGGGTGTCACGCCAGAAGCGATACCGAATGCGATGGCCAGAGGCAGGGCTACGATACCAACGATGATACCTGCCATGAGGTCAGACATGAATGTTTTCTTGTTATAACTCTTCAAGCAAGAATACAAACTCGACTTAATTGCTATTGCCTTCATTTAAAAAGTTTTGTTATATGAATTAATGTGATTTTTTGCTTCGTTATCCGAAAATCGACTGCAAAGGTACAACTATTATTTCATATAACAAAATCTTTTTTAATGTTTTTTAATTACTGCAGCTGAGTCATGTGATAACCCAGTCTCTTCAGTTCCATGGCTGCGCCCATCAGATACATTTGATGTAAAGCTGCAATGAAACCACGGAAAGCTGCCTCTGTACCAGGTTCATATCCCTGGTGGATGAGCAGGGTATAGGTGCGTGCGGCACACTCTGCTACGATGGTAGAAGTAGCCTTGTGCTCGTTCTCGTCGAGCAGCAGAACCTGGTCGAGAATATAGTCATCCATGTGGTCGAAATCAATGCGGTCTCTGAGGTATTCATAAAGATTATCTACCTTGCCATACAGCTCCCAGTCCTCGTCCCAGTATTTGGCGATGGCCATGCCTACAAACATAATCCATCCCAGAGCCACGGTAGGGTATTTGCTGAACTCGCGCATGGCATCAGGCAGATAGCTTTCGCCAATCTTCGCCCACTGCTCCTCGATGTCTGGAGCATCCGGAAGCTGCTCGTCAACACGCTGTCTGCCAGTAAGGTACATACTCAGATCCTGCTTGAAGATCTCTTCTATTCTTTTGCTTTTATTTTCCATATTATTTAATGTTTATTTTGTCTCTAACTGTAATTGATGGTACAAAGGTAAAACAAAAAACTCAGATAATGCCCGATTTTTACAAGTTTTAATGCTCCGGTCGTAAAACCTGGTGTAAAATGGGGGGGCGGCTGTGATGGCATAAAAATGTGATTTTTTGCTTAACTGATTAGTAAATAGTCGGTTGCACTAGGGCGGTTGATATGGGGATGTGGATAAAAAGCAAAAACTCTGAAATATTCGCTAAAAATTTAACACATTATATTTGGTCAGATACATTATTTTTTGTACTTTTGCATCAGATTCTGCATCTCTTAGTAAGAGGTCAACAGAAATCTTGAGATAAGAAATAGATAAAATGGCTTTCTAAGGCGCAATCAATATGAATAATATGTTGCAGTACCCTAGCTACGCTGTATCAGTGATGCAGCCAGCAGAAAGACATAAAAGTGTTGACGATTAGTGGAAGTTAGTCTATTGGTTTTCAATGCTGTGATACATGTCACAACCCCTTATAGTCCGGGAAGAGTCATCTTTTCAGGGGAAGCAGAGCTATATACTTTCCACAATATCGATTAATGAATTTTAGTATTTTACCTATGCCAGTATTAACAGTCAATCATTTCATCAGATATGTGGTTTATAGTACAGACCGATGTGTCCGGAGAGAATAAATCCATTGAATTCTTAAAGGAGCATTACCCGGAAGTCATCTCCGACTATTACTTTCCTTTGGGTAGGAAGACCATTCCTGCCGAAGATGGTAGCGAGAAGGTGCGTTTCGTACCCATCCTTTCAGGTCTCTTCTTTATCCGGATAGAAAATAAGAAAGCACTGGAGCGCATCCTTTCCCATAACGGCTATTTCCGGTATCAGGGCTATGACTTTGATATCAAAACAAGGGAAACGGTAGAGCGTACCTTCTTTGCCAAGGTTCGCCTGCTCTGCGCAGATAGAGAGAATTACTCCCTGGACGAGATTATCGACCTCGCCCGCATCCCGAATGCGGATATGGAGCGCTTCATCTATTATAATGAGCAGATAGCTGAAAATATCCAGGGACTGAGCATCGTAGATAAGCGGTATGATGATCTCATCCTCGAGAATGATACCATCCGCATCCTCAACGGACCGTTGAAGGGTTGGGTAGGCGTGGTGAAGCAGATCAAGAAGAATGGCAAGAAAGACCGCCACCTTCTGGTACGTTTCGGAAACAACCGCTGCCTCAACATCTCCAATATCCGCCAGTATGATATCCGGGTAGAACACGAGGCAACCCGGGGAGCCAAGTCGGAAGCGGTAGGCGTATGGCGTGCTATCGACCAGCTCATCGGTTATCTCCAGTTCCGGTATCCGGCAGAAAATGCTGCAGCCACCCTGCGTCGTCTCTTTGAGGATTACCAGAAGAAACTGACCTGCCATCGTGGCAGTCATCAGACAGACAAGGCATATAGCATTAAGAAATCAACATTAGAAGCAGCCCAGAAGAAGGAAGTGCTCGATCATATCGACGAGGCGATGCATCCCAACTTCCGCATCCTCGCGGGTTATTTCAAGACCGATAATGCTACTATCCGTGAAGGATTGAAGGAGCTCATCCCCGATGTCCTGCTCCGTCCTTTTCTTACGCCAAGTACCGACATCCCGATTCCGCAGGATCAGGAATATACCGTGTTTCAGCATAATGGTATCGTTGAGCTGGTTATCCGCTGCCATCTGCAGGAATACTTCAGGGGTAAGGATTATGAGGCAGATAAATACAATCCCGTCTTCGATGAGGATTATGAGTATGATGCCCATATCGCCCTGTTGCCTACAGACGATGGCAGGGTAAAGGCAATTACCTCATGGGGCGCTTTCTACGACCGGTATGCCATGCTGGATGAGGAAGATCACCGGAAGTTCCTCCTCGATCTGGAAACCAAGAAGTATCCTCGTCTCCTGCGTCTGCTTACTCAGGGCAGATACAGATTTGAGAAAGTCCATCAGATAGGAGGTTTCTCTCTCGATATGGATATTCCTTATACGGAGGATATCCAGGAGATGGCACGGCAGGCAATCGCCCAGCTTCAGGCATCCGATGATGAACCGGGCTTCTTGTCCCAGACCACAGCAGCTGCCGTAGAGATGTGGCAGGGCGCCCGACTCCTGATGTGGCGTCAGTTGCTTCAGCGTTATGTCCTCCTCCATAAGGTACCGGTATCAGATCTTCCAAGTGTCATTGTCTCCGACACAGGGTTGGAGGAGAAGTTCAGGCTTCAGGAGGGTAAGCTCCAGATAGAAGAGGTTGCCCAGGCACTTCTGGAACGCCAGCAGCAGATTACTGCCTATCTGGAAAAAGGACAGTTGCAGCAGGCAGCCATCCGCTTCCTGGCAATGACGAAGGTCATCTCCGTCCATTTTGCCAAGGATGAGCTTTACAACTATATCACAGACGACTTCAATCCGAATGACACCTGTACATCGCTTTTTGACACGATCGTTCAGAAAACAGGAAAACACAGGAATGTAGTCAACTATCTGTATAAGGGAATGGTAGAGCTGCAGCAGGAAGATGCATGGACGTATTTCAAATACCCATCCTTCCTCAAGAAAGCAAAAGATGTGTATAATAAGATAAGAACTAACTAGATAATAGTGATCTTTATAATAACAAGAAAAGATATAAGTTTATGAGTCAGCAGAATAATCAGAACGAACCAAACAAGACACCTTCAAATGGGATGCTGCACAAGATGAAAGTATCCCTCTTTGTCAATCGATTGACAAACTGGTATTTCTCTAAGAACGCCCTCCCATATTGGTGTATCCTGGCATTGGATAGCCTTGCTATCCTCTTTGCAGGAATTGTCGCTACTTATATAGCAGAAGGTGGAGATACTCTGGCAAATCATTTCTGGGGCTATTTCTTCACATTCGTGTGTACCCTTCCTCTCTTCATGGTAGGTATGAGAATCTTCCATACCTATTCGGGCATCATGCGCTATTCATCGTTCGTCGATCTGATACGCATCTCCGCAGCCCTGGTTTTGGGTTACCTCCTCAATTGTCTCCTCCTTTGGATATTGCCGGGCGATTACCTCTATAAGATTTCTTTAGAAGGTATCATCGTGATGCTCTTCATCTCGATGTGTGAGATGTGGACGATGCGTATCCTCGTTAAATATATGTATGATTCTACCTTTGCCGTGGATATCCGTACCCCTGTATTTATCCTGGGCGTTCGCCAGGGTGGTATTGCTCTGGCTAAGTCTATGCGCAATGATCATCCATCCCAGTATGTCGTCAAGGGCTTTACTACCATCGAGGAAGATGTGGTAGGTAGATATCTGTTGGGTTGCGAGGTGTATCCATACGATGAAAAGCTTATTTCCATCATGCACAGTATGAATGTCAAGACCCTCTTCATCAGCCCGCTGGTCACAGATCAGTTCCTGGAGATGCAGGATATGATAGACAAGCTTACCGCTGCCGGCATCAAGATTATGATGATGCCAAAGGCACAGTGGTGGGACGGCAAGTCAAACATCCGTCATCAGATGATGCGCGAGGTGGATATCGAAGACCTCCTGCCACGAGATAAGATTGAGGTAGATATGGATGCCATCGGCAAGCTCCTCAGCGGTCGCACCATTCTCATTACAGGTGCTGCCGGAAGTATCGGTTCCGAGATGGTGAAGCAGATTGCCGTTTACCATCCAGCCCGTCTGGTCCTGGTAGATGCGGCAGAGACTCCTATGCACGATGTCCGTCTCTTCATGAGCAAGAACTATGCAGATATCCCATGCCAGACCATCGTTACCAGCATCACCAATGCTACCCGTATGGAGCATATCTTCTCAGCCTATCATCCAGACTATGTATTCCATGCAGCAGCCTATAAGCACGTGCCGATGATGGAGGACAATCCTTCTGAAGCCGTACAGAATAATATATATGGTACGCGCGTGATAGCCGATATGGCAGTGAAGTATGGCACCAAGAAGTTTGTGATGATCTCTACCGACAAGGCTGTGAACCCTACCAATGTGATGGGATGCAGCAAGCGAATCTGCGAGATCTACTGTCAGTCGTTGAACAAGGCGATAGTAGATGGCAAGGTCAAGGGAGTCACCCAGTTTGTCACCACCCGTTTTGGTAATGTCTTGGGCAGCAACGGTTCAGTTATTCCAATCTTCAAGAAGCAGATAGCGATGGGCGGTCCTATCACCGTCACCCATCCAGACATTATCCGTTTCTTCATGCTCATTCCTGAGGCATGTAAGTTGGTATTGGAGGCAGGCACCATGGGTAAGGGAGGCGAGATTTTCGTCTTCGATATGGGCAAGCCTGTCCGCATTGCCGACCTGGCAAAGCGTATGATTGCCCTCTCGGGTGTAGATGGCATCGACATCAAATACGTAGGATTGCGTGATGGCGAGAAGCTCTACGAGGAAGTCCTGAACGACAAGGAGGCAACGGTCCCAACCCATCATCCAAAGATCATGGTAGCCAAGGTTCGTGAGTATCCATACGAGTTGGCTTGCAAGAACGAGCAGGAACTCTACGACCTCTCCTTCACCTACGATGATATGGCAGTAGTGAAGAAGATGAAGCAGATTGTTCCAGAGTACAAGAGCCAGCACTCGAAGTACGCTCAGCTTGATGCCAAATAGTCCTTTTCATATTTGTAGTACAATATTGAATTGCGTATGAAATTTTCATCGATAACTTTCAGCAATTTCCGATGCTTTGGGAATTATAATTTAGTATTCAAACCAACGGTAAATTTATTGTTTGGTGTGAATGGCAGTGGTAAAACCTCCATCCTGCGTGGCCTGGAGATTGCTATGAGCTCTTTTTTCTCAGGTTTTTCCGATAGCAATACTCGATTTATTGGTATTTCTAACGATGATTTTATGAGTGAAATCAGTGATGGAGTAGAATCTTTGGAACGGTCGGTGGTTATATCCTACGATTTAGCAAGCTATAGTAATATGCAGCTGAAACGTACAGGCAAGAAAAATCGTACAGCAATTGCCGGTATAAAACAATTACGTGATTATGCTCATACGCTGTATAAAGAATTGTCAACAGAAGATGATGGTAGCATAGCTCTTCCTCTATTTGCAGCATTCTCTACCGAGGATATTCATAGTAGTCGGAAGATCAATGGTTCTGTATTCTGTAAATACTTCAAGCCACGTTCTTTCGGATATTATGAATGTTTGCAGGGAGATGGATTCTTTGATTATTGGATGCGTCGTTTGATGATATTGCAAGAGGGACAGAAATCTCTTGGAGAAATTGCTGTTGTTCAGCATGCTATAGCAGAGGCTTTGGGAGATGAAGGATGTGGTATTATCAGAAGTTTGTCTATACGGCCATTACAGAAGACCGTATATTTTAATTTTACGGATGGTCGTGAGGTTGAATCAAGACACTTGAGTGATGGATATAAAAGACTCGTTAACATAGTAACAGATTTATCTATTCGTTGCTATATTCTGAATGGCAAGAAATATGAAATGAATTGTTGCCATGAAACAGAAGGTGTTGTCTTGATAGACGAAGTAGATCAGCATCTTCATCCAGAATTACAGTCTGTGGTTCTAAAATCTCTTCATAGAGCTTTTCCTAGACTTCAGTTCATCGTGTCATCTCATGCTCCTATGGTATTATCAAGTGTAGAGACTAACGAAAATAACGAGGTAATTCATCTTCAATACCAAAATGGAGAATATACAGCCACTCCAATCGTCACATACGGCATGGATGCATCTACCATCCTTAAGTCTTTTATGGGCAATCGCTCTCGTGTGGCAGAGGTCGAAGACCGGCTGAAGTGTCTGTTTGATTTAATAGATGAAGAAAAATTTGTAGAGGCCAAATCCGAGTTGGCTTCTATGCGTGAAAAATATTCAGATACTCTTCCTGAGTTATCTCGAGCCGAATCTATGTTGGTATTTCTAGATAGTTAGAAAATTATGAAAATTACTAAGTCTGGAGAGCCCAAGGAGTGGACGGAATATAAGAACATTCCTGGCGTTGAGTTCAGCGGCATACCTGAACTTCAGGAATCCCTTCTTCGTGAACAAGGTTACCTATGTGCCTATTGTGAACGTCGCATACCTGTTAAGGACAAAGCTTCCAACGAAGATCATCGGATAGAACATTGGCATTGTCGTAATCTGTTTCCTAATGAAATTTTTGATTATGGAAATCTATTGATGTGCTGCCCCGGTCAGATCGTAGCAGGTGAAAGTCATTGCGATGTCAAGAAAGGCAATCAAGTTATTGAATGGTCACCTCTAAAACGTGAATGTATTGATAGCATAAAGTATCGTACTGATGGTACTATCTTCTCAACCAATGATAAATGGAATGAAGATATAAACATTCGTTTGAATTTAAACCATGAGATATTAAAGCGTAATAGGGCAGAAACCCTTCAAGGTGTTATTAATTGCATTAATTCGGGAAAGAATAAAGGAACATCCTGGACACAGAAAGCTGTTAAAGATCAGCTTAACAAATGGGCATCTAAATATAAAGATGGTAGTAATCGCTTAGTTTATCATCCTTATTGTAGCATAGTAACCTACTATCTTGAAAAGAAAATATCGTCTATGCGTAGTGGTAGATAGAAAAGCTTTTGAACGGGAGGGATTCGAAAAATCTTTCCTTGCAGGAGAGACGGAGAGGTAGAAAAACTTTTACCAAAAAAGGAGATATAATTATGGATACAATAGCAATAAATAGCAATATATATAAGGGAGCAGAAAGTTACGCTAAGATGCATAATATGAGTGTGACTGCTGCAATAGAAAAGGCAATCTTATTGTTTCTGCAAAAGGTGCAGCCTAAGCAGAAACCAATGGAAACCGCCGAGTTCAAGGATGCTTTGTCTTATGTAAAGACATTGAAAGCAACTGGTGGACGCCCTATACCTGCTGATGAAAACAGTTTAGAAGCGTTGGTTGATACGAAATATGCCTTATGAGAGCTTTTATAGATACGAATATCTTAATAGATTTCGTTGCAAATCGTGATGGCTTTTCTGATGATGCAGACAAACTTTTTGCACTTGGAGTAACTGGTGACATCAAGTTGATGACATCAGCTTTGTCATATGTTACGGCTATGTATGTAGCCCATAAGTATGACTATCAGAATATAAAAGAGACACTTCTTGCGGTGTCTTCCTTTGTAGATGTATTAGACTTGCAAGGCAATACGGTAGTTGAAATGCTTTCTTCTGATTGGAAAGATTATGAAGATGCAACGCAGTATGCTACTGCATTAAAGATAGAGGCAGATTGTATCGTAACTCGAAATAAAAAAGATTTTTCTAAATCTTCTTTGCCTGTTTATACTCCAGGAGAGTTATTTGATATTCTGAATAAGTAAGCTACTGATATGTTTATGTTGAAGCCAGAACATTAGCAATTAGGTACTTGTTCGCTTTCCCTCTGCGGTCCCATCCCGCAAAAACTGGCGCAGACCTCTGATGGTCCGCCAACCATAAAGCGTAGCGGTTCCGAGCACCGGAGGGCGGTTACATCCCTAATCCCTATGGTAGGGATTTAGGGCTTGCGTAGATAGTAACTATGGAAGAAATGAAATTTTTTACAGAAGAAGAAATTCTGGATAAGCATATAGGTAAGATAGGAACCCCTCATAGAAACCAATTTGAAGATGAAATTAATACATACTTAATTGGTGAGGCAATAAAGGAGGCTCGTAAGAAAAAGCAACTTACTCAGGAGCAGTTAGGTAACCTTGTAGGTGTGAAGAAAGAACAGATTTCGAAAATTGAGAGCGGTAAGAATCTTACACTCAATACGATTTCCCGAGTGCTTCATGCAATGGGATTACAAGCTCACTTAAATATTCCTTCAGTAGGTCAATATGCCCTTTAATTCTAGTAGTAAAGAATGTTTGAGACCTGATGACTGGTAATTGAAGAGGTGCTTTAATTAGCAAGTTGTCCCCTTGCGGTCCCAGCCCGCAAAACTTGGCGCAGACCTCTGATGGTCCGCCAACCCTAGAGCGTAGCGGTTCCGAGCACCGAGTAGGGCGGTTACATCCCTAATCCCTATGGTAGGGATTTAGGGCTTGGGTATAGGGTAAGGACCCTCCCGCAGGGGAGGGACAGGTGGGGCAGATATAGCACTAAGGGCGGTTACATCCCCGCTTCCTGAGGTTTCTGTCCCCTTGAAGGGGAACCGAAGGGGTCGTAAAGACTATTGAACGGAGGAATTCGAAAAAGCTCTCCTTGCAGGAGAGACGGAGAGGCAGAAAAGACTTCTTTAATGGTAAGGAAGGATGATTGGTTTTCGAAAACAATACCGCCTTAGAAAAATCTGATGTTGAGGTATGGGGAAATTTGGTAGTTTCACAGAAAACTCTTATATTTGCATTAAAAAAAGGAGATTATATTATGAATATAGAAGAAAAAAAGGCAGATTTTATGCGTCGCTTCAAGGCTTCTAGGGAGCGAAAGGCAGAATACATAGCACAAATGGAAAAGCGTATGCGTGATGACTATCGTCGCAGAACCGGTAAGGAAGCAGAATCATTTTGTGTGTTGTAAAAATGAAAAAATTAGATTTAGTAAAGATTAATAGTTGTGCACCATATGCAGTAAAAGAAGACACGCAAGAAGGTGCATATACTTTTATTGCAGATTCTGGTGCTGAGTTTTCAATCGGCTTTATGCCTGATGATTTTTCATCTACTTTGTTAGATGAATATGGAATAGACAATGTTGCTTCTGTAATCATCAGAAATGACAATCCTAATCTTGGTAAAATATTGGCAGAATTTGGAGAAACGATAGAAATGTTTAGTCATAAACCAAGTATAGGTTGACAAATACAATTTTCCTCATTCGAGTATCGACAAGTGCAGAGCGAAACAGCAATGAGGAACTAGTCAGCTGGGGGCAATCAGCAAACAGTCCCCCCTGCGGTCCCATCCCGCAAAACCTGGCGTAGACCTCTGATGGTCCGCCAACCTAAGAGCGTAGCGGTTCCGAGCACCGAGTAGGGCGGTTTTCCTCTTCTTCCCTGAGGGGAGAAGACCGAGATGAGAGGTGGAGCCTTCCTTAACGGTAAGGAAGGACGGGTAGGTTTTCGAACAAATAGCACCGAGTAGGGCGGTTACCTCCTTTCTTCTGAGGTTTCTGTCCCCAATAAGGGGAACCGAAGCGGTCGTAAAGACCATTGAACGGAGAAATTCGAACAGAAATATGATATAGGTAGGCGAAGCGCGATTAGCATTTTTTATTAAGCTACTTTTCGCTTTTATGAAGCCTGCCTTTTTAAACGAAATAAAAAACAATCAATTTATTCTTTATGAATGATTTTAAAGATATTAAAATTGCAGTAGCCGGTACCGGCTACGTAGGACTTAGCATTGCAACGCTATTGTCTCAGCACCATCATGTAACAGCAGTAGATGTAATCCCAGAGAAGGTGGAGAAACTCAACAATAAGATTTCTCCAATCCAGGACGATTACATCGAAAAGTATTTGGCTGAAAAGCCATTGAACCTCATGGCAACCCTTGACGGCAAGTCAGCCTATAAGGATGCAGACTTCGTAGTGATTGCAGCACCAACCAACTACGACCCAGTGAAGAACTACTTCGATACAACCCATGTAGAAGAAGTCATCGACCTGGTTCTGGAGGTAAACCCAGATGCAGTGATGGTCATTAAGAGTACCATCCCAGTAGGTTATACCCGCAACCTCTACTTGAAGTATGCCAAGAAGGGCGTGAAGAAGTTCAACCTTCTCTTCTCTCCAGAGTTCCTTCGTGAGAGCAAGGCACTCTATGATAACCTTTACCCAAGCCGTATCATCGTTGGCTATCCAAAGATTATCGAGCGCCCTGAGTTTGCTGAGGAGAATGAGGCTATCAAGTCTGTAACCAATGTCGAGATGTTGAAGGAAGCTGCCAAGACCTTTGCAGCTCTGCTTCAGGAAGGTGCCATCAAGGAGAATATTGATACACTCTTTATGGGTATGAAGGAAGCTGAAGCTGTTAAGCTCTTTGCCAATACCTATCTGGCACTCCGAGTAAGCTACTTCAATGAGTTGGATACATACGCAGAAGTAAAGGGACTCGATACCAAGGCAATCATCGATGGTGTAGGTCTTGACCCACGAATCGGCACCCATTACAACAACCCAAGCTTTGGCTATGGTGGTTATTGCCTGCCAAAGGATACCAAGCAGCTCCTAGCAAACTATGCCGATGTTCCAGAGAACCTGATAGAGGCAATCGTAGAGAGCAATCGTACCCGTAAGGATTATATTGCTGATGCCGTACTCCAGAAGGCAGGTTACTATAGCTATGCTGATGATAACAGCTATGATGCAAGCAAGGAGCACAACTGTGTGATTGGTGTTTATCGTTTGACCATGAAATCTAACAGCGATAACTTCCGCCAGTCAGCCATCCAGGGCATCATGAAGCGTATCAAGGCAAAAGGCGCCGAAGTCATTATCTATGAGCCAACCTTGGAAGAGGGCAGTACTTTCTTCGGTAGTAGAGTAGAGAACAATCTTGAAGTCTTCAAGGCGCAGAGCCATGCCATCATCGCCAATCGCTACGATGCTTGTTTGGATGATGTGAAGGAAAAGGTCTATACGAGAGATATTTTCCGCAGGGACTAATTTAAAATGATCAACTGTTTCTTTGAATATAATTTCATTCCTATTGTCTGGTGATGTTTCGTTGTCATTCTTTTCTTTTATAATGACAACAATATGTTTTTTTAACTTTATAACAAAACTGAATGATATGATGAAAATTTATAATTTTTTGATGATTTTGCTTGGGTGGACTATGGCTATACTGGACGGTACAAACAAAGTAGATCGGAATGAAATCTTAGTTCAAAGATCTTGATAGCTATAGCCAAAGGCGAAAGCCTGGTTTGAGGTTCGATTCCTTAACCGTCCGCTTTAGAGTTTTCAAAAAACTCATATAAAACAAGCTAAGTTTTTTTCAACAAGAGCTTAAAATGAAGGGAATAGTATTAGCAGGTGGTAGCGGTACACGCTTGTACCCCATCACAAAAGGTATCAGCAAGCAGTTGATACCAATTTTTGATAAGCCGATGATATATTATCCTATTTCGGTTTTGATGTTGGCAGGTATCCGTGAGATATTGATTATTTCAACACCATTCGACTTGCCTGGCTTTAAACGACTTTTAGGCGATGGAAGTCAGTTCGGAGTCAAGTTCGAGTATGCAGAGCAGCCATCACCAGATGGCTTAGCCCAAGCCTTTATTATCGGAGAAAAGTTCATTGGTAATGATTCCGCTTGCCTCGTATTAGGCGATAATATCTTCTATGGTGCAGGCTTAAACCAGATGCTGCATCAGGCAGTAGTTGATGCCGAGCAGAATAACAAGGCTACCGTTTTTGGCTATCGTGTAAGTGATCCAGAACGATATGGAGTTGCTGAGTTTGATGAGCAAGGCAATTGCCTGAGCATTGAAGAGAAGCCAGAAGATCCTAAGAGCAACTATGCAGTGGTTGGCTTATACTTCTATCCTAACAAGGTGGTGGAAGTAGCCAAGCATATCGAGTCATCTGCTCGTGGTGAGTTGGAAATCACCACCGTAAACCAGGAGTTCCTGAAGGATAAGGAGCTGAAGGTACAGACCATGGCAAGAGGATTTGCCTGGCTAGATACCGGAACCCACGATTCTCTATCAGAGGCATCTACTTTTATAGAGGTCTTGGAGAAACGCCAAGGCTTGAAGGTAGCTTGCTTGGAGGGCATCGCTTATCGTCAGGGGTGGATTTCTGCAGAGCAACTGAGAGAAAACGCTCGGCCTATGTTGAAGAACGATTATGGAAGATATTTGCTTTCTATACTTAATGAAAGTAAGGACACTTTAAAGCAAAACTTAGAATTTTAAACAATTGTCTTTCTGTTTTCCAAATATAAGACAGAAGACATAAAAATCATATATCTAATGGATAAGAAATTGATAACAGTAACCTCTCCGTTACTGCCAAACTTGGATGATTTTCATGCTGAACTCCAGAAAATCTGGGACAGCAAGTGGATAACAAATAATGGTGATTATCATAAGAAACTAGAGGCTGCTCTTGCCGAGTACCTCAAAGTTCCATACGTGAGTCTCTTTACCAATGGTACCTTGCCATTGCTTACTGCATTGCAGGCACTCCGTGTAACAGGCGAGGTTATAACTACTCCATATAGCTTCGTTGCTACAACTCATAGCATTTGGTGGAATGGATGCAAACCTGTTTTCGTTGACATAGACCCTGCAACAGGTGATCTTGATCCTAACAAGATTGAGGCTGCCATCACTCCTAAGACTACCGCCATCATGCCTGTGCATGTGTATGGAAAGCCATGTGATACCAAGGCTATTCAGGATATTGCAGATAAGTATGGCTTGAAGGTTATTTATGATGCTGCTCATGCTTTTGGTGTAGAAGTAAATGGTGAAAGTATTTTGAATGCAGGTGATATGAGTACTTTGAGTTTCCATGCTACTAAGGTATATAACACCATCGAAGGTGGTGCTTTGATTATGCATGACGAGAAAACAAAGAAGCGCATAGATTACTTGAAGAACTTCGGCTTCGCTGGTGAGACTGAGGTCGTTGGCCCTGGTATCAATAGTAAAATGGATGAGATGCGTAGTGCTTATGGCTTGCTGAACTTGAAGCAGGTAGATGCTGCTATTAAGGCTCGTCATCAGGTAGCTATCAAGTATCGTGAGGCTTTGCGCAATGTTGAAGGCATTACCTTCTTCGATGATATGCCAGGTGTTCGCCATAACTATAGCTACTTCCCAATTTTCATTGATGCACAGAAGTATGGTATGACCCGTGATGAACTTTATGCAAAGATGAAGTCTCAGAATGTATTGGGACGTCGCTACTTCTATCCATTGATTAGTGAATTCTCTACTTATCGTGGTTTGGAGAGTGCTGATCCGGCAAACTTGCCAAATGCTCATAAGATGGCTGATAGCGTAATCTGTTTGCCAATGCATCATGCTTTGAGTGATGAGGATATTCTGAGAACTTTGAATTGTATTATTAAATAGGAAAATAATGAAACAGAAAAAAATAATGCTCTTAGGAGGCATTAGATATTTGCTCCCTGTAATTAAAGCAGCTCATGAACAAGGCTATTATGTAATTACAGCTGATTATCTTCCAAATAATATTGCCCATAAATATTCTGATGAATATGTCAATGTCAGTATTATTGATAAGGAGGCAGTCTTGAAGGTTGCACAAGAAAAGCAGATAGATGGTATTATGTCTTTTGGTGTGGACCCTGGTGTTGTTGCAGCTTCATATGTACAGAATAAAATGGGATTACCATCATTTGGCCCATTTGAGTCTGTTGAGATACTTCAAAATAAGGATAAGTTCCGTGCTTTCTTAACAGAAAATGGCTTCAATGTACCTTGGGCTTTTGGCTTTGCAAGTAAGGAAGAAGCGTGGGAATCACGTTTTAAATTCTCATATCCTCTTATTGTAAAACCAACCGACTCTGCAGGAAGTAAAGGTTGTACTCGTGTAGATTCTGAAGACGAATTAATGACTGCTATTACTTATGCTTTCAAATATACAATTAGTGGTCATATAATCATAGAAGAGTTCTTGGAAAAGAAAGGTTGTTCTTCTGATACAGATAGTTATGCTCAAGATGGTAAGTTAAGATTCGTAAGTTTTTGTGCACAACGCTTTGACCCAAATGCAACAAATCCATATACACCTGCAGCTTACTCTTGGCCTTCAACTTTTACTAAAGAGGAAGAAGAATATCTAACCCGTGAAATTCAACGATTAATTACTCTTCTCGGTTTAAAAACTTCAGTTTTTAATATTGAGACAAGAGTAAGTCCAAATAACAAACCATATATAATGGAATTAACTCCTCGTGGCGGAGGCAATAGACTATGTGAAATGCTTCGCTATGCAACAGGTGTTGATATGATAACTGCCATAACACGAGCAATGGTGGGGGATGAGCCAGATGTTATAGAACAGAAGCCGTATAATGGGCATTGGGCAGAGATAATACTTCATGCTGATAAAGATGGAGTGTTTGAGGATATATATATAGATCCTTCACTTCCTGCAGAAATCATAGAAAAAGATCTTTGGGTAAAAACTGGAGATTTTGTTCATAGTTTTGAAGCAGCTAATGATGCAATAGGAACCTTAGTGCTCCGTTTTGATAATGCACAAGATTTAGAGAATGCGATAACAAATCAGTCTTCTTGGCTTAAAATATTTATAAAGTAATGAAAAATATTATAGTTTTTGGCGCAACTGGTGGTATTGGAGCCTATACAGTACTCCATTTACATGATACAGGTAAATACAATGTTATTGCTGTTGGACATCGTAAGAATGATAATGGATTCTTTGAGCAATATGGTATCTCTTATTATAGTGTGGATATTTCTGACTATAAATCTTTTGATATTCTTCCAAAGGTAAAAATAGAGGCCGTTGTTAATCTTGCAGGTGTTCTACCTGCGCGTAGCTATGATCCAAGAATGTATATTAGTTCCTTTACTATGGGACAATTGAATGTTCTTGAGTATATGAATTCTATTGGTTGTAAAAAAATAATTTCAGCTCAAACACCTGCAGATTTATGGTATCTTCAAAATACAACAACTCCTATGCCTGCTGATGCTCAAAGAAGTTTTCCTCCTTCAACAGACCATTCTATATACACTATAGCAAAAAATGCTGCAATTGATATTACTGAGTATTATCATAATACTTTTGGCATTTCGCGTTTTATTTTACGCTTCTTTAATGTATATATGTATCACCCTAATCCTTATTATCATGTAGATGGTATTAAAAGAATGATTTCTTTTAGATTGCTTATGGACAGGGCTTCTTCTGGTCAAGATATTGAGGTTTGGGGAGATCCTACTAGAAGCAAAGAAATGTTATACGTAAAGGATTTGACTCAACTCATACAGAACTGTATTGAATCTTCACTGCAAGGAGGAATATACAATGTTGGTAGTTCCAAGCAAATTTCATTAGAAGAGCAGATAGATGGTATCATTGATGTGTTTACGGAAGGAAAAAAATCAAATAAAGTGTATCTTCCGGAAAAGCCAAATGCCTTATTTAATCATCTGGATATTTCTAAAACGATAAAAGAATTAGGCTATAGTCCGAAGTATTCTTATATAGATTGGCTTAATGATTTTAAAAAAGAAATGCAGGAAAATCGATTTAAGTTACTTTGGGGAACAAGAAAAGATTACGAAGATTAAGTAAAATTGCATTTTGGAGAGAAAATATGATTAGAAACATATGCTAATGGCGATATGAAAAATAATTTGCAGATTTCTCAGAGAGGAATTGAAATGCCAGAATCTCCTATTAGAAAACTGGCACCTTTAGCATATCAGGCTGAGGATAAGGGAGTTAAGATTTATCGTCTTAATATAGGCCAACCAGATTTGCCAACTCCACAGAAGGCGCTTGATATTTTGAAGAATATTGATCGAAAAATCTTGGAATATAGCCCATCCCAGGGGTATGGTTCCTTGCGTCAAGCGCTTGTGGGGTATTATGAGCGTTATCAGATTAAGCTCAATGCAGATGAAATCATCATTACTTCAGGTGGCTCAGAGGCGGTACTTTTTGCTTTTATGAGCTGCCTGAATCCTGGTGATGAGATTATAGTTCCAGAGCCTGCTTATGCAAATTATATGAGTTTTGCCATTTCGGCTGGTGCTGTGATTCGTACAGTCGCAACTACCATAGAGGAGGGCTTTTGTCTTCCAAAGGTAGAGATGTTTGAGAAACTCATTAATGAGCGTACCAAGGCTATATTGATATGTAATCCGAACAATCCTACGGGCTATCTCTACACTCAGAGAGAGATGAATCAAATCAGAGATTTGGTGAAGAAGTATAATCTTTATCTCTTTTCTGATGAGGTGTATCGTGAATTCATCTATACAGGGTCACCTTATATTTCCGCGATGCATCTTGAAGGTATTGAGCAGAATGTGGTATTGATAGATTCTGTATCTAAGCGATATTCTGAATGTGGAATCCGTATAGGAGCATTGATTACCAAGAATGAGAGTGTTCGAAAGACAGTGATGAAATTTTGCCAGGCAAGACTTAGTCCTCCTTTGATAGGACAATTGGTAGCTGAAGCATCTATCGAAGGAACCGAACAATATTCTCGTGATGTATATGATGAGTATGTAGAGCGTCGCAAATGTCTCATTGATGGTGTCAATCGCATTCCTGGCTGTTATACACCTGTGCCAATGGGAGCTTTCTATACTGTAGCTAAACTCCCGGTGGATAATGCCGAGGATTTTTGCACATGGTGTCTTACTGATTTCGTTTATAAGGACGCAGAGACGCCAGAGGGTTGTACTGGTGAAACGGTGATGATGGCGCCTGCTGCCGGTTTTTATTCTAATTCTGATTTAGGAAAAGACCAAGTCCGCTTAGCCTATGTGTTGAAAAAGAAGGATCTTCAAAGAGCGTTGCATATATTAAGTCTGGCTATAATTAAATATAGGGAAGTATTTAAAGAAAATAAAAGTAAGTTTTAAATGCACGAGAATTCATTAAAGAATAAAACAATTAAAGGAGTAGGATGGAGTGCTGTTGATGCCTTTTTAGGTCAGGGAGTAACTTTCATAGTTGGTTTAGTGTTGGCTCGTCTTCTCTCTCCTGATGAATATGGATTAATTGGTATTTGCTTAATCTTTACAACTGTTTTGAATGGAATCGTTGATAGCGGATTTAGTAATGCCTTAATACGAAAGAAAGACGTTACAGATGAAGATTATAATACAATGTTTATAACCAATATGGCAATTAGCATTGTGCTGTATGTGCTCCTTTTTATCTGTGCACCGTTTGTTTCAGATTTCTTTCATCGTGAAGAATTGACAGCATTAGTTAGAGCTACAGGCTTGATACTTTTTTTTAATGCACTATCTATCACGCAAGTTACTATTCTTACAAAGGAAATAAATTTTAAAACCAAAACAAAAGCTTCTTTTGTTTCTGCTATAATTAGTGGGGTGATAGGCATTGTTATGGCTTTTATTGGATTTGGTGTTTGGGCATTGGTTGCTCAGCAACTTTCTAGACAGTTATTATATACTCTATGCCTATGGTTTCTAAATAAGTGGTTTCCAAAATTTACCTTCTACAGGGATAGTTTTAAGTATATGTGGGGGTTCGGTTGGAAACTTTTAGCTAGTGGTATTTTAAATAATGTATGGAATCAGCTTTATCAGGTAGTAATAGGAAGGTTCTATTCTCCATCAACTCTTGGTCATTATACTAGAGCTAATGAATATGCAAGTATATTCTCTTCCAATCTAACATCTATAGTTCAGAGAGTTAGCTATCCTGTGTTGTCAGAAATTCAGGATGACAGGGAACGCATGCTGCTAGGGTATAGGAGAATTATTAAAGTTACAATGTTTGTGACTGTTGTCTGTATGATTTCTCTTGGTGCTGTTGCAGAGCCTTTGATTTATACTCTTATTGGAACAAAATGGCATACTGCAGCAACATTTTTACCTCTAATTTGTATTTCAATGTCGTTGTATCCTTTGCATGCTATTAATCTTAATATTCTTCAGGTCTTAGGAAGAAGTGACATATTTTTATACCTTGAAATTTTGAAGAAAATAGTAGGTTTAATACCTCTTATTATAGGAGTGTTTTATGGAGTTTATTTTATGTTGCTTGCTTCGATTGTAACGGGAGTATTTGGATTGTATCTTAATTCATGGTATACTGGTAAGGCTTTAGGTTATACATATTGGAAGCAGCTTAAGGATATAGCTCCATCATATATGACTGCTTTAATTATTGCTGTTGCAGTTTACTTTTTTAAATTTCTCCCTCTTCAGAATTCTTTAATACTTGTGATTCAGATAGTTGTTGGCTTAGTTGTTGGTTTGGCTTCTAGTGAACTTTTCAAGTTTGAGGAATATTTAGAACTTAAATGTATGTTAATTAAAACAATAAAAAGAAAATGATTAATAATATAGAGAATCCTGAATTTAAAGTTTTTGTTCGGTGTATGACATACAATCAGTCTAAATACATTGTTGAAACTATGAATGGTTTTACAATGCAGCAGACTGATTTTCCATTTGTGTGTTGTATTGTAGATGATTCATCTACGGATGGCGAACAGGATATAATATCAAAATATTTAAACAAATATTTTGATATGTCTGCTGCTTCTGGTTCATATACTGAAGAAACTGATTATGCTTACATTTTCTTTGCCCAGCATAAAGAAAATAAAAACTGCTATTTTTCTGTGCTTTTTTTGAAGGAAAATCTGTATTCTAAAAAAGAAGAATATAAGAAATTCTCTTATATGTCAAGATGGCGAAATAGCTGTAAATATGAAGCCATTTGCGAGGGAGATGACTATTGGGTAGATTGTGAGAAAATAAAAAGGCAAGCCCATTTTTTAGATAATAATAGCAATTATTCGATGGTGGCCAGTAATTCGTATTTGATTACAGAGAATGGCCAAAACGAAGGCATTCTATTTTCTACTCTTCCTAGTCGAAAAATCACAACGATGCAAGAACTTATCGAAGGACGTAAATTCCATACAGCTTCGGTTTTGTTACGCTTAGAGTTGTGGAAAAAGTCAAGAATAACAAAGTTGCATAAGACGTGGGACACATTTTTATGGTGTTCACTATTAGAGTTTAAACCAATATATTATAGTAATCAAATTACATGTGTTTATCGAAGGGGAAATCAAGGTGTTGTTCAAGGTACAAACAAATTTAATTGGTTGATGATAACTTCAGAGTGGTCTGATATTTTAATAGAACAATTTTCACCTAAATATATTAGCAGAGAAATCATATCTAGATTCAAAACAAATGATTTGTTGTTAGGTATCTTCCTGAATTTTTGTACATTTTCATATAATCAAAAGAAAATTTTATGGAAAGAGTATGTTGATTCTTTTTATTGGTGTAATATCGCATCCAATATTAGAAATGTTTTCAAGATAATCTTAATACTCATTTTACGTTCAATAATGCCTACTAGAGTTAAAAATATAGTTAAAAAACATTTAACTTTTTCTTAATATGATACAAACAATTTTAGTATATTTGTCAACTATGACTTCAATGTATTTTTTATGCCGTAAATCATATCTCGTTGAGAAAAAAAGTCATAGAAAGAGTTTTCTGTTCTTGTTCTTAGCTATTATAATTTTTAGCTTGGTGTTTGGTATGAGATACTATGTTGGTATCGATTATCATAGTTATTTTGACGTTTATGTTAACGATTCGTATGAAATACTTAGATTTGAACCAGGTTTTATGTTTCTGACGGTTTTAATTAAAAATACTCATGCACATTATGTTGTGTATTTTTCTCTTTTAGCATTTTTGCAACTTTCGTTTTTCTTTTTTTCATTTAGAAAACAGAAATATCTATTGCCTTTTCTTTGTATTATGCTATTTATGACAGGAACCTTTATGTGTGGTTGGATGAATGTTATTCGTCAAACTCTTGCGACAACCATTTTTGTTTTTGCTTCTTCTTTCTTAATTCATAAAGGTTTACGAAATTTAATAATATATTTGTTACTTATCTCATTAGCAATTTCATTTCATTATTCTTCTGCTATATTACTGGTTATTCCTATAATATGGAGATTTAAAGTTGATTGGATATCTTGCAAGAAAGCTCAATATATGATATTGTTAATTGCTTTTTTGGGGCAATTACTCGGAATTAATCAATTGTTTATGGGAGCGGTTGATTTATTAGGAGGTTTATTTAGTTGGGATGATTATTTGGACCAAGTTCATGAAGGAGCAACTGTTGGCGCAATTGGTATGTATGATATCTTAACTTTTGTTTTAAATTTACTTGTTGTTTCTTATAGTAGTTCACTCAAGACTTTTTACAGGAAAGATGATTTCTTCCCTTATATTTATAAAGTTGGATTTTTCGGTATAATCGTGTCATACGTTTTTTCTAGTAGTATGTTAATCAGTAGAATGCTTCTATTCTTTAATATATTTCAATTTCCTCTATATGCATATCTATTTTACTATTTTAGTAGATTAATAAAAATAAAACGTTTTCGACACTTGTATCTATATGTTTGGATATATTTTATTTTAGGATTTGTTAGAGTGATGATAGATATGGATTTAAATACTTCTAGGTATGTTTTTTATTTTCAAGATGATTTGCATCCTCTGAAGGAAAGATTATTAAATCAAACATTACAAAACGCTCGTCAAAATTAATGTTATGAATGCATTGTCTTTATTTACAAAATTATATGGTGTCTTAAGAAATTATGGGATGCCTTTTTGGGTAATGACACCATTAAGACGCTCTGTTCGTAGTCTTGCAAATTGGTATCTCCCACGTTATTTAGCAAAACCTGTTGCACCCTCTAATCTATATGATAATAGTCTAATAGTTTCATTGACATCTTTTCCTGGTAGGATAAATGATGTTTGGCAGGTTATAGAAAGTCTGAAAAGGCAGACTGTAAAACCGAGTAAAATCATTCTGTGGTTATCTCTTAAACAGTTTCCGAGTAAAAAGCAAATTCCGAAATCTTTGACAAAAATAGAAGATGATTTATTTTCAATTAGATTGGTTGATGAAGATTTTCGCTCTCATAAAAAGTATTTTTACTCCTTTCGTGATTTTCCAGATAAAACTATTATCACTTGTGATGATGATGTTTATTATGATGAGGATATGATTAGACGATTAGTTGATACGGCAAAACGTTTCCCTAATTGTATAATATCAAATTATGCCTCAAGAATAAAGCATGATAATGATGGGTCTCTTTTACCCTATTTAAAATGGTCTTCTGATATGAGACCATATGAATCAGACAATTTGTTACAGATTGGTGCTGGTGGTGTCTTATATCCCCCAGGCTGTTTGCATGATTTTGTGTTAAACTCTGATGTATTCATGGACGTATGTCCTCTTGCTGATGATATCTGGTTGAATTCTATGGCAAGACTTAAAGGTACTCCTGTTGTAAAGTCTGCAAAAAATGTACAGCTTTTACCCGTGACGAATGATGCTACTTCTTTAAGTTCGGTTAATAATGGAAACCTTAATTATAATGATAAACAAATAGAACAATTGAGAAACTATTTCATTTCTAATGATTTAGTAGATGTTTATTCTTCAAAGTATACGGTTGTATCCAATTATGGGGGGGGTAAAATAATCGTATCTTTAACTTCATTTCCAGCTAGAATTAATAATGTCTGGTTAGTAGTTGAGTGTATGTTAAGACAGACGGTTCATGCGGATAAAATTATCTTGTGGCTTTCTAAGGATCAATTTCCGTCTGATGACTGTATTCCTTTCTCCTTAAAGAAACGCATTAGTGATGTCTTTGAAATACGTATGGTGTCTGGAGATATTCGTTCGCATAAAAAGTATTATTATGCAGCTAAAGAGTTCCCGGATGATATGCTGTTCTTGATAGACGATGATATATATTATCCGAATGATATCTTGGAAAGATCGTTAAAAGCTTTTGTACAACATCCTCATTGTGTTGTTTGTTCTTATGGTAGTCATATAATAGCAGACAGTAAGAGTCTTTGTGCAACTTATGATTTGTGGAAATCAGAATATTCAAATTCAGAGGCTGACAACTTGTTTTTTGGCTCTGGTGGAGGCACTTTGTTTATACCATCCACTTTATTCAAGGATTTAACCAATATCAGTTTAGCTTTAAAATTAACTCCTACAGCTGACGATATATGGCTAAATGCGATGTGTAAATTGAACAAAATGCACTATATAATGCTTTCTCATGGAGAATTACTAACAATTGATAATCCAGATGCACCAACTTTAAGTAAGATAAACAATGGTATGAAACAAAATGATATTCAAATTAAAGCAGTAGAAACTTATTATAAACAAAAAATATTTAAATGAAAAAAGTAAGTCTTGTTTCAATATGTGCTTCCCATTACAGAAAACGAATTTACTTGTTAATGGAAAGGGAATTTAATTGTAATTTTATATTTGGCGTGGACAAATCCACTGTTAAAAGACTTGACACGAATTTGTTTAGCAATGCAATAGAGTTACCTAATAGAAATTTAGGTAATTCTCATTGGTATTATGAAAGTGGTGTAGTAAAAAAGTTGAGTGATTCTGATATCATTGTCAATGATCTTGGAATATTTTGCCTATCTGCATGGAAACTGTTGCTTGTATCCAAGTTTAGAAAACAGAAAGTATATAATTGGGATCATGGATGGTATGGGAGAGAAGGGGTGTTAAAGAAATGGATTAAACGAGCTTATTTTGGACTCGCTGATGGAGCTCTTATCTATGGAAATTATGCAAGAGATTTGATGATTAAGAATGGCTTTAATGGTGAAAAGCTACATGTTATACATAATTCGCTAGACTATGACAGCCAGTTGCTTATAAGAATTCGCTTGAAAGCCACGAATTTGTATTCCTCACATTTTGGAAACAATAACCCTGTACTATGTTTTATTGGAAGACTAACTCCTGTGAAAAAGCTAGACCAAGTGTTGAAAGCTCTACATTTGCTGAATAAAAATGGGGTCTTTTGTAATCTGGTGTTTATTGGGGATGGATCTGAAATGAATAGTCTTGAAGGACTTGCTCTGTCCTTAGGATTGAATAAACAGGTTTGGTTTTATGGTGCTTGCTATGATGAAGAGACTAATGCCGAACTCATTTATAATGCAGATCTTTGTGTTGCACCTGGTAACATAGGGTTGACTGCTATGCATTCAATGATGTTTGGATGTCCTTGTATCTCTCATAATGATTTCTGCTGGCAGATGCCAGAATTTGAAGCAATTCATGAAGGAGAAACCGGGTGTTTCTTTAAACGAGATGATATTAATTCTTTGGCATCTACTATAAGTAAATGGTTAGAAGAAAAGGGAAATAAACGTCAAGAAGTAAGGGAAGCTTGCTTTAAGGAAATTGATGAGAACTGGAATCCTCATAAACAAATAAAAATAATAAAATCAGTAATATATGGATAGTTTGTATATGACGATTCGCACTATGTTGCGTTCGTGTTATTTATCGGTAGTTGGTACATTTAAGCGTCCTTCACCTTATGTTCATATTCTTAATGGACATATGGTAGACTGGAAACATGATAATGATTCAGATGGCGAACAATTTGGAAAGTTGTTAGCTGAAATGCACAAGTACTGTGACTTTGTCAATTTTGAAGATGCAGTGAGAATGATCCTGAATGGTGAAAAGGTGACCCGCCCAAAAATTGCATTTTCTTTTGATGATGGATGGAGAGATTGCTATACACAAATAGCTCCTCAATTGGATAAATATGGTGTAAATGCAATGTTTTTTATAAATCCAAATTTTGCCGATGCAGCTGATAACAATGATGAAGCTTATATTGAAAACTTTACTGTAAATACTACGAAGAGTCCAGGTAAGTTTCCGATGACGTGGAATCAAATTAAAGATTTGCAGAAACGAGGCTATCTGTTTGGTGCTCATACAATGGATCATTATTGTATAAATGACGATAATATTAATGAACTTCAATATCAAATAGGTGACTGCAAAAAAGTTATGGAGGAAAAATTAGGAAAGCCCTGTGAGTATTTTGCATTCCCATATGGCAGGTTGGAGCATGCTAATTCTAATTCTATTGAAATAGCATGTAAATATTACAAATATGTCTTTTCACAAAGCGATCATAAACATTTTTTCTCTTTTGGAGGGAAAGTGATTAATCGTCGCCATTTTGAGCCATTTTGGCCTGTGAAGCATGTCTTTTATTTTTTGAGTTGTAAACGTTCATAACCATGCCGAAACTTCTTATAATAAATGTGACTTGTAACCAAGGGTCAACAGGTAAAATCTCAGAGCAAATTGGAGCCTTAATGAAAAGTGCTGGCTGGGATGTTTATCTTGCCCATGGTGCCAGACGTGTTAACCCTTCAGGGTTAAATACTTTTCAATTTAGCAGTGTAAAAGATGAGTATTTACATTTTGTGAAGAGTCTGTTCTTTGATGGTGATGGATTAGGTTCTATAGTTGCAACTAAAAGATTGGTGAACTACATAAAAGATATTAAACCCGATATTATCCAGTTGCATAATCTACATGGATACTATATTAATTATAAAGTCTTGTTTGGGTATCTCAATAAAACACAAATACCTGTTGTAATGACTTTGCATGATTGCTGGTCTTTTACAGGACATTGTGTTCATCCAATTATTGCTAATTGTAATAAATGGAAGACAGAATGTAATCACTGCCCCTTAAAAAATAAATATCCTAAGAAAACGATAGGATTAGATAGGTCCAAAAGAAATCTTCTATTGAAGCAACGTTATATTGCGAGTTATAAAAATCTCCATATTGTCGCTGTTTCGAATTGGCTTTCAAGTTGGCTGAAACAATCAATTTTTAGGGAGAAGCCCATAAAAATAATTCATAATGGTATAGATTTGAATACTTTTAAGCCGTGCGAGAGAACAAATTCGAATAAATATCGAGTATTGGGCGTTTCTAATGTGTGGCTCAATGATAAAGGACTACTTGATATATTCAAGCTAAGGGCTTTGTTGCCATTGGAAAAATATCAAATTACTCTGGTAGGTTTGAGTCAAGAACAATTGAAGAAATTGCCAGAAGGTATAGTTGGCATAACAAGAACTTCGAACCAGCAAGAATTGGCTAAGTTGTATTCTGATGCAGATGTTCTTGTAAATCCAACTTATGCAGATACTTTTCCAACTGTTAACTTGGAGGCTTTAGCATGTGGAACTCCTGTTGTAACTTATAGAACTGGGGGAAGTCCAGAAGCGCTAACTCCAGAGACTGGCATTGTGGTAGAAAGGGGAGATGTGAAAGAAATGGCAGATGCTATTATGACGGCATTAACCAAAACAAAAGAGACAATTGATGCTTGCCGCCAAAGAGCGGTTTCAAATTATGACAAGGATGTATGTTTTTTAGAGTATGCCAAACTTTATTCAGAATTAATAAGCAAACATTAAGCAATGAAAATATCAATAGTAACTGTAACGTACAATAGTGCAAATACAATAGCTTGTACTATTGAAAGCGTTTTGAAGCAGAATTATGAAAATTATGAATATATAGTTGTTGATGGTGGGTCTAAAGATGCTACTGTAGATATCATCAAGGAATGGGAACCTAAGTTTAATGGTAGAATGCGATGGATATCAGAAAAAGATAAAGGAATGTATGATGGCATTAACAAAGGTATTCGTATGTCAACTGGTGATGTAGTGGGCATTATCAATTCTGATGATTTCTATCATAGAGAGGATATCTTTCAGATCATAAATGATACTTTTAAAGCTCACAAAGGCATTGAAGCCATCTATGGTGACGTGCGATTCGTGAATCCGAATAATTTGAATAAAACAGTTAGATATTATAGCTCGAAGAACTTTAAGCCATGGAGATTTCGCTTTGGTTTTATGCCTGCCCACCCGACTTTCTTTACTTACAAAAGTAATTTTGAAAAGTATGGCTTTTATAAATATGACTATCATATCGCTGCAGATTATGAATTGTTGATTAGACATCTTTATGTAAATAAGGTACCATCGCTGTATGTCCCAGTTGACTTCATGAAAATGCGAACGGGAGGTAGGAGCACAGATGGAATTCAGGCAAATATAAGATTAAATAAGGAAATCGTTCGTGCTTGTTCTGAAAATGGTATTTGGACATGTATGCCTTTATTATTTTTGAAATATTTTGTAAAGGTGTTTGAATTGGTGCTTACAAAAAACTAGTTTGATATGATTAAAGTTTTGATTACAGGCGCAGGCTCTTACGTAGGTGAGAGCGTGCGCAAATATATTCTTTCTACATCATCTGATTTCGAGATAGATGCTGTGGATACGATGGGGGACAATTGGAAGAAGGCTGATTACTCTCAATATGATGTGGTATATCATGTGGCTGGTATTGCACATGTAAATGCTGATCCTAAGATGGAACCTTTATATTATAAGGTGAATCGCGACTTGACGATTGCTGTTGCTGAGCATGCAAAGGCTGCAGGAGTGAAGCTGTTTATCTTTATGTCGAGTCAGATTGTCTTCCATGAAAGTCAGTCGTTGAAGAGTGAGGTGCTGACCAAGGATACCAAGGAGAATCCTAATGGTTTCTATGGCGATTCTAAACTCCAGGCAGAGATTGGTCTTCATAAGTTGGAGGATGAGAACTTCAAGGTTTGCATCCTTCGTCCTTGTATGATATATGGTCCGAATGCAAAGGGTAACTTCCCAAGATTGGCCAAGCTTGCAACGAAAGTACCTTTCTTCCCTTGCTGGCATAACAAGCGTTCGATGTTGTATATCGACAACCTTGCAGAGTTTGTGAAGCAGGCAATGCTTAGGGGACTGAGTGGTACTTTCTATCCTCAGAACAAGGAGCAGGCTGATACCGTAGAAATCATTCGCTTCTTTGCGAAGCATGCAGGACATAAGGTATGGATTAGCCGCCTCTTCAATCCGTTCGTATGGCTTGGTTCCTTCGTGCTTCAGCCAATCAACAAAATGTTTGCTACCTACTATTATGACCCTGCCATGTCGAAAATGAATTTCGACTATCAGCTGGTCAGCTTTGAGGAAAGCCTGAAGAGGGTAGCGGATAGTCTTTAATATGATGATTGTTTAAATAGACTGTTATGAAGATAAAAAGCATAAAGATAGAAAAATTATATGGTAAGTATGATTTTGACTGGGATTTACGCAGTGATATAAATATCATAGCAGGCGATAATGGCTCATATAAAACTACGCTGTTGAATATCATAGCTAGTTTATGTGAGCCTAAAAGCGTACCAGAAAGTTATATCCTTGAGGGAGCTACTTTGGTAATGACAGAAGATATCTCTGTAAAATTCCGTAGCTTTAGGGATAGTTTGCTCAAATTAAAGAAAGATGCTGCCAACGATGAAATGTTGACGGAATTGGTTACGAAATTTCAGGCGGAAATTGATGAGAAAAACGAAAAAAATCTTTCTGATCTTACTCTAAACGCTAGTGTCATTGCGATAAAGCAAGGTGAGAGTAAGCTATCTGTTGGCAACTTTAAGAAACTTCGTATATTCAATAAAATATCTACATTTGATGTTCCTGCACTGAAAAATGAAATGAGTAGTGTCTTGGATCAACAATTGGAAGTTCTTGAAAGTGAATATGCATATTATTTGTCAGATCTTTCTAAACAGCTTTCTGATCTTATTCACAAAGCAGGAAAAGTTGATATGGAAGATATGAAAAAAATATATGCGCACAATGATATGTTTATTGAGATCGTCAATGAAGCTTTTAAACGTACAAATAAAACTGTTGACACAACGAAAAGTAAATTGCAATTTAAGATAGGGGACGAATTGCTGGAAAGTAATAAGCGCTTATCTTCTGGTGAAAAGCAGTTTATCATCGTCATGCTTACGATTTTGTTGCAGCGTAATCAAGAGAGCATTTTAATCATGGATGAACCTGAAATTTCGATGCACTTGGATTGGCAGAGAAATTTGATTCAAAATATTCAGAAGTTGAACCCAAATTGTCAGATTATATTAGCTACGCATTCTCCTGGTATCATTATGGATGGATGGGAACAACTGGTTACTAATATTTCTGATTTGATTTCTGTAAAAGATTAATTGGTATGAGTGAACTAGGACAGAATTTGACCAGTAGTTGGGTTAGAGCTGCTGGACGATTTGGACATACACCAGAAAAACCTCTTGTTATGTTTTACGTTGAGGGGGATGAGGATGTTCCTTTTTGGAAAGAAATCATCAAGCCTTATCTGGCTAAATATGATATTCAAGTCTGTACAAATAAGGCTGTAAATCCTGACGAGGGTAATGGTAAAACCTTTCTTTTGAAAATGTCCGGTTTGGGAACTAATAAAATAGTGGCCGTTGATGCTGATTTCGATTTGCTGATTGACGATTATTCCGAATATACTGAAATGGTTCGAAATCATCCATATGTCATAAACACTACATGGTATTCTTTGGAAAATATTCTAATGCAGAAAGTTAGCTCTATTTCCTTGTTAAAGAAGTTTTCAAGAGTATTCAAAGGCTATTTCGTGAAATATTTGATAGGTGTTTCGAATAAAAGCATAAAGCCAAAAGTTGGTTTCGGCGAAATGTTGCAGAAACTGAACATTCAAAAATTAGCACTTGAAGGTGATTTTTCTGGTATTGTTAATAGTGAAGAAATTGATGTACAGGATTCTGCTTCTTTTCAAGAAAAATTCGATAAAATGGGGATTGCTGATGCAGATTTGTGGAAACTTATGCGTGGACATAACCTATGGAATACGATAGTTAAGCCTGTGGAGGAAAAATTGTTGAACAGTAAGATCTATGAGATCATTCAAGAAAACTTAAAGGAGGGTAATCCTATTGATCGACATAAAGCAATGCAGACGTTAGGTATTAACTGTAGCGTGAAAGAATATCTCGATAAATCCTTTTATTACAATCAACTGGAATTAGTTTCTGCTCCTAGGGAAACACAGAATAAGCTTAATCGTCTTTTTTCTTAAGATTCTATTGTTTGGGTATATTTTTAAGTATGGTAACATATAGTATTATTTTCGTTCTGCTTCTTATTGCAGAACTTATCTATTTCCGCATTGCGGATAAGTGTAATATCATTGATAAGCCAAATGAAAGATCATCTCACACTTCTATCGTGTTGAGAGGTGGTGGCATCATCTTCCTGATAGGGGCTTGGGTATGGAGTGGATTCTTTGGATTTCCTTATCCTTGGTTTCTGGCTGGTTTGACATTGATCGCAGGTGTCAGCTTTGTGGATGATATTCGCTCGCTGCCTGATAGTGTGAGATTGGTGGCGCAGTTTGCATCTGCGGCATTGGCTTTCTATCAACTTGATATCTTGCATTGGTCGATGTGGTGGGTGGTTGTTCTTGCGCTTATCGTTTATGTAGGTGCAACGAATGTCATCAACTTTATGGATGGTATCAATGGTATCACTGCTGGTTATTCGCTAGCGGTATTGGTACCTTTGGCTTTGGTTAATATGAATGAGGGCTTTGTGGAACAGAGCCTGATTATCTCTACCATCCTTGCTTCATTGGTATTCTGCATCTTCAATTTCCGCCCAAAGGGTAAGGCAAGGTGCTTTGCCGGTGATGTGGGTTCTATCGGTATCGCTTTTATTATGTTATTCCTCTTGGGCAACGTCATCATCAAGACGCAGGATGTAACCTGGCTTATCTTCCTGTTGGTATATGGTGTGGATGGCTGTCTGACGATAGTTCATCGCATTATGTTGCATGAGAATCTGGGTGAGGCTCATCGTAAGCATGCTTACCAGTTGATGGCAAATGAGTTGAAGATTGGACATGTGAAGGTTTCTTCCTTGTATATGGC
>ENA-ORRU01000281-ORRU01000281.1-human-gut-metagenome-genome-assembly--contig:-NODE-281-length-42320-cov-4.226925_pt1 | contig 42320 bp, 60 predicted proteins | sample MGYA00242184_ERZ509151 | MGnify/ENA primary metagenome ERZ509151 (study PRJEB26280, sample SAMEA2338667) | human gut metagenome | biome: human gut; feature: human-associated habitat; material: faeces... | reverse complement strand
TTCAAGTGCTGTCTGCGTTTCAAATGCCGTATAAACCGGGATGCCAGACTGCATGAAATCTTTTATGTAGCGTGCATGGTCTCCTAACCATGCTCATGTGAGACGATACATCCAGCCACATCAGAAATACGCCAATCAATCATTTTCTTGAAGTCCATGAATTTCACACCTGCTTCAATAGCAAGAATCTCACCACTGCTGCTGATTAAAGCGTAACTGTTGCCTGCTGACGATGAACCGCAACAACGCATAAGCATTTAAACCACCTCACTTTCCTTTAACTTCCAAATATATCCACCTGCTTGTTTTCTTATTTTCCCAGGTTTATATTCTTCTTTGTTTGCCACCTGTAAAATATTTCTTTGACAAATTCCAGTAAGCCTGCTTGCGATTTGCCCGTTTGCATATTCGGCAATAAAATGCCCATCTGTATCATACTGCAAAACATGCTTTGGTTTTTCAAACTTATTGTAATTCATTATCCCGGTATTGATTTGTGGGTGCTGTCTCGATGTTTCTATTCGGTGATTCTTTGGATGTATGATTTCAAGGTTGGTAACAACATTATTCTGTTTATTGTCGTCAATATGGTGAACGTGGTAACCATTAGGTATTTCTCCTATAAAAGCCTCTGCCACCAACACATGAATTCTAGTACAACGTCGCTTTTTCTGAATTGGATCATAAAGGACAACACTCAAGTATCCTCCCTTTTCGTTCTTTTCAGAAAGAATATAACCATCAGAATATTTTTTGAAACTCTTCAATCTTCCAAGGTTTGATACTTGATATACACCCTCAAAACTCTTTACCCATTTCCATTCTTCAACCAATAGACCACCTCACTTTCCGAAAAATTCTTCTCTTACATCAACAATACTTCGTGTCTGCCCTAACAACTTCCGGTTGTGCTTTGCCCTCTGCTCATTGTTGCAAATAAACTGCTTGCAGATTTCCGGTCGAACCGGATAGATTCTGCATTTCTCGCAACTCTTTCCGGTATCAAGGAACGGACAAGTCATGTCATAAGTTGCTGTTGTCGGTGCGATATGTTGACACTCTTTAATATGCTTCTTGCGAATATACCGGCGAATAACATCAATTTCCTTTTGGCTCATGGGAAGTAAGTTACTGCAACAATTTCCGCACTGGCTGCATTTCCCATCCTTGCAAAAGTTGTAGATATTATCAGCCATACCTTTCTGAACTGACTCTAAAAATGAAATAACTTCCATAGGCACCACTACTTCATGAAATCCGGTACATCGTCATTCTCAACAACTTCTCCGGCTACTTTTTCTGGTCGTGGTTCAACTACTTCGCTCCCGGTCTCAATAGCTTCGGATTCAGCTACAACAAATGGCTCTGAATTGGCATTCTCCGCAATTTCTTCCTGCGTCTGCTGATAAGTTTCATCCATCTGCATAAGAGACTGTTTTGCAATAGCATTGAGGTCTTTCGGGTGCTTCTTGATTGCATTGTTACGCATCTTACGAACAATCATGGATTCCGATGTATCAAGCCATGCGGCGCTCATGTATGGTCTTGCGACTTCACAGGCAAGCATATCTTCAATAGTCTTACAGTCTAAAAGTGCTTTCAAAATTTCATTTTTCTTTTCTGCGATAGCTTTCTTTTCTTCATCCGTAGCATCATATCTCGTTCTAGGTACAACCTTTCCATTCTTATCTTTTTTTGTTCCAAGTAAACCGAAAGTTTCATTCAACAGATTATTACGGACATGAGCGAAAAGATTTCCTTTTACGCTTTCACGCTCTGCGATCATGTACTCGATTTTTCCATCATTCATTTCAACAGGATAAACAACACGGATTACTTTCTGTGACAATCCTTTTTCTTCCCACTCCGGCGGCGTAACTTCAACACCTCTGTGCTTCGGATATGTAAATTCATCCCCTTCTTTCACAAGCCATACTGGATATACCTTTTTAACATCAACACCAAAGTTACGAAGAAGTGCATCGTTGCCGTCTCCCTCGATTCCCATTTCGACTTCCTTATACCAGTTTCCGTTTGCATCCTGTTTACTTCTCAACTGGAAATAGCACTCTCTTGGTACAGCATTTGCATTAAGCTTAAGGCTTGACACCTGTCCAATAACCTGTCTCAAATTAGAACCATTCAAGTTGCTCATAGCGGCTTTGTTGGATGTAACAAGGTTGTAAATCGCACTCATAGATGCCATAGCACACTGCTTGGAATAATCATCAAACAAAAGTCCATGTTCCGCAAAATCACGCTCCATAAGCCCTGTGTACTGGTTCGCATAATAGGAAAGCTGTGTATTCATTTCCTGCTTTCCCTGTGCCGCAACTTCCTGTTTCTTTGTTTCTGCCATAATTTTATTTTTCCTCTCTTTCTTCAAATTCTTTTAACTGCTCTGCTAACTTCTTACACTCATCAGCCACATATTCTTCGGTGCGGATAACATCATCAATCGGATATTTACTTTCAACCATTTTTCGTAGTTGATACTCTTTTATATGGCCCGGAAACTTCTGTATCGCATAATCCAAGCCCGACTTATCTCCTGCATGTCCGCAATCAAATCCAAACCACCACAAATCACTTTCGATTGGATAATCTGAATGTTCTCCACCGCCTGCGTATGTAATACCACCGTGGCACTGGAAATATGCTTCAATGCGGATTCTTTCATCTTCATCCATGCAAGCACCAAGCAAAGGGAAAATTCCACTTACTTCTCTGTCACCAACATCGGATTTCTTAATTTCAAGGTAATCACTGTAATCCTTTCCGTACAACGGATGGTTCTTTGGGATACCGACATAACCGCATCTGTGGCCAATAGCGCCAAATATCACAATACATTTGTAGCCTGCGTGTTCAAACTCACGCTCGATGATGTACCGTTTCTCCGGCGCTTCATATTTCTTCACAACTGCCACCTTATCAGCGCCGTAGGTTTCCACCCACTTCATATCCACAGATTCATCCGTAACCGTCAGCTTTGCACCCTTGGCATTTACAACCGTGTCACCAGCTTTCACGGAATCCTCGGTGCGATATGTATAACTTCTGGTGCTGTTTGGAAACTTTGCTTTGATATAGTTCATTCTGATACCCCCTAATTTCTGATGGTCTGATAACATTCATCATGAGCATTCCACTTAATAGGAATTGGTGCACCACAATCAATGCAATCCATATCAAACATTTCCTCATCCATATTGGTCATGTATCTTGAATGCTGTCCGCACTCGCAATTCGCATAAAGTGGTTTCAATGGTTCATCAAAAAGTGAATCATCTCCGCAATTCATGCAATGGATGCCTTTGCTCTCTTTCTTCAAGCAGAAACCTCTTATCGCTCCGCATTTCTTACATTTCCAATAGATGAATCCTTTATATGTCAATCCGTGATAAGTCTCTTCAACAGTTTCTTTATGCTGTGCCGGTATGTTACTCGGCACTACAGCATTTGGAATCTTTGGAAGCGAATCAAGCTCTAACTTTGGCTTCTCAATCTCAATTTCTTTCGTGGAGTCAAAATAAAGATAGTCTACCAGCATACTTGTAATTTTAGAGAAAAGTTCAACCGCTTTATCTCCAACATCAACAGAAATGCTCATTCCGTCTGTAGAAACTCTAATTTTCATCTATGCATACCTCTCTTTCCTTTATTTCTAGCGTCTTTTTCGCAATACGGAAGAGAACAATGTCCGGATTCCGCAAAACCCATGAATCCTTTCTTACTTGCGCTCTTCCAACGCTTGCATGACATACACCGTGCATCTGGCTGTTTGACGTTGTTTCCGATTCCTATTCTTGACATTTGGCAACCTCCTAAATATGGCAATCTACGATTGTTAATGTCCACTCTGGATTTGCTGTATCAATAAAACGTTCCTTATACTTCAAAATCCATTCATTATCTTCATCAGAAACGCATGCAAACCACCCCATTTTCCCTTTCTCGTACCATTTGCCGTCCGGCAATACAACCGCAAATGTACCGAATACCGATTGACATGTGGCATAATTCTCTTTGTTCTTGTACTTTTCCAATAAATACTCCGTTTTGTAGAAACTGTAGAAATCTTTTTTATCCTCGTTTTCTTTGAGCGGAGCACCTTCAACTACAACTTCCCACCAACGAATAGCCGTATCATACGCATCTTGATTAGGAGAAAAATCAATATCTGCTACTTTGGCAATATCATATTTTCCATTCTTTCGAGGATTCGGAGTGAATAAACCACCTTCTCCATGTTCTCCATTGATAGCTTTCAACTTTCCGTTCCATCTTCCGCCAACAATCCAATAATCCCATTTTGAATCCGGATTATATGTAGACAACTGATTTCCGTTTTCATCATATGAACAATCAGAATCAAATTCACATTGATACAATTCTTCGTCTGTGTTTGCATTGATGTATTCTTTCATCCAATCGGTTATTTCTTTGCCGCTACGCTCTCTCTGTTCATAGTCCTTTTTCCTCTCTAAGGCTTCCTCAATCATCTGTTGCCTTGTCAGCTTGACATACGGAGTAACCTCAATGTTTTCATCATATGGAGCCAAAAGCTCCTCTACGCTCTTTTTACCATCTGTAAAGACTGCCACTGAAAAATGACTCATTCTACATTTCCTCCACTTTCAACTGCTTGTCCTCTGAAACGCTCAAAAGAATTAACTGCGCATCCATATCCGGCACATTGAACTCATTCAGCGATTCCGCGTTATCAACGAAAATCGGTACGCTTACACCGTATAACTCACTAAGCGAACGGATAATATCAAGTCCGGCTACGATTCTATGACCACTGTTCAAAGTCGAATACGGAACGCCATTTACTGTACACTCACAGCAATCTTTCATGCCGCCATTTAACTGCATTTCGAAGAGTTTGAAGTTTACTGTCTTGAAATGACTGTTGATAGAATCTGAAACCTTATCCAACTTATATCTGATGAACGATTCTAAAAGATAAAGCATCTGTTCCTGATCTGCAACTTTCTGTCCGATTTCTTTCTGCTCTGCCTGCAGCTGTGCAATGCGCTCATCAATTTCAACATTCTTAGTAGCCTGTGCAATGATTGTTTTTGCATCTTCTAATGCAGCTTCCAATTCTAATTTTTTCGATTCTAATTCCGATGTATCAATGCTGTTTGCTCTCACAGAATCAATCTTTGACTGCAAATCAGTATCTTTCTTCATCAATGCTTTGTAGTCCTCACTGGTGTTCAAATCAGCTTCTTCCGGCAACTCTGACAGTTTTTTTATACATTCATTTTTAATTTTCATCTGTTCTGTTTCCTGCTCACGAAGTTCTGGAAGTTTCTTTTCTGCATCTTCAATATCAGATTTCATTATTTCAATTTCTGATTTCTTATCAGTACCAAGAGAAGCAATCCGGTTCAATTCTGCAACCTTTTGATTGTTAAATGATTCTCTTATTGTTTTTAAGCGTTCTGCAGCATCTTCTTTTGCTTTTGCTTTTTTCTCTTCAAAATCAGTCTTCAACTGCTCAATTTTATCTTCTGGCAACCGCTGTCCACATAATGAACAGACTGTAGTTGATTCATCAAATTTCCACTTAGATTCATCAAACAGGTACGATGATTCATCAAAAGTCTTTTCCTTTTCACTCATATACTGCTTTCCAAGTTCTGCTTTTTCGCTTTCCAATGTAGGAATTCTCTTTTTCTTTTCAACAATTTCACTTTCCAGTTTTGTAATCTGTTTATGTAAATCATTGAATTTTATTGTTGCTTCATCCTTTCTGTCATCCAACGACCGCCGCTCTTTAATAAGTGATTCATTTGCCTTGCACTTGCAATCATTAATTTCAAACTGTAATTCGAATTTCTGCTGCTCTAAATCATCAATCACCTTGGATGAAGATTTCATCTGTAACTCGATTTCTTTAATCTGCCGTTCTAAATCTGTCTTTAATAACTCCTGCTCTGCAACATCCACATCAACCTTGGATTTCTCGGCTTCGTCAATACGGACCGGGATTTCAGCCTGCTTTTTCTTCCATTCTGTAAGTGCTTTGGAAAACTTAGCACGAATATCGTCTGTGGATGGTGCTTTTTCCAATTCACTAAGCAATGGAGCATACTGTGAATCTGTCTGTGCAAGTTCCATATCTGAAACCTCTGCTATAAGTTTTATTAAAATATCTCTCTGCTCTTTCCATTTCAAAGAAGAAAAATACTGTGGATTGGTCAGTAACTTGAACATATCTTCACTCTGAGACAGCTCGGAAACATATGCCTTGAAATCAGCTTCACTTTTCGGATAACCATCAATCTCATATGAATTTGGGTTCCCCTGCAAAGTCACGGTGTCGGTTCCACGCTTCTTAACCCAGTTCTGCTTCTGCACCTTAGAAAGCATTACTTCCTTGCCTTCCACGTCCAATACACCTACAACCTTGATTTCTACGTTATCAATTTTCTTACCGTCCTTGTCCAAAGGCCTAACATTAAACTTTTCCTCTCCTGCACTATTCTTGTTAAAAAGCAACCAGGTAAAAGCATCAAAGATAGTTGTTTTTCCGGCTGCATTCTGCCCCTTAATACTTGTTTTATTTGAGAAATTCACTTCAAGACTTTTAATTCCTTTAAAATTCTCAATGTGTAATGATTTTAAAATAATTCGCATAATTTTATTCCTCCAATTCCTGTTCCAGTCTTAAATGAAATAAGCGTAATAAATTTTTGTTTGTGGTGTTGTCATATGATAAATACTTTTCTATTGCCGTTCTATTTCCTTTTTTCATTAATGTGTTAAAAGCATTGCGAATTGAATGTTCAACACAACGCCATGTAATACCATATTTTTCGGCTATCTGATTGTATGTTGCGGCCATATTCATATAATCGTTTTTTCTTTCGTGATATAATTCCATGACGTCTGCAATATAATAAAATCCTCTCAAGCTAGCCGACATTCCCATCTCAATCAATGCATTAATTGCTCTATTTCTCATCTGAAATCACCTCAATTCTTGATGCTGAAACCTCATATGCTCTTCTTTCTTCTTCCTCACCATTTGAATGACGCTTGATATAATCCCGACTCTGGACGCGTCCGGTAATTTTTAAGTGTGTTCCAAGCGGAAGTCCAGATGCATGACGTGCATTTCTACTCCAGCAGATACAAGGAATATAATCAGATTTGCTATAGGAACGGTTTACTGCCACCAACAGGTCTGCAATTTCTCTTCCAAGAGGAGTCTTACGGTAAATCGGGTCCTTACAGATGTAGCCATCCAGAATAATCTGGTTGCTCTTCATCTCCTCTGTCTCTTCTTCAATAAATTCAATCTCCAAGACGAATACAGAGAGAACCAGCCGGTTCTTAAGTTCCTCATGTCTGTTATAGGAACGGAACTGTCCGGTTACATGAATGATTTCACCAATATGATTTTTATTTACATCAATCAAATATTCCGAAATCAAAAGTGGTAAGTAATCAATTGTTTCGCTCGTCCGTTTTACAGCTACATCCACAAGGTAAAATCTTTCACCGTATACCTCATGGCTAAATCTGAAATCAGATACAATTTCGCCTACAAGTTCTACATTATTATTCTCTAAAAGTTTGTCCATGTTTGAAATTCTCCTTTAAGTATGTTAAAATAGGCGCAAATAGCTTATGCTATTGCTTTGATTGGGAATCCTCTGCTTTGGTCGGTTGTGGGATTCCTTTTCTCTTTTTGTATATCTCTTTGATATATTCATTAGCCAACTGACGTTTGACTGATTTGGTGTTTCCCATGTATTTCTTCAAGTTCATACGTCCTTTCCATTATCCCCAATGCATATGTTGTATAATCTGCAGCATCTCCACGGCTTACCGCATTTTTGGTGCCATTGTATACCATAAGAACCGTTCCCATGTCCTCATATTCACTAAATAGCTCTGCCAGATAATCACACCCCACAAGTATATTGCTGTATGGATCATATAAATCTGTCACACCAAGTTTCTTCATACGGTCCATGTGATACTTCTCATAAATCTGCATCAAACCTTTACAATTACCGTTTGATACATTAACCTGTCCACTACTTTCGTGTTCAATGATTGCCATTACCATTTCCGGGCAAAGATGATACTGATTTGAAATTACATTAATATAAGGAAGAAACTCATCACATATCCATGTGTCTGCCGGTTCCGCTTCTATCTTCAAAGTCGAGCCAGACAATGTCATCGTCACTACTACAACGATAAGCGCGACTATCTTTCTCAATGATTTTCTCTGCATCCTTAAAGCTCCTTTCCAGCACTGCACCTAATGCTAAAATTAATAATCCAAAAATAAATGGAACGGCTACTATCGGATTTTCGGTAATATCGCAACTCATGCTTGTGAAAAGAATTGCCATTCCGACGGCTTCCACAACAAATGAAAATTTTTTAATTTTCATATTATTCACCTTTTTCCTTTCCAAATTTTTGCAATATTGAAAGGATATTTCTATATTTGATTTTGCAAACAATATTCCAAAACAAATCCAACACCTTTTGACTTATCATGTTTATCAAACTTCTAGCTATAATTTCTGAAACACTTAGCTTAATGACATCATTCCTCTTTTCTTTTACTTCTTTTGAATCGCTATTGATGGAATCTTTTATCATTTTAAGTATCCTGAATAATGGCATATTTCTAAGAAACTCCAGCGTGATATTCTGTATCCTTATTAGCTGATGTTTTGATAAAATTATTTCTTCCATTATTTCCAAATCTTTAATGTCGATGTATCCTAAAAGAATATCTTCGCACCCATAAACTCCGCGGTAGTCCAAAAGGATATCTGGAAACTCTAAAAAATTAATTTGAACATGTTCTCCATCTAGTAAATCAGCATCCGCAATTCTACTGCAGGCACTATTAACGTATTTTTCATACCCATAAACATTGAGCATATGCTTTACACTATACAATGGCTCTGGCATGTCTTTTCTCTTGAATATGTACTTATAAATGGATTCTTTCATTATTTTCCATTAATCCTTTCCAACTCCATATCTGATTGCCATTTCTTTTACAATGGCTGTATACCCTTCGACCAGCTTCTTATCCTCTGCAATAATATCCACATAAGATAATTTGTCTCTGGTTGATTTACTGATACCCTCGTCAGCCATTCTTCTGCGCTTATTGGTCAGCCGTTGTTTCAGGTTTACGCCCATCCGCTTTGACAGCAGTTCGTAGCTTTCTGCTCTCACTTGGCTATACGCCTGTCCGCCACCAAGCTCCATGCTGATTTTTCTTAAAATGTTTCCAGTATCATCACGCCATGATGTCGTATCAAGTGCAACCACTTCCCGGATGCTCTCAACTCTCTGTTCCACATGATTCAACTGCTCTGCCTGCCGTTTCTGTTCTAACTGCTGTTCCGCTACAGAATTGAAAATTTTCTGAAACATCTGCAATTCTGGCGATAACTGGTTGAGGTCGATTACCTTTTGTTTTACACGTTCTTCCAGAGTTGTGAAATAATCGCGTGCTTCTTCCGCTTTCGCTACGTTTCCTTTCATGGAAAGTTTCTTTGCAAAATGGGCTGTGAGTTTGTAATCCTGCGTTTTGTTACCCTCGACATTGATGTCGAACCCCCAGTAATCCTCATTTTCAGTGGCAAATTCATTATCAACAATGTTTGATTTCGCCCATCTCGAAAACTGTCCCTGTGCCAATTCCAAGAACGCATACAGCTTTCTTGCGGTAGTCATTCCATTTTCGTCAACACCAAGTACAATTTCGATTGGCGTCTGCATTTTGCCTGTTTCCAATTCATTCATCCTCCATTTGTTCATCATTGTCCAACAATTCTGCAATCGGGACACCCAGTACCGTCGCAATCTTTTCTAAAGATTTAAGATTCGGCTTACTTTTGTCCCAGCGACTAATTGTGCCGTTTCCAATTTCAGCTTTGTTTTCCAACGCAGCTATACTTAAACCTTTTTCTTTTGCTATTTTTTTTACTTTTTCTAGCACTTTTAGACCTCCATTTCTCTAAATTTAGACTTTTCTCCTTGACAATATTTAGAGAATACTCTAAAATATACTTGTCCAGAGTTAATATTTAGAGGTATCTCTTTTTTATTTAGAATTAAGTCTAAATAAAGTATATTGAGTTATCTCTAATTTGTCAAGCATTTTTTAGACCTTTTTCTAAATTTATTTTTGGAGGTAATTATGGATAGCGTTAAGTTGGTAAAGAAATTGTGCAAAGAAAAGAAAATACCTATCTCGAAATTGGAAACCTCATGTGGGTTCGGGAATGGATATATAAGAAAATTAAAAGAGGGAAAATTTCCGTCAGATAGACTAGTAAAAATTGCAGAGTTTCTAAATGTGACAACAGACTATTTGTTGGGAAATACTATTTTTTCGATATGCCCTGTATGCGGATTTGGAGACGATCCTCTTTCAACACAATCAAGAAAAGAACATGAGTTATTCCATCAGCGATTTTTAAAGATAAAAGAAAAATACCCTTTCTTTAAACCGTATTCTATTGCTGATAAAGAGCGTACTGATAGTATCTTTGAATTTAGAAGTTATCGGAATAGTTTAGAGCAGAAAATGACTGCGTTTGAAAAATATTTGCAATCTTCTTTTTCAATAGAAATTAATCGCAACGATTACATTATAGATAATTTAGACTATAAAGAGTTTTGCAAAACAGAAGTGAGTGCCTTACATGAAGATGATTGTATTTCTCAAGAATTAATAGATGCACTTATTGATAAATATGGAATAGACAGAAACTTTCTCGCTGGGAATGAATATCTATTAGCGAGAATAAGCAAAAATCCACAACTGATGCGTCTACTTGCTTATGCGGAAAAATTAAACCCAGGAATGTTAAATATTCTTGAAGTTCAAGCGAAAGCATTATCCGAGCATAATGCCAAAGACCAGGAGTAGCCTTAGTTGCTACTCCTTAATTTTTCTCTTACAAACGAATAGAACCAACGCAGTTTGTAATTTTCATTAATACCATCAAATATTTTTCGTAGTTCTTCTCGATATTCTTGGTTTGACATATACGTGTTTTCTTCTTTCACAATGTTTTCTTTAGAATTCATAAAAATCTCCCTCTCCTGCTGTATATTTGCGATTTCATCGGTGACGTAATCATTGTATAAAATAAAAAAAGGTTTTTCTCCCCTATTTCGACCATTTTTTTATTTTTTTTAAAGAAAAGCTATTAAGCTAAATAATTTTTCCGTTTTCTCCCCTGTTACTACATATGAGCATTATATTATATTTTCCATTATTTGTCTTTACTTTTGTGAATTTGTCCACGGTTGTGGACAAGACTCTTTATTTAGGCGCATATTTATACTCCGAATCGAATAAATCCACGATTCCCATGTCCAATGCTGCAGCAAGTTTTTCAAGCTGAGAGAGTCTTGGTGAATATCTTTCATTTTCAATATTGTTGATTTCAGATTTACTAATTCCAGATAAATTTGCCAGTTCTCTAGTGGTAATATTTCGTTCACTTCGAATATTCCACAATTTCATTTTTGCCATACTACTACCTCCACCATTTGTGTATATGTAAGTAGTATGTATGAATTTAAAAAAAATAATATTAGACTTCCTGCTGACTTATTTCAATCATTTTCCACTCATGCATAGAATAATTGTATTGAAGCGTAAAGCCTTTCTCCATACCATATATAATAGCTGTACATTGGTACTTAATTCCAATAAGCCTTGTCAAATTTTCTCTTTTTAAAATTTTATCTATCGTGACAGATACTATACTGCCATCTATGTCCTTAAACCGGAACCGCATTGGTGTTATCTTTCCATCCGTATCAGTGCACGAAATCATCTGAACCGGGATGCTGGTTCTTAGAATACTATTCAATGTGTTTTGCTCCTTTTTTCTTTGGTGTCTTTATTATATATTCGAACATTTGTTTTGTAAATAGTAAATTTCTACTAAAAAAAAGCCGGCAAAGAGCATCATATAATAACACTCTCTACCGGCTCTATCATATTTCTATAATGATTCCAATCCCGCTTTCCAAGTATTCTTTCCTACAATGCCATCTGGGGTCAGTCCGTGATTCTTCTGCCAAGCAATTGTCTTACTTTCTGTTCCGCTGCCAAATCTTCCGTCTGGATTTGCTCCAACAATAATCTGCCATACCTTTACTGCATTACCTTTACTGCCTTTTTTAATTACTTTCATATTGTAATCCTCACTTTCTGCTTTTGATGTACTTGTTGATGGTGATACTGCAACTGTTTTATTAAACAGTGCCTGCTCTGCTACTCTACGTCTTCTAAGACCTGCCAGAACTTTTCCATTTGCCTTGCAATACTGCAGCATGGATGTGGCAATCTGGGATGCAGTTCGTCCAGCGCACAATTTCTTAAGATTGCCCTGTCCAAGATTAAAAGCAAAGCTAACCAGTGCATCAAACTGATTCTGATTAAGGCTTTCTGTAATAGGAACATACGCTGCACTATTGACATATTTTTCAAACTTTTCACAGTCCTGTTTTAAGTACGCGTCTGCCTGTGCCTGTGTGATGGTCATACCTTTTTTTACTCCGGAAGTATGACCATAGCCAATCGTCCATACTCCGGCAGCACACTGATATGCAGTAAGCCGACATCCCTCAAACTGCTTAATTAAATTAAGTCCTGCCTGTCCAATTTTTCTATTTGCCATCTTTATTACCGCCTTTCTCTAACAACTGCTTAAATAACTGATGCAGTCCTGTGCTTGCCAATCCACTAAATAAGCCACTTAATAATATCGGTGCTGTAACTGTCCATCCGTTAAGCCAGATTGCCAGAATAACACCAAGAGTAGCGCAAATGGTAGGGATATATTTATTATCTACATCATTAATCCACTTCTTTACGATATATCCTACACACAAGCAAATTCCTACAATCACAGGCACCATAAATTCTGTTAAAAATCCTAAATCCGTCATATTTAAATCCTCCAAATCATAAATTTTGCGCAATTAAAAAAATCAACCCAGATGCCAGTGCTCCGGCAACCGTGCTGATTATTGCTGTTACTGCTGTATTCTTATATTTCTTTATATCCTCTGTAGGTGCACGCTCCATCCCGTCCACCCGGCTATCCATACGGTCCACCTTTTCATCCAAGGCACACACATTTTCATTCGTATGTTTTACTTCTTCCACGAGCTGTACCATTGTCTTTGACATTGTATGTATTTCTTCAACAATAGGTTCCAGTTTGTCTATACGATGCGTATTTGACTTAGCCCGTTGCTCAACTTCTGTAATTCTGTGTTCAATTTCGATTGCATCCATGTCCATATCTCACACCCCATTTAATTGAATTCTTTACGCAATTCCTCTTTGTCCTCATCTGATAATTTCGGGTAGCTTTCAAGAATGCTATCCAAATTTTCTCCCTCTGCAATTCTTCTTTTAATTACACGAACCATAATGCTCTTTACTGGTCTACTCAGCATCTAAATCACCCCCAATTATTTCTGCGATTGCTTCATCCTGTTCAATCTGTGTCTTTTCCAATTCTGCAAGCCGTTTATCGGTATCAGAAGCAATTGCCATTGTAACTAAAATGGTTCCATCCTCATTTACAGTAGCCGATTTAAAAGATAAATCTTCGTAGGCTCCGTAAATTTCTTTGCTTTCTCCTGCTACCGTTAATGAAGTAGCCGGTTTGAACGTCTTAATAACATCCTCAATCTTCTGATTTTCCATCAAAGCAGAAATGCTATCTGTCGTAGTAATTACATCAAGGCAAGGATATTCCTTGCCAGATACAGTGATATACTCTTTCATATATATCGCTCCCTTCTTTAATCAATTCGCATATTTTCTATATGCATTTTCTCCATTCTTTTTATCGATATAACAATATATCTGTGTTTTTTTGAGATCCGCGTGTCCTAATATTTCTTCCACTTCGTTTGGCACCCGGTTTTTCAACTTTCCTACTACTTTCCTTGTGATTTCATTTCTAATATCCATTGTTCCACCTCCTGGACTATCTTATCAGATAGCTCTAAGAGGTGAACTAAACACAAATTTAAGTAAGGCGATAACCACATCAAATATTGGCAGTCAATCAGTTAATTATGCCAATAGTGCAGGTACTGCTAATACAGCCAAGTATGCAACATATGCTACTGCTAAATACAATGGTAATCCCAGTCCATTATGCGTTTCACTGTCCGAATCGCAAGTGCAGTTTGTTTGGAATACATCCGTAATGCGAGTAGATGTCTATGTTGATAAAACGTATATTGGTCACATAGTGACTAATTAAAGATATTAAAATGAGCTATCTTAAACATAATAAATGACGTAATATGCTACTCCCACATTCTTTTCTGAAGAATTACTATTCCATAACCTTACTGTGAAATTTTTATTAACATTACGCCCAACGCTTATACCAACTGCATTTGTTACAAGGATTGGTATTTGTGCCACAATAGTTGCACCGGCAGGAACGGATATGCCAAAAGTGAAATCTCTGCTAGCACCTGCTCCAACAGTTATATCTCCTTGGGATTTTGAGATTAAATTTAATTTATTTTGTTTTGCTGCTATAGCTTGATTGGTCTTGGTTAAATTTCCAGCAACAGTCTGATTGGTTTTTGTCAAATTTGTGTTTAATTCACTAATCTGATTAGCCATTGTGCCAGATATGGAAGCATTTTTCTCCGTTGCCGGCAATGCCAATCCGGTACTGTCTGTGACTGCGGATGAATCACTTAATTTAACATGACCTGTTGCACTTGTTGATGCTTTTACATTAATGTGGCTTATTAGTTCACTCACAGCCTTTGCAATTTTTCCAAAGAATGTATTTCTGGATTCTCCACTTTCAAGTTCCGTTAGATTCTCCTGTGGTGTAAAATCTGTTCTAAGAATCATTTTAGCATCTGAATCTACTCCAATATCATCACTGGCTTTTACTACTCCTTCGGTACCTTCTGTCGCTACTGGAACAGATGTGCCACCTCTTGCAAGCAATATCCAATACTCACTGCCTTCTTCCGGTGCATTACCGGTTGTTGTCTTAAGCGCAGCATAGGCGTTTCCGTTATATACAACAGTATCGAGATATTCATATGTAACCGCACTGCTGTAATCCCCTTTTGGAGTAAACGCTATCTTTCCCGCATCATTCATTTAGACTGCCACCTCCCATAATAAGTGTCCTGTTGTGTTCTGTACTGCAAAATTGAACCGACCACCCTCATATTTGAGGTGCCCGGTTGTAAAATCAATCGTAAATTGTGGAACATTCTGTGATAAGGCTTCATTTATCCTGTTTATAGCTTCATCCCCTGCTGCTTCTGCCTGCTCTGCATAAGATTGTGCTGTCTGGCTACTTGCCTGTGACTGCTCGCTATAATATTTACTGTTATCAGTATCTTCACCGGTTCGTGTACCAGTCCCACCGACTGCATAGCTTTTAGATAATGCAGCATTATTTACTGCTGTTGTTGCCGAAGAACCGGCAATATTGGCATTCTCGATAATCTGTGGTAAATAGGTATTTACTATATCATCATGTATCTTAACAATGGTATCTGTATTCTTCTGTGTTGTGTCAGCTAATTTATCTATCCGTTCAAGAATTGAATTGAATTCAGTTACATATTCATCTCGAATATCCTTAGTAGCATCTCTGATCTGTGCTTTAAAATCTTCATATGTCCCCATACGTTTTACGACGCCGGCTGCAAAGCACATCCATACAATCTGATTACTTGTATCACTGTCGATAGATACTGCCCATTCTCCCGGCAACATCTTTGTTGGGTCGAAATCTGCCTTTAACCCTTTTCTCATCTGAATTGCCATATTGAATCACCTCTATTCATCAATAACAATCTGACCATACTGCTCAAGTGTTGAAACTGCAGCAAGCACGTTTTCATCTGTGATGATTCGATTCATTTTAACATTGGAATTAATTACCTTGCCGGTATCACTGATTTCATCAAATGTAATGGCAATTCTTTTCATGTTTCCATCCGATGCTACTGCAAATCCTTTAATATTTTTCATGATACTTCCTCACTTTCCACATCATATAACAATGATGTTAAATAATTATAGGTTTCTGCTGCACTATCCTCGTTATCTGCATCATCAGGAAATGCCGAGGACTCTTCCAAACGCATAGTGTCATACTCCCTTTGAATAGCCTTTAATTCCCATCCAAACTTCATATTCGGAGTTCCACTTACAACAAAATATGACGGTGTTCTTTCACTTACATGAATACTTCCATCACCGTATTTCTGCAAAAACACCTGATACTGAACTTCTGTATCTATTGTTTCTGCAAATACATCGTCGATATAAACATAGCATTTACCGGTTTCATCTATGGTTCCCTCTCCTATATCACCAAACATAGGAGAGGGTGTTTCATAACAATATAGCAGCCGGTCTTTATAATTTTCTGTATTAACCACTCTTGATTTTGTGCCTGATACTATCAAATTTGTTTTTATACTTGCATCTCCATCCACCAATAATGAATAGTTGTGCATTACCGGAGTATCTGACTTGCCAATATAAAGCGAATCAAATTGAGAACCGCTAGTAGTGATATTAATACATGTTCCGGTTCCGCTTGTCATTTTAATTAAATCTGCCGCTAAATTCACCCTTCCATATGTTTTTCCATTATATGTCCGTACCAAATTAAGTTTTGAGTCATATTGAATATCCGAACTTAAGGTAATATCTCCACCTGATATAGATGCAGATTTTGAAGTTAAATTTCCATTGGAATCTACACTAAATACTCCTCCACCAATGTTGAAATTCCCAGATTTAATTGTAACAGCCCCTTCTTTATCTACAACAAATACACCATTACCAATATTTATACTTACACCAGTTATTTCTCCGGCATTTATCCAATCCGCATTAATCCCGATAGCATTCAGAACATTTACAACTGCATTACCGGATGAATCAATACCTGCATTCCATGTCTTACCGCCATCTGTGGATACCGCCAAAGCATCTGCTGTCATTTTCCAAATAGTCGAACTGGTTGAACGCTCCGGCTTATTGTGCATATAATAAACAGTGCTACCATCTTCTAATATTTCCTCGGATTTGAATACACCAAATGACTGTGTCATCAGATTGGTAAGCTGCTGCACTGCTAAATCGTAAGAAGATAACTGCTTTTTACTCTCATTTCTGGCTTTTACAACCGCCTTGGTGAACTGCGTAAATTGTGTTGTTTTATTTCGCGCCGGTGTTTCAGAATCACAGGATATATTTAGGCTGCCACCAAGAGTAAATGTCCGAGTGGATATAAATGCCTGATAAGTATTCTGCTTTCTATCAGTAACATAAGCCACGTCCCCTGCTTCAACAGCAGGATTGCTAAGTGTTGATACTGTCAACGGTCTGAATCTCATTCCACCAATACGCTTGTATAAATACGTTGCTACTGTCTTAGCTGTTCCCTCTTGAATCAAATCATTGCCGGATATTTCAATTACATACCCTTCTTTACCGGCAAGATACGTTACTTTCTTCTGCGTGTCTGTCTCATCGAATTCTTCTGTTACCTTTACACCGGTTATTACTACATCATCTGTGCATACATCAAAAGATTTTGTTGAAAATATATGATGATATGTCTTCTGGTCGGTAAATGTACCGCCGTCAATATTCTCTCCACTGGAATAATCCTTGAAATTACCACCATCCGCATCATCCCCATCGGAATACGGCTTTGTTGTTGTCCTGAAAGTTCCACCATCCAACGCAGAGTTGATTTCAAATGCTGACATATTATACCAATCAAGTTTTAATCTTCCGTAGGCATCCATTTTCGCCCAGCAACCGGATATTTGCGCAGCCATGGCAACAATATCACCAAATGTCATTGCTTTATCATCCGGTCGATTCTTTACCGTATATTTTCCATTTGGAATATTTGCACTCAACATGGAAATTCCACAATTGCTGCACGCATCTGCCAATATAGCAGAAATAGTTGCCGGATAACTTAATGTACTGTTAGAGTATGGTTTATCAAACTTACTCATATAATCAATACAAGATAGTGTGATTGTTGAGCCATCATAGCTAGGCTCATCGACTATGTATGTTCCGACCCGGATTTTTTCAATGGTGTTTGATAGCTGTAACCCAACATAAGCAATTACTGTTGCATCAGCAAAATCATAATCACTGAAATCATCATAAATATTATTTAGCGTAACTTTCAGCTTTCCGGTGACTGCTGCACCAATAGTAAATTTATTCTGACTGGATGTAGCATCTTCAATCTTAAAGGTATTTTCCCATACCTTTTCCTTTGTAATATGCAATACTTTTCCACTAACAAGCGTTATATCCAAAAAAGGTAGAAAGTTCCGGTTGTCATTATACATTTCCTGCTTAAATTCAGTTGATAAATCTAACATCGTACCCCTGCCTTTCTATCTCTCAATTATATTAAAACTGATTTGAGAATAAATTTTCTTATTAATCGTCCACATTTTCATAGGTGCAGTTCTATCACCTACATAAAATGTTCTAGTCTCATCTTTGCCACTCATTGCATCCGGATAAGTTACATCTACATATTCCGGATTAAATGCCTGTAATATAGCAGCCGTATCCTCTTTCGTTGCATTATCCCAAGTTAGCGAAATCTTACGTTTCTGACCGACTCTATTCTTATGCATTATGGTATCCTGCGTTCTTCCGGAATCTGAATCTGATATATCCTGTAGTCCCCAGCTAAAAGATGTTGGCGTTTTAATAACCACACCATTTACCCATATCATTGCCATATATTGTCCACCTACCTACAATTCTTTTAGGTTTACGACTATTTCAAACAATAGCCGGTAAAATCTATATATGTGAAAAGCACTCACCAAGGGTAAGTGCTCTATTTTCTAAATTTCATATTCTGGATATACTGCTTCCCACACATCTCTATGATATGTATTGACTTCGCCATAATTTGCATCGTAAATCTTCTTTACACCATATCCAAGTTCAATGCTCTTTTCTTTAAGCCTGCGCCATTTAAACTTTTTCCACTCCACGCCATTCATTGCAGCAACACGTTTAATCGAATACCAGTCCTTGCTATAATCAAGTTCTTCCTGTAATCGTTCCTTTTCTTCTTCTGCCGCAATCCTAGCTGCCCTTTCTGACTTTAGTCTGGTTAATAATTCAATTCCAAAATCCGGATTATTTAAAATATTATCAATGACATTGTCTGTTGCATACATTCCATGCTTGCGAATACTTGGGATTACTTCCATCGCAAGCCAGTTCTGGAACTTGTCCGCCGCTTTGTTGCTTGCTTTCATTCCAAGGCGATAAAATAGCGATTCTGGTATATAATCATCTTTCCCCCACTCGTGGGCGAAACCAAATTCTGTGCTAAATCCATTCATTCTTTCCCATCTGATTGAAGTATACTCTTTACCATTCTTATTTTCTGTTTTTGTCCATCCAAATCCTCTAGCAGTATCTTCAGCATTAATGGAAATACTGCCGTCCTCGTTTAACATTGTTCGTGCTGAAAAGCCAAGTTCTTTGTTACTAAATAATTTAATTTCATTTTTTCTCATATACAGAAACCTTTCAAATTTCATTAAAATATAGTCATCCGGCGTACACTCAACATCATAATATCTTTAGGTAAACAAAAACCGCCCCTAAAGTTGTGTTACCCGCTACGGACTTAACAACTTTAAGGACGGCATATAACCGTACTTTTCTGGTTTTGCACTTTATTTCCAGACCTCACTAATTCAAGCTGATATTTATTTTTTTATTATAATAATTTGTTTTATTGAAAATGTCAATACAAAAGGCACCCGTTAGGATGCCTCTTGCGTTACTCTCTCGTCACTCTATATTCTTGGTCTCTTCTCTCGCTCTTCTTCTAAGTATATCTATCGAAATGTTTGCAAAAACAATTTCAAAGATAATTAATACACCCAGCACTAAAACATCGATGTATAAAGTCTTTCTAGTGGATATCCTGAATACTCAACAACTTTGCATACTTCAATACCAATAAAACGGCATTGACATAATAGTGCGATGGAAACTATAGCCCATAAAAACATTAAAATATTTTCTTTTGTTCTTTTTTTCATATTTTCCTCCCATAATGTGATAGAACAATAAAATATCGACTTTACCACGCACTTGCAGAAATATTCTGTCCATCGTATCCAGTAACCTTATTATCTGAAAAAGTTACTTCTATCCGGCGTTCTATTGTTCCCCCTCGTAAAGCCCCTTTGAATTCAGAATTTAACCAAACAAGGATTTCTTCACCATCTTTTACTTTTTGTCCATTAGGTTTCCCTAATAAATCCAAAACCTTTTCCTTCGGCATTCCAATTTCCAACTTTGAATATCCATCAATAAATTTGTTTGCTCTAAAAAAACCCATTTTATACCTCCCATAATGTGATAGAAAAATCATATCACACTATAGGAGCATTTTCAACTATAGTATTTACCCCATATCTTCTACAATATGGTATCTTCGATTGTAACTCTCTTTGCCCTTTTTCACCATCTTATAAAGTGTTTCATTATCTGCTTTCAGTGTAACCTCAACAGTAGGAGCATTCTTTTCACCAGTGCTGCTATTGGAATTAGCCATCATTGCTTCAAAAACCGCTTCGGTAATAGCCGGTTTCATCTCTTCCATAAATCCTTGCATTATAGCATCTGTACTTACCGTATTTCTTGGTGCGGTAATGCTCGCCATAGCAACTTTCTCCCTGGCAACAAATTTTCTGGCAGATACCGGCTCCATTGTAACCGGCTCTACCATATTGGATAAAGCACTTTTCACATCACCAACTTTGTTATTCAATCCAATTAAATATCCCTCAGTTGTATAATTACCAAGTGCTTTCATTACCTTTGATGGGCTATGTATATCCAATTTACTTCTTGTTGTTTCCACTATTGTATTGGCAATCTTTGAAGTAGTCTCTCCAAGAGATTTCAATCTAAGATTCATACCATTACTAATGCCATCAACAATATTTTTTCCTATATTTTCTATATCACTACTTGCTGGTGCAATATTATCTGTAATAGTTGTTCTAAAACTGGTTAAAGTATCAACAGTTGTTCCAGTATTGTTACTGATTCCAGCATTAAATGTTTCAACCGTATTTCTCGCACTGTTTGATGCATCATCCGTAACGCTACTATCTGTTAGAACATTTCCTGCATCTCCCATCCAATTATCAAGCGTCTCAAGTGATGCTCCTTTTGATTCTTCAACACCATTATTAAACTCGTCTACTGTTGCTGATGCAACATTTTTTGCAGTATCAGTTACGCTAGGTTTTGCACTTTCTAAAGCATTATTGACAATTTCTTCATAATTATCTTTCAATGAATAAGTAAGATTTGAAGTTGTCATTGCTTCCCAATCAAACAGATTGTTTAGTAAATCTTCTCCAACATCTTTGCTCCACCCAGCACCGTCCACTCCAAGCTCGTCCATTCGTGCTTCAATTGCATCAGATAATTCATCGATATTACCAACCTGTTTTTCAACAGCTTCTCTAATGAATTCATCTTCATCATTTCCCGCCAACCACTTTTTCCAAAAATTCATGTCTTCCCATTTAGATTTAGCATCTGTTATAACTCCACTGATTTTATCAATAAAGTCTGTCTGAAACAGATCTGTTACCTGGGTCATCTGCTCACGGGATTTATCCTTCATATTCTGAATTGCATTCGGCAAATCATCCAATGCTTTCTGAGCAACTTCTTTCTGTTCCGGTGTTGCATTTGGACTATTTAACAGTTCCGTCCAATATGCCGAAATGTCTTTCTGTGCTTCTTCCAAATTGGAATCATAATTGTCAACAGCAGTTTTCATATCATCCAGATAGCCATTAAGAACATCCATGTCTACTTCTTTACCATCTGGGAATAACTTATCGTAATCTATTCCTTTTACAATATTATTAATATCTACGGAATAATCACTCGCTGCCTTTGAGAATCCATCCAAATCAGAACTTAAAGAATACAGTTCAGAAGAAAGTTCTTTCCATTTATCAGAGCCTACTTCTACCTGATTCATTTCCTGTACAATTTCCTTTGCACGCTCTGTATTTGTGAATCCATAAGTTATCATTGCATCAATAGCAGCATCTGTATCCGCACCTATATTTTCTAAGGCATCATGTAATGCACCACCTTCACCATATGCTGCAATTACTGTCTGCTCCATTGTGGCAAATTTCTGCTCTGTCAATGTTGCCAGTTCTCCGAAAAGCTCTGCTAATTTCTCTTTTCCTTCTTCCACTGACAGTACACCATTATCCATTGCTGTTTCGATTCGTGTTATCTCAATCCAAGTATCTTGAATATTTTTCTGTACATTATCCATTTCGTTGGATTTTTCAGATAAAGTTGAGAATCCTTTACCGGCTTCTTCAATAGAATCTGTGAAATTACTTACAACTGTATCTATAGGTACTCCACCTGGATTGGAAAAAGCATCATAAATAGCTTCTCCGACCTTTTCATCTACAATTTCATCCATTGCATCTTTTATTCCGGCTATTGCACCAACCAGACCAGCTATAGCAGCAACTGCTATTCCTGCCGGACCAAATGCAACATACAATGCACTTCCTGCCAATCCTGCCGCTACAGTTACTTTTCCAATGGATTCCGCCATGTTATCAGTCTGCAGAGCAATATCTCGGAAAGATTCCTTAAAAACTGTAATTTCCCCAAATACTGCTGCAACGCCAATTGCTCCTTTTTGCAGGGTTGTAAGATTGTTTCTTACACCAGCAATTGTTGTTTTAAGACTTCCCCAGAAGTTACCACCAGTAGCACTGGTTTTAAGCCTTGAAAATCCGGCACTAACCTTAGTAAGCAAAGATGCTGTTTTTGGATATTCACTTTCCAATTTCATCATAGAAGAGCAGTTTCCCTTTAATGCGGAACCTGCCAAATCTACTGCCTTTGAAAATGAATTGAATTTCTTTGCAGCATTTGCAATTCCAGAAAATACATTTGTTCCAAACATATTCTTAGTTAATTTATTTAGGCTGACCATTGATACAATGGTTGTCTCAATCGGTGCCGCACTAAATGTCGTTGCGAAAGTCTTAATTCCTGCATTTATTGCTTTCCAAAGTGCCTTACCAACCTTGACTCCGATTTCAAGCAAATTCAAATTCTCAAGGAATTTTCCAATCTGCCGTCCAATCATTTCCCAGTTGGTTGTATCAATAGCTGCAGTAATCGCATCCAGTATTCCATTTGCCCATACATTAATGGTACGTCCAAGTGAAGCGAAATCATATGTTCTGAAGAATTCGTTCAAACTGGTTCCAATAGATTTTCCCAAATCCTTGAAATCGAATGTATTTCCAAATGCCAATGCATTATAAATTGCACTATTTAAAGCACCGGCAATGCTTCTTCCTACAGTTCCGAATAAGGATGGCGAAATCAGGCCATTAAGGAATTTAGCAAAATTAGTACCAAAGTTCTTAGATGCGCTATATACAGAATCCCAATTAATTTTATTGAGACCATCTCTAATGCTGCTGCCGATAAATCGACCTATCCCCTCAAAATTGCCATGTGAAAATGCATAATATATTTTATCTGCAATCTTCTGAGCTTTATTTTCCATCCGGTCAAAGGCATCATCCCATGCTTTCTGGTACTCTTCAAGCGCCTTGGATATTTCTGCATCTAATAATGGATTTCCGCCACCAACGCCGGAGCCGGAACCACTACTTGAACCGGATTTAGGGTCATTAAGCTGATTTAATTCATCGAAGCCAAGTACAGTGTTCTTAAGCTTTTTAGCCGCATCATTCGCACCATTTAAGGCATCCTCTGCATCATCCGCTCCACCGACAAAATCCTCAATGCCATTGCTGGCACCACCGATGGATGAGTTAATGCCACTCAGATTGATTCCAAGCAAACCACCAACCCATGCAAAAAGTCGCTGCATTGCCATTACAAGACCATTAATATACGGAAGAACCTTCTCAATAATAGGCAAAAACAGATTTCCGATTGTTCTTGCCAGATTAGAAAAGTTCTGTCTTAACATTCTCAACTGGTTAGCCGGTGATTCCATTGTGTTTGCCAAGTCACCATATGCAACTTTCGACTGGTCTAATATAGCCAGTAATCGTAACTGTGCCTTGGTTGCCTGATTCATTTCACTAATCGCACCGGTCAGACCGTATTTATAAGCATATTCCTGCAGAGTAGCATTTGTAATATCAATACCAAACGCACGAACTGCTCTGGACTGTCCTGCCAAAGCAGATGCGAATTTCTCAAATGCCTGTTCAAATGTAGTGTTTCTCAAGGATGCCCAGTCAGTACCAAGCATTGTAAGAGCAGTCGAAAAATTAAGCGCACTTTCTTCTGCTACACCAATAGATTCGGATACCTGTGCAAACATTGCCTGATAGTTCATTACAGTATCCGGATTCATTCCAAGATTCTTCTGTCCGGTATATGTAGCATTACCATCTGTATCAATATCAAATCCGGTCATCTTGGCTGTAAGCTGCTTTGCTCTTGAAGAGAATGACGATGCATAAGCTTCTGCAGAATCATATCCTGCATGTTGCCAATTCGCTGCAGCATCATCACCAAGCTTACGCATGGCTACTTCAAAGTAGTTTACAGTTTCAAGGAAATCCATTGAAGAATTCACTGTATTCCAAAGACCTTTAAATCCTCGAATAACCATAAAGAAATTAGCGTAGAATGCACCTGCAATCTGTGAAAAGCTCTTTAAACTTTTGCCAGCCTTTCCATCAGAGGAAAACAATCCGGATAATATAGAGGTTGATTTACTACCTTTATTACCCATCGTGCTTAATGTGGAACCTACCTTAGAACCCTGCGAAGCTAATTTAGCCAAAGCATTGGTCATTTCAATAATATTGTTACTTACAGCCGGTGCCTTTGACAGGGTTTCCATTAATTCTGCGAGATTCTTCGCCAATAATGGAAGGTTCGTAATTGCTCTACCGGCAGCCACACCGCCAAGCCTCGAAATAGCGGATGCCATTTCATTCATTCCGGACATATTGAATTTTAATTCACCAATCTGATTCATCTGCCGAACAAAACTCTGCAACTGAGCAGATAATGTAGGCAGATTCTTTGTTGCCTGCGTAGATGCCTTGCCACCCAGCTTAGACAATGTTGGTATAAGCTGTGTCAGTCCTGTTACATCAAATGTCATGGCTCCGATATTGTTCATTCCTGCAACAAAGCTCGCCAAATCATCTTTAATCTTGATAAGATTTCCGGTGCCGGTAGTGGCATTCTTTCCACCTAGTTTTGATAACGCTGCAGCAATACTTGTAACTCCTGCGACATTAATATTCTGTGCTCCTGCCAAGCCATTAGACAGATTCTGTAATGCAGAGGTAACTCCATACATAGAATTCGTATCTACCTCTGAGAATTTGCTTAATGCTCTTGCCAGGGATGTAATTTCTGCTGATTTTCCACCTTTAAAGCCGATTGCTGAATCAGATAATGTTCTGATTCCGGATGCAATATTAGTAAGTTTCTGAGAATCAAAGGAAAGACCATCTTTCAACTTTTCCATACTTGATGCCATCTTTTCAATAGCTGCAGTATGTCCGGAAATCTTAGAAATTCCACTTGCAAATGAATTAAGTCCTTTGCCACTTGCGCCGCCAAGTACAGAAGATACCTTTTCCAATTTGCTAATGAGCGTATCTAACTGCTGATTTGCTCCTTTTGCCTGTGCTTCAACTTCTATCTCTAAACGGTCAATATCCGCTGCTCCCATCTGCTCACCAACTTCCTATAAACTATTAAAGGTTTGTGACTATCTCCCATTCGATAGCCAGATAAAAAGAACGGACGCTGTGACACGTCCGCTCCCTAATTTTCTTTTTCTTCAAATTTCTTATTCCAAGCAAGTGCCCACAATTTGAACTGTTCTGCTTCGCTTAATGGTTCTGCTTCTTCCTGTTCTTCTTTATCCATCAAGCTATATGGCTGTGACGGATATTTTGAACTCTTAGAAAATGCTGCACCTATCGCTCTAAGGCAATAGATTCCATTGTAATATGCAGACAAATCAATAATCTGTGCTTCCTGCTTTTTCTTTTCAGTAAAGGCTTCCTGATATGCATTCATGATTCTTGGATTCAACATAGGAAATGTCCTCATATCAATTCCATATCTGATTGCTGCCGGAAGCCATACATTATAAATTTCATTTGTGAAAAACTTTTCTGTAGATGCTAATTCAACTACTGTACTTCCGTCTCCGCAGTCGCAGATTTCTTCGTACTCTTCTTGTTCTCGTCCATACCGAGAACCTTTCTGAAAAAATCAGATTCGTTAATTGCATTTACAAATGCCTGGTAAATTTCATTCATGTTGCCGCCACCATAAATGTGCTGTTCTGCTAACCGGTTAGCTTCTTCTCTGTCACATTTAGCACAAAGCATGATAAAAGCACTTGCTGGTGCAAAAATCTGATTTTTCTTGAACATTGCAAGGACATCATATCCTTCGCTTTCCAGCATTTCCATGTGACCGAATCCTAACTTTGGAACATCATATTTTTTGTTATTAATTGTTACTGTTGTTGCCATTTTCTTCTTCCTCCTTGTTTGCCGGCTCTTCCGGTTCTGTTACAACCTCTTCATTTTCTGCTGGCAGCTTAGAGACGGATTTCTCCGTCTCTTCTGTTGTTCATGCAGTCTTATCACCAATTGAAATCTTAGTGGATGGAGAAACATTGATTGTCATCTCACGAACGCCGTTTACTTCACCTTCATTAACATAAACAGCATGTTCTCCTTCCCAGGTTGCCACACCGTCTTTTCCATCTTTTCCCATTGAGAGACGATAATGCAGCGGAATTCCTGACTTTGCTAATACTGTTTTGTATGTTTCTAACAGATAATTAGCTTTGAATTCCATGGAATCCATAGACTGCACACCATTGATGAAGGTCTGTGATTCATCCTCAAGGTCAGTTGTTTCAAGCTGGTTTGGTGCTCCGCCTAATTTCGGATAGTTTTTGATTGGGCATAACTTTTCCCATGCTTTTCCATCCTCACTGATTTCAAGAATGGTATTAATTGTACTTACTGCTTTTTCTGCCATTTCTTCTTCCTTTCTACCGCATAACTTTGAGCGGTCAGCGAACACCTCTCGAGTGGGTGTCCGGTGCATAAAAAATAAGAGCCATTGCCGACTCTTGGTTTCATTTTATATAAACCCATCGAAATCGAGGGGTTTATTCAGTTTTTACTTCCTCTATTTCATCCCCATTTGCATAGATGCGCTGAAATCTTGCAACCCATCGGCTTACATTTGGATCTGCTGCATTCGCAACAGGTATCGGACCAGCTTTACACTGCCAACCATATTTAAGCATAATTTCTTTTGCTTTACTGCAAATCGTATAACAAGTATTATCAGCAATGCTTCCAACTGCATATGCTGATATGGTAATCATTGGTGTCTGTGCTCCCTCGTTACCTTCCAAATCGTAATTTCCACCGGATATATCACTTAATGCCACATCACAGTACGGAAAATCCGTCTGCTTCGGTGTGATATACCGTCCGACTTTGCATGCGGGATATGCTTTTTTCATCTTCTTTTCCAAATGTGTATAAAATGTATTCCATTCAAATCCTGCCATTTAATCACCACCCATCGTCAAACACCTCTCTTGCAATCTCAACAACCTTGTCTCTTAAATCCTTACCGGCATTGTACATAGGCATCTTAGGAGATGTACCGCTTGAATAGTGCCATTCGCCTTGTAAATCCATGTACCACCATCCCGGCTTATTCCCATGTGTGCCATATGTTCCAGTTCCTACGCCCGGAATGTTTGCCGGATTCTGCGCTGGAAGTCCAGCACCAAACTCTAACATCAACGCCGGGGAGATTTCTTTACTCTGCACGCCATCTAAGTTTTGCCATTGGCTTATAATCTTTTGCGAATCTTCCATAAAAAAGATTGCCTTGCATCCGGCTTTCTCCGGTGTAATTTCAGATGATAAGTGAATGTACTTACCAAAACCGCTGCTACCAATGTGAACCTTTGCAATAGATATGCACTCTGCGGTCAATCTGTGGCACAATTCTTCGCATTTCCCATCAAGACTGTTCTGGTATTCTCGCAACTCTTTGATTGCCCGTTCGATTTCCGATACAGATAGACCGAATGATATTTTTTTTGACATATCATCCATTTCCTTTCGGCAGTTTTTTCAGAAGATATTTCATACTGTTCAATGACGGTTTTATTGCTAATACCGAATAATCAGCACTGTCACCATCTACTGAACCATCTTCATGGTACTGTGGCTCACTGGTGTGCCAAATTCGGCTTGTTTCTGTGATAGGTAAAGATTTGTCCGATAATACCAAAACTGCCTGATATGAGCCGATATCAAAGCCATATTCCTTAGCTTCTGCTTCACCACCAGACATAGCAATGTTGGCATAAAAAATGACAGGCTCGTTATAGCCTGCCATAGTACCTATCGGTATCGGACTAAGTTCTCCGTCAACCTCGGTATATTTAATTTTTCCTTCCTCGTCTGTTTCATATACTGGAACTTCATCACTGTACGTTGCGTAGTACAGTTTCTGCTTATTTTTTTTCAATGAACGCATTGTATCCTTTCTATGCTATCAAAATCATTATAGTAAAAAATACCGCAAGAAAAATGATTAATTTATCTTTTAAAATAAGAAACATAGTTCTTTTAAACATGTTTTTTTGATATTCATCAAATTTATTTAAAGTAGTTTCGGTCATAGAAAATATACTCTCTATACTATCTTCTCTTCTAAATTGTTTCTCGCATTCAATTTGAAGAATATCCAGATTTGATTCATACTCATTTTTAATTTCTATCAATTTCTTATCCATGTATTTTGTGTAAATATTATGTAACTGTTTTACTTCATTCAAAATAGTTCTTTCCATGGAAAGAAATGTTAACTCTTTAGATACTGTTCCATCATCTTGTAATTTTACATGAAATGCTTTTGCTAGCTCTGGATTTTTATAAAAATTATAAAATATCTTGCAATTTTTTAAGGCAGTTGTATTTTTTACAACTTCAATAAAATCGCTCTTTATATCTTGGTATATCAAAAAAATTTTTGACACTAAAATACCTGAAATAACTCCTGTTGCTATTCCAATTACTATGTTCCATGCGTTTTCACTAACAACCTCTATAATACTCATTTTTACTACTCTCCTTTATCGCCATTATACGACAAAAGGAGAACCGCTACAAGAAGTTATTCGCCTACAATATCAATTCCATACTGTACCGCACATTCATGCTCAATCTTGCATCCTCTGTAGTCTTTCCAACCCTCTGCAAAATAAGCACAATCAGCAGTAGAAAGCAATTCCAGAGACTTCCCAAGAAACCATAATGGCTTGGCATCATGTGGTGCTGATTCAAAGAATGAATCAATAACATCTACCTCTCCGAAACGTTCTGTGACCGCTTCAACAATCTTGGCTCTTTCTGCCTTGATTTCTTCATCTGTTTTATCTCTCATAGGCTGTGAAATAAATAATCTCTTCATAATGCTTTTCCTTTCCAAAATAGAAATATGACGCACCGCCCACCACCGCTTAACGTGCGCCGCCTGCAACCATATTGCCGACATTGGCAAAATGGTCACGCACAATCTTCTTTACCGCTTATCCCTGCGGTCGGGAGATAGAATGGATCACCTTATCCTTTCTGAATAACCGTTGCAAAAGGAATTACTTCCCTTAAAATGTTTTCCCTTGGATTCCATGCCCGGCTGATACCATTTTCACTGTGGCTTGTCTCACCCTCAGCTCCAATATGGTTCCAGTCATACAGTGCAAGGTCTTTTATAATGTCATACATAGCCATCATATCTTTATAAATGAACTCTTCTGTGTGATGCTCCTGATAATTTCGCTTACGCTTCACTGCGTAATAGGCTCCCTTAATCTTTGAAGATAAAAGAGCCTTATCGGAATCCTCATGCAATTCAGAAGTCAATTCAGCTTCCAAATCCATATTCAATTCTTTCAAAAGCTCTTCCATCCAAGTTCATCTCCTACTCTGTTTTTGAAATTACTGTATTATGTCCTGCTTTAACCGCATTGTAAGACTTATCGCATTCAACGATAGTAATTACTTTGCCGGATTCAGCTTCGATTTCATCAGTGCCATTCCATGCATTCCATGTTCTTACTGACTGTCCCAACTTAACTGTTGTTTCAGCTTCGCCTACTTTATATTTGTAGGAATTACCCTCAGTCAATGACTCTGTGATGGTAATCTTGGTCTTTCCAGTAACATTCCCTGCTGCGGATGCAACTGTCAGTGTTCCAAGTGATGTAGGTTCATCAGAATCTGCCTTTGAAACAGAATAGACTTTTCTTGCCATATCTCCATCAGTCGGCATTGCTACAGACAGATTTGTAATCTTAGCAGAATACCACTCTGGACCATGGTCAAGTCCAATCTGACCGAAAATCTGTTTCTTGGTGCCAGCACCGGTCTTTGCTAATTTTTCAAGGAAGAAGTTTCCTTTTCCTGGTACGAGCTGTTCAACAGGTCCCATAATGAATGGGTCAAACAGTGTAACCGTTCCAGCCGGAAGATAAATCAGGTCTCTTAAATACACTGTTCCAAGTGGTGTAAGCACCTTATCAACAGCAATTCCATTAACATCTCTTCCGCTCTCAACGATTGTAAGACCCTTTGCTACAGCGTCAGCATTTAACTGCATTCTGCTTGTAGAATCAAGTCCGAGGACAATATTGGTAATATCTCCATTTGCTTCCTTGATACACTTTAATGCTTCACACACTAACATGAAAGAAAGTTTCTTTCCATCAGCATCAAGTGCGTTTGTGGTAATTGCTTCCAGAAGTCCTCTGGACTGGTTTGCGTCGTTATCATTTGTGGATTTATGGTATTTACCATTGAGGAATGTGTACTCAATGTCCTGTCCGATTTTTGCCATCTTAGCTGCAACCTGGAAATCCTCTTCGGAAATCGGGTTCGCCTGCTGTCCTGCGATATTAATACCACTTAATGTACCCATGTTAGACATTTTACCGTAGGAAGTGCCAACGGACTCCTGAAAAATCTGTGTTACATTAGTCTTCTGTTCTCTTGTAATTACTGAAGCTGCCGGTGCATTAAGAGATTCTGCTTCTGAAATTTTAGGCTGACTTCCTGTTGCTGTCTCGTACTCCTGTCCTGTTACAAATTCTGTGCTCGTTGAATATTTTCTTCTTCCACCAATCATTGTTGAGAATGGTGTCTTTGTGTTGCCCTTATTGAAGAGCATACCTGAATAATTAGGAGTGTTTCCACTCATTGCAAATACATCTGCCATAATTAAATATCTCCTTTACATTGTATTTAATGGTTTGTTGCATTAGCTGCAGCCTGCTGGCGAATTAATGACGCCATAAGAGCCATATCACCGCTTGCCTGCGCATCTGCAATCTGTTTACTGTAATCAATAGTTGTCTGGTTTCCTGCCGGAGGAGTTGGCATATCTTTCAGCAAATCGGCTTTGATTGCTTTCTGTAATGCTTCCTCATGCTTTTTCTGTAAACGAAAAACAGTTTCCATATCGCCATCATAAAGTGCCTCAGCAATCTCCTTGGCATCTTTCTCCTCATATTTCAAAGCCAAATGCTGCTTTTCATACTCTGATACCTTGGATGCACGACGAAGGGTTTTTAATTCTTCTTCAATCTGTGCCTGCTTTTCAGCATCTTCAATCTGCTTCTGTTCCTGCTCGCTTGCTGCAGCTTTCCATTTCTTTTTGTAGTCAGCAGCCTCTGAATTAGCCTTTTCCAGAAGAGTTTTCGGTACAAATCCGTCATATTGGCTCTTATCAACAAGCTCACGTTCTGCTAACGCCGCATTAATGTCCTCAAAAGTCATGTCCTCTTTGTACGCATCACCTAATAATTCTTTCAAATCTGCCATAATATCCTCCTTGCGTTTGTTCAAGCGGTTCCCTCCGCATTAGATTCTGTTTTAATGACTTGTCTTGTCTCTTGCGTTTTTAAATAGCTTCCCTGCTATGTATATAAAAAGAGAGCCTATTTCTAAGCTCTCAAAATACCAATTATTCATCTGATACAGACACCTTAGATGGTTGGTCTGTAATGTCGGGCTGCATCTTTTTATCAGAATTTGTTTTAGTTTTCTGATTAAATAAAATTTCATCGATTCTTTCAGCAGAATCCAATGCAACCTGTTGCGGGTCTGTAAATAAGCCAACTATCTCAATTGCTCGAAGTGGGTCAATTCCAACATTAATTAAAGTTGCCAGCGAATTGCACTTAGTAGCCAAATCATAAGTGCGTGACCTTGAAAACTTGATTTCGATATCGGAAAGGTTCAATTCTGCAACATCGGAATCAACTTCATTACTCATTTTAAGGATGTTTAGGATAATTGCTGTCTCTCTTCGCTCAGATTCCATCCAAATCTGTTCTTTTGACTTGGCATCTGTTTCGGCATCCATCCAACCGGTAGACATATTTGTTGCGCTTCCGGTGCTTCCGCCGGAAAGTTCTGATCTATTTGGAATATGAGCAATTTTTTCAATCTTACGCTCCACATAATCAACAAGCGTCTGATTCTCTGATTGATTAAGCACACATTCAAGATATTTCAATGTTGCCGTTCTGCCTTGCTCGGATTTGGTGAGAATCAAGCCTTGTTTTCGAAGTTCTTTGTATTGTTCTGTATCGATTGCAACATTGTCTCCCCATAGAATGTTTTGAATATGCTGCGCAATATCATTAACACGGTCAGAATCGATGGTATTCAGCGCATCCATAAGCGGAATAACTCTCTCAAAACATCCCATGCGGTCGTAATCATTGATATATTCAACGATTGGAACCATTCCCAATGTGTTAGGCTGTTCTTCAAACCAATCTTCAAAGCCTTCTTTTATTCCCCTTTCAATTTTGAAATAGGAAGTCTTGGTATAGCACCCAAAAGTACAACTTCCATCCTTGTGCGGGAAGTACGAAACTCCAAGAATGGGGTCCCGATATGCATCATTGCTATAAACAACAAATGTGTTCATTGGGTTCAAGTCCAAAATATCAAACACAGATACGCCGGTTTTTATCCGCTTTGGAAGAATCAGCCGATATCCAACACCACAGGTCTTTACATCCTTTGCAAGCATCAAATCCTTTGCCGCTTTACACTCTTCAACCATCATCTCATTGAGTGCCGCAACCCTCAAATCTTCCTTCTTGCTTTCTTCGGATGTAAACAGCTTTTTAATAAAAGAAAAAAGGGCATTTCTGCTCTTAATATCTTTCCGTGCCCGCTGGACATATGAAATAGGCGAACCGAACTCATAACCAAGCTTAAATTCCAATATTTCAGATGCCATGTTATCAACAACTTTCTCATTGATTTCCGGTCTAATCTGCTTTTCTCTAGCAAGAATAGGCTGTCTACCTTTTACATATTCAAACAGATAAAGCATTTCAGCTCTATTTTGCTCGTGAATAGCGTATGCTTCTCCAAGAACTTCAAGAATATTCGTTTTATCAATTACAGTTTTATCACAAAATATCTGCTTTCTTCCGAAAAGCTCCACTAATTTCACCTCCAGATATTAAAAAAGAGCCCTTGAAAACATTGTTCATGGCTCTCTTGATTCTTTCGACAATATCAATATATCATGAAAGTATGTCCTTTTTTTCCGCACTTTCATTTTTTATCCTTTATTAATATCCAAAAGATAAAAAAAATGTCTGCGCATCTCATAAAATGTTGATTTTCCAATTGGCATACCTTCACATGCAATTAAATATGTAACCGGGACTTCATAACATACTGCTTTAATAATATATTGGCTCAAATCTTCTCCTGCCTGTTCTGCTGTTTCTTCAATCAATTGGCATTTCTTTTCTAATTCTGTACGCTTTATTGCCAAATTTCCGGTAGCATCTGAATTGTTATGCATAATTGGCATATCTGTTATTTCAAGACTCTTAACTGTATCCTTATTATATTTCAATTGATTTTTCCATTCCGGATATTGCTCACAAAATCCACAAAGCTCTTTGTATCGCTTACCGGAAATTCCATATTTTTCAAGATTTAGGTTTCTTTTATTCAAAATACCACTCTCCCTTATATTCCAAGTTCCGCACGGTTCATAATCTCGACCTTTGCGACACCATTTCCTTCAATTGCCATTGCCAACTGTGTTAATCCGTCGGCCGCGTCATCGTGTTCGTTGCTTCCTATTTGAACAAACATAATTAGTTCGTCCATTGCATCGCTATACTCTTTGGATTGCTTTTCATCTTCCAAAAATACAAAATGCTGAATTATGTACCCGGAATACGCAATGATTTTTGAAAGTTTTTCCATGTTGCCAGGTGCTTTTTTATCTGTACAACTGCACTTATAGCCATACTCTTCTAATTTTTCATCAACATACTTACGGTACATATCACCGCCATTATTTGCTTCAAAACAAATCTGTCGTATCTCTTCTCCCATAAGTTTTCCAATGACTAACGGCAGAGTAACTTCTTTCTTCCCTTTATTGAAAATCCAATCCGTAATGTATACATCTCCATTCGGGTATTCATATCCAATCGGCATTGAAAGGCTATCCCCACCGCCCCATGCAACATCACAAGCAGATATAACGCGGTGATCCCCTTCTGGCAAAATGCCATTGTAATGTCGCAAATCATCTTCTGGATAAAGCAATCCTTCTCGAACAAATGGTTTCTGCTGATACTTTGCTTCCCATTCGTTTTTATCAAGTCGCTTTTTAAGCCTTTTATAATATCTGGTTGAAAATCCTTTTACCGGATAGTCAAAATTGGATTCGCCTTTTTCATTAAGTGCCGGAATTTTTCTAAAACGATACAATGGATCATTTTTGTTTTCTGCTTCAACTCTTCCTAATGGGTCTAGTACATTCCATCTGGTACCAACCATCAATTCCTTAGATCCATCGTTTTTACGGTCGACAAGAATGTTTAAATAGTCTTGGTAACGACTTTCCAATCGTCTAGGACTTAATGATTCCTTTCGATCACGAACAAGGTCGTCCACATACAAATACCCATCTTCGGAAATATCAACTTCTCCGGTCCATGTACCGTCGATTCCTCGACAAGTCAGTGTTGCGAATCTGTCTGGCGTATTGTAATTAACCTCATTCTTATCTGAATGTTGGGATTCCTTTTGAACATCTGGGAAAATCTCTGAAAACGTGTATTCACTTGATGTTGTCAAATTAAGTATTTCTGTATAGAATCCATCTGCAAGCAATCCAGAATGTCCGGCCATAGCATTGTGGCTATCCGGTCTCTTGCCAATTATCCATGCATAAAAGAAAATACATATAGTTGACTTGCCAACTCGCGGTGGCATAGACAATCCGTAAAATTCTATCTTCCCATCTTCCAGATCTTGCAGATCATCAACAACAACCTTTAACGCATTCTTCCTGTTTTCATAAAATTTCTTCCTTTGAGGTCTATTCTTCTCCATATAAAAAAGAAATGATTCAAAATGGTAAGGAGCTTCAGCTTTCATGGCTTTCCAGTACAATTCGTCCATCTGTAAGACTTCAATACTATTCTGAATCGCCCACTTACAGCAATCTTTGATGTACGAAGTGACTTTCAACGCCCATTTTGTATCATTTTCCTTTTCAAACGCCACTTTTGCTACATCCAATAGGTCAAACAGCGACCGGTACTCAATTCCATGCTGTTTTATGTAATTTTTAATATCATCTGCGGTTGCCCGCGTCTGTTCTGAAACCAAAAAGAGAGAACCTCCTTCCCTTGTTATTCGGAAATTCGGCTCTCTCTACATATGTGCCACTTGGCACTCTGCAACTGGTGCTCTTATGCCATATTTACTTACAGATACTTTTCAAATCTGTATTCCTGCTTAATACTTGGGTATTTCTTTCGGTCAACTTTGCCCATGAACATATTGTATGGTCTTGCGTATACTCCGAAATGAACACCCATTGCATCATTTTCATATAATGCTTGATAAATAACAAGTCGCTCACGGCTTTCTGTATGCTCTGCAATATTCAAAATCTTGTATAAATACAGATTCCCCGGCTGACCAAGTGTTTCTCTTTTGAAATGTTGAACAATATCTCCGATTTTTAATCTATCTTCCATCATTTCACCCCGATTCTATTAATTTTCCCGCATTTCGGGCATTTAATTTCAGCCTGTCCGTTGAATTTACCTAAAAGCCGGTTGCATTTGCTACAACGATGTTCTGCAAGCTGATTCTGCATCTTCCATTCGTCAATAATCTGCAGGATGAACCGCTTGCCGCTACGCATTGAGCTGCATACAACAATTTCATTTCCATTCTTTTCGCACTTTTCATATTCTCTAAGCAACTGTTTCTGAGATTCGGATAATGGAAATGGTGCGACTTTCTCTGCAAACTCCACAAGAGATATTTCATTCTCCTGTCTGATTAATTCATTCATTCTTCCACCAACTTTCTGCCGCACATAGGGCAAAATGCAATATTAAAATATCCCATTGACACTACAGACTGACTAATTAAAATACTTGGTACTTTATCCTCGCAGTCTTTAAAAACATTTGCTCTTGTCAAATTTGTCTCATTGGTGCACTTTTTGATAGGAATATCAGCACCAAATATTCTGCTATTTTCGTAATCTTTGCAAAAGTCACACATATTCACACCTCAATCAAAGTAAATTTACGGAGCGTTTTCTGATTTCCACGATGTAAAATACCATCTATATCACGGTATGGCTCTCCCAACAATTGATGATACTCTACATTTCCAAGATAAACTTTGCATGTTCTTCCCCCAATTGTAAGTTCTCCGAACATTTCATCTATTTCAGCTTTGAAGCCACTTACATCATATGGAGTTTTACAGTAAGGGCACGCTTCCTTATTTTTTTCGATTGGTGCGCCACAATTTACACAATTCCAAATCATGTTTATACCTCATTTTTTGCGAAAAAAATACCAACCATCGAATATTGACGGTTGGTATGATATGTTAATCTTCAAAGTACTCTATGCTTTTCTTTTTGTGTTCACGGATCTTATTCTCATCATAATCTAATTTATAACTGTGTTTTTCACAATAATCAAAGTACTTTATCATTGCATCAAGAAGCGCTTTTCTCTTACTGTTTGTTGAAAGCCAGTTATACCATCTAAACGAAAAATTCTTTTCTTCCATTCTTGCTGATTCGTCACAATATATGCCAAATGGTGGTGCCTGTTTTTCTCCTTTTACAGCCTGTATCATTGGCATGCCAAGAAGAATACTCTTCATATACTCTACATTCTTTCCAATAATATCCTCATTGCAATCTTCTGGAATATCTTTTCCGTGTACAACGGGACCATATGCAATTGCGCCTTTTATAATAAACTGATGCAAAGGATTGCTTTCGTTAATAAATAACTCACTAAGAGAAGTAAATACTGTTTTTATAAAAGACTTCATTTCTCCTTGATTTTTTGTTGTTATATACGCTCCATCCATAACTGGATAAATATGCATATTTTCTGTTTTTGCTTCAAGTATTGCCATATGTAATTTACAAATAAACAAAGAACTCGTTCTAAGTGAAGTACTCATGAAATTCTTTGTTCCCATAATATCTATCCATAATACATATTCCTTTTGTGCATTTGGAAACTTTTCATCATTAAAATAAAGAGCTGACATATAAATTCCCCCCATCTTTTGTGATAGGGAAATTATACCACTTCAACCGCCAATATTCAATTTTCAATGTTCAAAATAGTTGCACGGAGAGTCGAACTCCGTCAGACCAAACCATGCCAATGCATTTCAAATCTGCAAATTCTACTTTGCAAAGAGTTTTCTGTTCCCGATAATACAACTACTATCCATACGTCTCCCATCAACCGAAGCTATTGCAGTAGTACCCGACTAAGTGGAGACAAGGATAAGCACGCCCGGAAAGCATCGAACTTTCGTTAGAGGTTTTGGAGACCTCATTCTGGCCAACGGACAGACGTATATAAAGTTTTCACGATTTTTTGAAACTTGAAACGGTCAAACTTTTTCATTACTTTCCAAAACAAGAGGATTTGCCACTATCTCAACAAAGCTACTTTCTAGAATTTTCGCTTCTCGATAATGACTACTGGTCGCATCCTTCAGCAACGCATGCCATGTTAGGGATTCGAACCCCAGAGACTTTTACATCCAGACTGTTTTCAAGACAGCACCCTCGACCAACCGGACACATGGCAAATATAGCAGCGTAGTGGAGCTGCTATATCTGAAATTGCTTTTGCCACTACTTTGTACAATTTCGTGCGGACTTTCTACCGCTTACGGCAAGGTTCGCCCCCTGTCGTAAGTTAACGCAGATATTCAGACTCGAACTGAAACACCGTTTCCGGCTACTGGCTGTTTAGCAAACAGTTTTCTTGCCAATTAGGATTATATCTGCAAATAACTTTCAAAACGGAGAAGGTGAGGAGAGCATTTTGTGGAATATACTCTCCTCTGTATGTATTTAAGGGGGTATAGTCATATCCTGGGGAAGATATGACTAACCGGAATGGAGGGAATCGAACCCACTAACTCTCCAACAAACAGCCTATCCAAAGTTCATCGGAATCGAACCTGCTGACATTCCGAAACCGCCGTCAGACGGTTAGCAATAATGTTTTTCGTGCCATGCATCGCACTATCCGATTTGAAGCCTTTCACCGGCAACTCTTTTCATAGCTCAGGCACCGTGGGATAGGCACCCGAACTATCAAGTTTGACTGCTATATGGATTGCTCGTCAGCAAATTATGGAATGACCATCACTCATCACCATATAGGCTTACGTCTAATACCGCTTTCTGCGGCAATAACCACCGGACGGTCTTGCACCGTCCTTAACAGAATCGTCCTAGTGGCTGAAAGGTATCTCTATGCCAAACAATGGTATATAACAACGCCGCCAGATAGAAAACAATCAAAAACTATCCGGCAATCAAAGTAAAAGGATTCGAACCTTTGAGTTTCTTTCTCCAGTTCCATTTTCTGTATAATTGAAAATTAACTGTACTTCGCACTTTTATTTCCAAATTAGCAACATGTTTAAGACCAATAGCACAATTATTAAACTAACTCCATGTTTTGCTTCTGTACCTTCTACCTTAGATGAAGCCAACAACGAAATCAGGAATAAATCTAAGAGACTTACTATAATTTTTAAAATCATTCTCACAATCATCTTTATTTCTCCGGCATAAAAAATATTTTTGTACTGGTGCTTTCTTGATTCATCTGTATAAAAACTTCTTCTGCCTGTTTGCCGAAAGAAGAATCTTTACTCTGTGAAACAATTCTCACATTTTAATCACTCTCCATTTTTCATTCATCTTCAAAGCTATGTTCTCTTTTAAATTCTTCCATCTCTTTTACACTCATACCAATTATTCCCGCTGATTCGTCAGAACCGGTATGCTGAAAGAAATCTCCTTCCTGTGGAAACATGAACCGGAACATTGCATAATTTGCAACATCGCACAGATATTCAAGATTCCCAGTTTCTTCGAATCTGGCAAGGCATTTTTTCAAACTTCCAATCGCATCAACGTTTCCGGTTGCAAAATTCAAATGTGCAGGTCCGTATTTATAATAGCTCTGCTCAATTAATCCTTTACGTCTTTCATCAAATGCCTTGGAATACTCTGTTTTCATGATTACTTCATTCATCTTTGCTCTCCCATTCCTCACAACTATGTTTATACTCTACAAAGCAGCCATCATACTCACTTTCTATGTTTGAACATTCATAACCATCTGTTTTATCATAATTTGCATACTTGCAAGTACCACAACACTGTTTACATTCTGACATTACACATCATCCTCCGCTCTGTGGTTCGCTCTTTCAACGTCAAACCCTTCCGGATAACGCGCCTTAAGCTTGTCTACGTTCATCTGCATAATCTCATCAAGGCTCCAACCGAAGGATTCACAAAGCATTGCCATGTACCAGCAAATGTCTCCTGCTTCTTTCTTTGCATGTTCAACATCAAGCGGCTTCTCATGGAAAATCCACTTTTTAATCATGTCGTTGAACTCTCCAACCTCGCCGGATAATCCAAGGCAAGAATTGAAAATACCACCAATGTCAAGATGTCGTTCATCTTCTGCAATCAAATTTTTCTGTAACAGATATTCCATGTCGCATGTCAACATATTTCCAAGCAATCTATCTGTTGCCTTATGGTCATTTGTACGCATAGCTAATTCCTGGTATTCATTTCCGGTCATGTATTTTTCTCCTCTTTCTCAATTCCAATCAAACGATTCAACATAAGTTCTGCTGCTTCTTTGAAATCGTCATATCCAATATCAAGCTGATTCCCGGCGGTTTCCCTACTGTTCCAAAAGTCATCAGCTAATGCACTTAGCATACTTTTCAGAAAAGTGCTGCGTAAATCTTTATTGGCAATCAGCTCGTTTCGCAGCACTATGGATGCCTGCTGAACTGTTTCCGGTGTGAATTGGAATCTGATGTTACCACTCATATCAATTTCCGGCAGACCCATGGTTTCAAAAGTAAACTGTGGGATCTCGTCCACTGCAACCCGAAAATTAACACTTTTGACACGTTTAATCTTCTTGCCGTCTATGTAACATTCCGTTCCCATCCAGTCTTCATTTGGATTTACAACTTTGACCCTTGAACACCCCATACATATACACCGCCTTTTTGTTAAATTTTATTTTTGAAAACCGTTATCGAATGTAACTTTTGAATTTTTATCTGATGTGTAAATTGAATTCAGAAAACTCCGTTGACGTAAAATATACCGCTCAACAGTTTATTATTTATCGTTATTGGGGGTTCTGATAAAACCCCAGCATGTTTAAAACATTTAGCAGTACGATTATTGCAGATAACACATCTAAGATTATTCGCGTCTTTATACTGCTTAAGGATTGCTTGAAATTCTTCATCCGTAGATGTTCTTAACAACGCATATCCATTTTGAATTCCTTCAAGTTTAGCAATCATTTAGACCACCTCTCGTAACTTTGTAGAAATTATGTGGCATCGTATTCATATCTTGTTTATTGGCAGGCGGTCTTTTTATTAAATTTCACCTTGACCTACTCAGTTAGACCCTGGGGACCGTTTCCAGTAGACCCCTCCCGGGGGTACCAAGAATACAAACAATTCAAAAACATTTCAAACAATTCTTTCTTGATTTCTTTATCTATTCGCAAAACATCAGTTAAACGAAAAGTTATCCGGTTCTTAAATCCACGCAAGCCTTGATTTTACTGGATTTCTAAATTGTATAGAATTGTGTGTCTGATTTACAATTAAAAATCTGCGTTCGGTGGTTCTAATTGTGTGTCATTTGCAGACAATTCAGCCGGCTTGTATCTCTGCTGTATCTGCTCTATGCTCTGGGTCTTGCTGCTTCCCTGCTCTCTTACCCCTGGCATATTAAAGCCGCAGTACTTATTAAGTGACGGCATATAGTTCATTGGATTTCCCTTTCCTGAGACCTGCAAACCGACAAGGCTTTCTTCACGCATTAAGTTAATCTTTTTGCAGATGTCGGAGCCTAGGGAACCGAGTTGTACGCCATTAACCCAGCCGTTCAATGTATCTCTATGTATTCCAGTAAAGAAGGTAAAGCCTGTTATATTAATTATCTTTTCATAATCATTGCAAAGGTCTATATATATATCTAATATATTATTAACCTTTTCTGTATCATAAGCATTATTAATATTATTATCTTCTTTCAAGTATTTAGGGTTTAACTTAAATACATTTTCATAGATGTATTTACAACAGTTATACCATCTGTTTTGTGATATTTTACACATATCAAGTATATTTCTTTCATCCATCCAGAGATGTATATACATGTCTATATCATTTTTAAAAACATCAACAGAATTATTATTTAACTCTTGTACTTTTATCTTTGACATGGCTATATATCTCCTTTCCTCTGGATTTTGAAAATAAAAAATGCAACTGGTACAATTTAATTTTTTCAAACTGTACCGGCTGCATGAATTCCGTTTATTTCGGGTCCTCAACAGATCTATCTAGCTCCGCCCGTTGCCCGAATGCCTATTTAATTTAGTAAAACAATATCATTATATCATTTTATTGTC
>ENA-ORRU01000271-ORRU01000271.1-human-gut-metagenome-genome-assembly--contig:-NODE-271-length-42949-cov-7.415443_pt1 | contig 42949 bp, 43 predicted proteins | sample MGYA00242184_ERZ509151 | MGnify/ENA primary metagenome ERZ509151 (study PRJEB26280, sample SAMEA2338667) | human gut metagenome | biome: human gut; feature: human-associated habitat; material: faeces... | reverse complement strand
TCTAAATACCTAACTTACCTTCCTTCAAAAGAACAATTAAAAGCAGAAATAGATCATCAAAAAGAAATATTCTATATGCAACATCCAACATTATCAAAAAAAATAAATGAGTAAAACTAAAATATAAAAGCATTGATTTTGATTGACACGAATACGTTGTCCACATTGTGGACATGAAACTACTAGAGTGGTGTGCAATTGACAGCTAATTAGGTGCACCCCTAGCAATCATACTGGTTTAAAATGACACTTGAGTCGGTTCAATATAACGGATAATCGGTGTAATATAACTCCTGCAAGTGAAAACATCAACCATCTTGTTATCTTCATTTGCAGGTTTTTATTTATACCGTATGATCAGTTACACTCCATACTTTTGAATAAAATGAATGCAATCAGTACCTTTATCATTCCAATCAATATCATCTTCATCATCAAACCAGAACCATTTCTCAATTACTTTAAGAAACCATTTTGTTTTAGGTAGATTACATTTCAATATACTAAACGCATTAAATCCACTTTCATCGGATGCGATATATGTTCCTGGTTGATTTGCATGTACACCATATTCATTCATGACTTTATCAATTACACGAAAGCATTGCTCTTTAGTTAAATTATTCTGTTTCAATTTATCTTCATTAAATTCAAAATACATCATCAAGTGCCATGTTCTCTTGCGATTTTTGATTATTCACTTTAATACTGCCTACTTCCTGCAATCGTCCCAATATAAAAAGATCATTTAAGGAACATATTTCTACATTGTTGTTTACTTCTATGTTGATTAACACTTATATCTCCTCATATAATGTGTAGCGTAATCAGAAGTGTACATTCTTAAATGATCATTTATGTACGTATTTAGATTATCGTTTATAAACATTACATATAGCTACGGTTCTGAAAAATAGAAAATATCATTTTCTTGTTAATTCGGCATGTAGAATTCCCTATATTAGCCAAAAATAAAATTTTTTTGATTTTGGCTAATATAGTCTTTATAAGTGAATGATTTAACTCGGCATGCCAAGTTAAATGCCGAGTTAAATGCTGAGTTAAAATTTATATAACATTCTAAAAGATAGCTTAGATTTTATGAGCTATCTTTTTATTTTTGATGAAGGAGTATTGTAAAATGTTAAATACATTACAATAATACCTCCATATATTGTCTAATTATCTTTTCAATTCGAAATGCTTTTGCATACACCATTAAACGATTAAGATCCTTATCACTTCTTTGTAAATAAGTTTTAATCGCCATATTAAAATCCTGAATTTCGAAATTACGTCTACTTCTCACTAAATCACAAATTGTTCTTTCCAAATCATACATTGGGATTTCATGACCAAATTGATTTGTGATTGTAGTCTTTCCTAAATCTAAAAGTTCCTTTTTCACTGTATAAACCTTATAACCAGAGTTTGTTAAAGCAGAAGGATTATATCCACTATAAATTGTAATACAATGCACAAAAGGTTCTCGATCAACCAGACCATAATAATATAAGGCATCATCGTGAGAAATAACTCCTTTTGGACAACGCTGTGACAAAACATAAGCTTCATCTTCCAACACATCTTTTGAAATATAAATACCTGGGCCAACTTTTTCCATACAATTCCTTTTTATAAAATTATAAATAGACTGTCTCGATACATTCATATTCTTTAATTTTTTAACATTCAAAACCTCAATTTTTTTAGAATCCATTACTTCTTCCACACTCTCACCGCCTTTTACATTCTTGCTAATATTATACTTTATATTAGTAAGAATGTAAATCGACTTCAATTTATTTAATTATTCATATCCAATAATTTATGTGTTCATTTTGCACTCATTTTGGAGTCACTGTAAGTACATATTGAGTACAAGAGTGCATCAGTTTAACATAATTCGATGAATCATTAGTGTCATTGTTTGATTATAATGCAAATATGTTTTTATACTGCAACAAGAAATGGATAATAATTCATTTTTTCATCATTTATTTTGCATCACTTTTATTAAATATCACCAAGGTTGCACAATACATTAGAATAGACCATACTACTAACATTAATACTGCATTTAGTGATGTCTGTGTTCCATTTCCTACTATTACAGTTAGACTGGCAAGAATGCTAAATGGATTTAACATAGGAAAGAATTCGATTGAATATGTTATTTGTTGAGAATATATGTGAATAAGCACAATGAATAATCCTAATGCATAGCTAACCCATGATTTTCTGACAGAAATTGAACACAACAACCCTAGAGTTACTGTAAATATTATTTTCATAATACCTAACCCTAAAGAAAGGATCAAAGGAATAAAAATATATGTATTCTCCATATTAATAGGCATATAATTATCCATCGAAATAAGATGCTCATAAAACATAGAATATGCATATCCATAATTGTAAGAAATCAGATTTGTTTTAAAGCCAACAAAATTATTCCAGTCAACCAACATATATGAGTTTAGCCCATCAAATCCATGTCGAAATCCTAGAATCAGCGCAGGAACAAATAAAGAGATAAATATTATCAGGGTATAACTGATTCCTATTTCTATAATTCTTGATAGTAAAAATCTGTTTGAGCTTTTTGAATTCAAATAGGATAACTCAAAACTTTTACTTTGCTTTTGCTGCCAAATAACAATTAATGTATAAAAAACACCTATTGGAATAACCATTAATGAAAATAGACTCCCTAAACGTAATTGGCGGCACAAATACGTCCATGGACCTTGCGCAATATTCAATATATTTTTATTGTTTGCTGTTGCTATTTCATGAAATGCATTCTGAAGATTCATATAGGTATGATGATATGCATCTTCATAATCTCGGTTAAAGAACTTTTGCATATCATTTAATAATGATGCATCAAAAGATATATCAGGATATCCTATTTTAGCAAGTTCATCTTTAAACACCACTTGACTTAACTGCTTATCCGTTTTTGCGAAACAATCCATTTCAAACATTTGATTCCACAAGTCATACTTCTTTATATCAGGATAATTTTCAAATCCTTTAACGCCCTCTTTTTTTAAACAATCAATTGCTTCATTTGCATTTTTACTCTTCCAATTTAAATATTCTTTATAATTATTTAACACTTCAACCTGTTCAGGTTTTATTTTTTCACCCAATTGTTTTTTTATAACATCGATTTGAGAAATTGAGTTTTGACTCTCTACAATCAATTGCTCATTATAAATGATATTCCTTTCCACATCATTCTCCAGGTTTAAAAAGTTCATTGAAAACATATTTACTATCAAAAAGATCAATAAGCATACTAAGCTAGCTTTGCTCCTAAAAATACTTTTCATCTCATATTCCATATCTTTTTCTCCTAATTTGCCCCATTTAGATCGATTCTTTCTAAATATTTAACCATACAAAAATGAATGATTACGATTAATAAAATAATAATCCAAAGAATCAAAGAATTTATTGAGAAGATAGAACCAAATAAATTAATGTCTGTTAATAAAACGAGCAGACATAGACAAGGAACTAATAGACTTATACCACTGTTTTTTGTAAGAAGTGAAAGCACTTGAATCATAGTTGATAGAAAAGCTAGTAATACGATTGTTATCATTAAATTATTCATACACCACATGCTAATAGGTACGAATGTATTTTTAACTATAACAAATACTTCATCTCCTAAGCCATAAGCGAAATATCCTAATACAAATAAAATACTGATCATCATCAAACTCATAATCATTGTAGCTATTGATGTTACAATTGTTCTTGATAAATAAATTTTCGCTCTTGACCCCGTCATTGTGAACAGTAACTTATAAGTATTTGATTCAAAATCTTTAGACCAGCAGTCAAAATTAGATAATATTACACATGCAAGTATTACAATAATTGGGATCCCACCAAAAACAAAAAAATTAGATAACATATAATATGCTGTTGGCATTTTTTCGTATACAAAATCGTAGAATTGATTTTTCATGTACATATCTTGAAGTTTGATTCGATTTTTTAGATCTCTTTCATCATTACGCAGCATGATTGAATATGATGAAAGATCTCCACCTTCATCAATCACTTTTTGAAGGAGCTTATCTCTTTTTATCATTGTTTCAGCGATACAATGTGCGTTTTCATGTTCAAGATTATAAGACACCAGTCTGCAATTTTCTAAATCTGCCTGCCAAAAATCTCTGGATTTTTCTAGTTTTTCTGTGTCTTCACCAATTTCTTTCATCCTATTAATCTGCTCTGTTATTATTTTAGATCTGGTTGCATCTGAAGTCACCATTTGCTCGTAATAATGAACTTGACTCGAAATATAATTATTGTGCTCTGGCACAAAGTAAAAACAAAAAATCACAATCATAGAAAGACATCCTATGATAAAAATGCCTATATTTCTTTTTGAAAAGAAAATACGGATTTCATTATAAATCAACGTTTTCATATGCTTATCCTTGGTACAAGTTTTGATAATATTTCTCTAGACCTTCTCCTTTGTCTTCAATTGAATAAATAGAAATATTATTTTCAACCAATAAGTTGATTACTTTAGAAAAATCATTATCTGAACCACATTCCAATCTTATATATTCATTATCGTTCGTTACAATATAATCTTTTAAAATCTTTTGTGCATATCGATTATCTGAAGTTTTGATACACGAAATATGTTTTTGATGAAGCTCGTCTATTGTCTTATGTGCAATAAGCTGACCATCTTTTATAAAAATAATTCGATCTACTAGCTTATCTACTTCACTTAATTGATGACTCGATAAAAGAATACTTGTACCATCATTACGTATATCCAGAAGTTTCTTTCTTAAATCAATAATAGCCTGTGGATCCAATCCATTTGTCGGCTCATCCAATATAAGCAGTTTGGGCTTGGTCATCATTGCCAACGATAAAATCAAGCGTTGTTTCATACCCATGGAATAATGCCTAACTTCTTTTTTCAATTCACTATTTAGGCCACTAAAATCTTCCATTTCTTTAATTCTGCTTTTATCCAATTTTTTCCATTTTGCGACCATTTTAAAATGATCCTTACCTGTAAGGTTGGGATAAAGAGCTGGATATTCGATACTAACACCCATGTTAGATAAAGCATTTACCCGGTCTTTATCTATGTCATATCCATTAATTGTTATTTCACCTGAAGTTGGATGATATAAACCAGCAATACACTTCATTATGGTAGATTTACCTGAACCGTTAGGCCCAATCAATCCTAATATTTCATTTTCATTAATACTGAAAGAGATATCTTTTAAAATATTTACTTTGTTTATTGATTTAAACAACCAATTTACCATTAAAACCATAGTGCACCTCCTTTGTGTATATTTTTAAAATTACAAATTCAAATACTTTCCACAATTTTTTTGGTAAATTCCCAATTTGTTTTTGAAAACATTTTTTGTTCATGATTTAGTCTATCATCCATATTCATCACCTACTTTTTAAGAACCTGAACCATTATATCTTTTCAGTCCTCTTTGCCATAAAAAGGCTCCTATCACACCATAAATTATGTCGACTAAAGCAATCATAATGACATACACCCAATGCACATTCACTTTATTTAACAGAATTAAAGATGGATAATAATTTGCCAAACCATACGGTAATAGTACCGTAACAATAAACTTAAATGCCTTATTAAATATACTTATTGGATAATGTTGTACACTTTCCTGTATTTCATTTGTACTATATAAAATAGATTTTGATTTCATGGTCCAAAAAGATATACAGCTTACTGAAAAAAGAATTGCGGTAAATACATACACTCCATTTATAATTGAGACTATAAATCCAAACATAAAACCAACTGTAATTTGGATATGTAACATTTTTGCCGCAAATAAAGCTCCAATCATTCCCGTTGTGAAATCACATACATCTGTAATACTAATTTTTTCAGATGCTAATTGTAAAAGAGGGCTCACCGGTCTTAATAGGAACCGATCAAATGTTCCATTCACAATATGATTCTCTAAATCACTAATATGTCTAAAAAAAGTATTATGAAATCCTAAACAAGATAAGAATAAACAATAATTAAAAACTATCTGCCAAAAAGTCCATTCATTTAGTGTATGAAAGTTTTTCAACATGACCCAGATCAAGAGAATAGAAGAACCGTTGATCATGATAAGTCCGAAGAATCCTGCAATAAAACTTGAACGATATTCAGCAAATCGTTTTAAACCCGCTTTTATTAGATCAAAATATAGTTGAACACTTTCCATACCCTAACCTCCTTGTACAATGATTTTCTTCGATACACATTTCCACATAAAGCGTCCAATCAAAGATAATATAAAAATCCAAATCACTTGAAAACAAACGGTTTGAAAAAGATTGCCATTTCGAATAAAAAGAAGCAATGGCTCGTAAAATACATATTTAAAAGGTAACCAGTTTATTATTCTTAAAAGAAAATCCGGATAAAACCATAAAGGAACCACTTGTCCTGAACAAAATGCAATCAGAGCATGAAAAATATAGAGATATCCTTCTAGATCCAAACTTAAAAAACAAATTAAAGATAAAATATAATTCATTGAAAACAACAATAAAAAGCCAAGCACGAAAGTAATTAAAGCACCAATTAAATTCACATTTAGCTCTAGTTTAAAAAACCAAGTTGATATTAAAAAAGAAGGAATTGTGAAAATGCAAAGATTAACCGCCGTTGAAGAAAGAGTTCTCAAAAACAATTGTGTTTGTAATTCCATTGGCTTGAGTAAATCACATATAATTCTTCCATTTTTTATATTTTCTTCCACATAAATATGTGGACCATCCCACCAAGTAAATGCCTGTGATAAAGAAATTGAAAATATACTATAAAGCAGCATTTGATTTAGATCAATATTTCCAAATAAAGAAGCATTCTGCTTATATAATGTCATCCATAACATTGTATAGGCATAGATTCGTATAAACACATTGACTAATGTCATGCAAAAAGCAGATTTATAAGCTGTTAAAGATGAATATTGTTGTTTTAAATAAGCCCATAAAACACGATACATATTAACATACCTCTTTAATTACATCTTCTATTTCTAGGTCCTTGATTGAAAAGTCTGCAACCTCTGTATTTTTTAATAAGCAACTCACAATATCTGTAACCGAATAAAGTTTGTAATTGTATTGAATCAGCATAGTTTTATCATCTAAATTCTGTATACGAAGATCTTGAAAATCTTCTAAAAACTTTAATTCATCAATAGAATACGTCTTATTAAATACAACTTTTAAATTTCGATACCGTATATATTTTTCTTTTACACTCTCTAAATTCCCATCATATAACATTCGCCCATGATTGATTAAAATTACTCGATTACATAATTTTTCCACATCCTGCATATCATGTGTTGTCAAAAATACAGTTACCTTCTTTGTTCTATTTAACTCCAAAATAAATGCTCTTAGTCTATCCTTTGTTGCCACATCCAAACCAATAGTTGGTTCATCTAAAAACAATATGGATGGATCATGTATCAATGCTGCAATTAAATCACACTTCATTCTTTGTCCCAAACTCATCTGCCTTACTGGCAAATTCAAAAATTCTTTTACCTGCAGCATATCAGCATATTTTTCTACTCTATCTTTAAAATCACAATCTGGAACTTTATAAATCTCTTTTAACAGTTCTAAACTTTCTATAGCTGGAATATCCCACCAAAGCTGACTCTTCTGACCAAAAACAACCCCAATATGTTTAGAGTTTTCCTTTCTGTACTTTAAAGGATCTTTTCCAAACACTTTAATCATTCCACTATTTGGCATCAAGATTCCTGTTAACATTTTTATTGTGGTACTTTTTCCGGCACCATTTGGTCCAATATAGCCAACAATATCACCTTTACGTATACAAAAACTCATATCATCCACAGCTATAAAATCTTTAAAGTCAGGATAAATAATATTTTTAATCATATTTTTTAACCCACTCTTTTTCTGATATGTGCGATATATTTTCCGTACATTCGTAATTTCTATAATGTTTTCCATCAATCATCACCTTTCCATATTATATAAACAACTATTCTAAATTCAACTTTCGTATGTTTACTAACTATATGATTGCTACACTTTATATGTATATCAATACCTATTATAAATGTGTGCTGGTCCAATCGATGAGTATATAAATGGTTTTAAAATACTAAAATTATAATATGAAGAATAATGTTAAAAAATTACGTTTGGAAAATAGAATAAAACAAGAAATCCATATCACTTTATGTTACTATTAATCCACTGAGGTGATGCTTTTATGCCATATAAACATAAAATTCCAATCTATACAGAAAATTTAAATTTGACAGGTGCATATTTTAGACATCAAAGAATTATTGATGGACTTTCATTAACATACGTCGCCGATGCAATTTCTATGAATAAAGGTTTCTTAAGTGATTTAGAAAACGGGAAGAGAAATTTTCCAAATGGAACCATTAATCAATTAAATGATTTTTATGACTTAAAATTCGATGATTCTCTTAAATTTTACATAGAATTAGAAAATAATATTGATGAAATATTTCACGCTCTATGTAATTCCAATACTTTTAAAGAGAAACAATTATTGGAATTAATTTTAAGTAAACGAGACATATATGAAAATAGCAGTGGATTTTTTTTATTTAATCTTTTAAATCTTTTTTATCTAATACGATTTAATTGTAATGAAACCTTTATTAATGATGCAAAAAAATTAATCGAGTCTAATTTAGATGCCATTAATTCCAAAGATTTATCAATCTTTTATTGTATTTTAGGTATTTATTATAAAAGAAATCCATCCACAAATTTTGTGGCTGAAAAGTACTTTAAAAAATGTTTGTCTTTATCTTCAAATATTCCTGACATCGCAGCACTTTGCACATTTGAACTAATTAGTATATATGCTGAAACAAACAGATCTGCGTTAGCATATACATATTGCGAAAAATCCAGAAGCATTTTCAATCGATTACAAAACTATACAACAATGTTTTTTATTGATTTTTTTCAATGTAATTGTTTAACAAACTTAGGACTCTATGAAAACTCAATTCAAAAGCTAACTGAATTGCTAAACAATATTGACCAATCGAGTAATAAATATATTTCAACCATTTATCATAGTTTAGCTTGGTGCTATTTATTAAACTGTCAATATAGTGAATGTATAAAATACACAAATCTAGCAATTGAAAACAAAGATCCATCTTGTGGTTTATGTTATTTCATACCCTATTCATATTACAAACAGAATGAGTATCTAAAATGTTTAGATTATATAGAATCTCATTTAGAATATGCAGACGATTTTTACAAGCCTTTTTTGCAAGCTATAAGTGCTCGTATTCAAAAACAAAATGTTGATTTTGAAAAAAATATCATTTTGTATTATCAGTCACTCTTGCAGAACAATGTATACGAAGATATTCCACTTATTCAAAACTTTATTTTGGATTACTATACAGAAACCAACAATAAAGATATGATGATCAAAATTCTTATTGACATCAAATCATTTAACGATAAAGATTTAACATTAAAAAGTTCTACACTCTTTGTTGATTCATCAAATTAAGAAAACAGCACTTATTTATCATTAATTAAAGCTTGAGTAAAACATCATTTACTCAAGCTCTTTGTTTATCTAAATTTCTTTTCTGTTCTAACTGTTTATTATACTCTCTATACTTTGATGAACGTTTTCTTATATAGTCTAGACTCTTGATCTGGCTTCTTAATACTTTAATATCCGGTGTTAGTGCTTTGGCTTCTTTGAATAGTTTTGCCTTGGCAATTAGATCCTTTTCTTTGTAGGATTTGGAATACAAAGACTTTCTTTTAGCCAATAATCCATTCATCTGTTTATCTAGTAAGTCATCCATACAACATATACATTATATGATCATTTACACAATTACTTCCTGTATTATTTTATGTTCCAAATCTTTTACGTATAATTTGTACTCATTTTGGAGTCACTGTGAGTACATATTGAGTACAAGCATTTTAATATCTAGCACTATCACCATTAAAGAATGGGAATGAATCAACCTAACACGATAAAATATGCAATGATTAAAAAATTATCAAAGGTCCGTTGTTTAAAGACAGATTACATTTCTTTGGTCAAAATAGAAGTTATAAATAATAGACTTAAACAAATGATTCCGGAAAAGGAACACTGAAAGAAATTGTTCAAAAGATTGGTTTTCAAATCTACAAAACAGAAGAAATGATGCAATTGATTGAATATATGCGGGAATATAATGATGATGCTGAAGAAGAACAGCTGAATTTTTATGGTTTTGATATGTAGAGAATTAGATATTCTTTTGATGCGTTGAAAAAAGAATGTATTGCTGAAGGAGTTGATTTATCATTTTTGGATAATTTCATCATAGATGGTCAATGGAATCAAAATTATAGTTATGAAGAGAAAAAAGATTTACTGATGAAATTAAAAAAGACATTAGAATTGAAAGAGTTTAATGGTGATTTGATTCATTTTGTAGATGTGTTATTACAGAATGTTGAAGTTTTACATAGAAAAGATACTGATGGAAGCTTATTAAGAGATCAGTATATGGCTGAAAATGTTTCTTGGATTTTGCAAAAGGAGCAGCAAAGAGGAAATGATTGTATTTTCATCAGTGGGCATAATGAACATGTTGCAAAATGGGGAAGTTATGACTCTATGGGGAAACTGTTATCAAATCAATATTGATATTATGTGATTGGAACAAACTTCTATAAGACAAGATGCAATTTACCTGAAGGAAATCATAAACGTACCATACAGACATTTTATTCTCATGATCCACTTGCAAAAACAGCGAAATTAGCCGGCTTTAAAATGTGCTGGATTGATTTTTCTTCTCTTGAAGAAGGTACAGAAATTAAAAGGCATGCAGATGCATATACCTATATGGGAACGCTAGGAGAAAGCTACTCTATCATGAATCGCTTCCTGCCTCCTAGCTATCGCATGTTTCAGCCACCCACAACGCTTTATGACAGTATGATTTATGTCTCAAATGCATCACCAACAAAGATTATTGAATGATTATTGATTTACATGTTACAAAGGAACTATAATAAACATGTTGAAAAATGGGGAGCTGAGTGGCTGAGAGTAGGTTCGACCTTGACCCTGAAACCTGATTTGGATAATGCCAACGTAGGGATGATATCTTTATTGTATGTTAGCTGCAGATTAGGTTTTTCTGCAGCTTTTTGTTTTTTGATCAGAATATGGCGGCAAATTGGGGGCACCACCTTATGTCGCATTAAAAAAGTAATGCAGGAAGGAGATAGAAAATGAAAACAGCATTAACAATCGCTGGAAGTGATTCCAGCGGAGGCGCTGGTATCCAGGCGGATATCAAAACAATGTGCGCAAATCACGTATTTGCGACGAGTGCAATTACAGCACTAACGGCACAGAATACATTAGGTGTTACAGGAATTATGGAAGTTACACCAGAATTTCTTGGGGAGCAGCTGGATGCAGTCTTTACAGATATTTATCCAGATGCTGTGAAGATTGGAATGGTTTCTAGTTCTGATCTGATTCGTATGATTGCTTCAAAACTGCAGGAATATAAGGCAGCTAATATTGTTGTGGATCCGGTGATGGTCGCAACAAGCGGCGCAAAACTTATTAGTGATGATGCAATTGAAACATTGAAAAAAGAATTGTTGCCTTTAGCAACAGTCATTACACCAAATATTCCAGAAGCAGAAGTTCTAGCGGATATGAAGATTGCAAATGAAGAAGAAATGATTATCGCTGCTGAAAAAATTTCTAAGAAATTTGGATGTGCAATTCTAGTAAAGGGTGGTCATCAAATCAATGATGCAAATGATCTGTTGTATAGAGATGACGCATATACATGGTTTCATGGAAAACGTATTAACAACTCTAATACACATGGAACAGGATGTACATTATCCAGTGCTATCGCATCCAATCTTGCAAAGGGATATGATTTGGATACATCCGTAAAACGTGCAAAGGATTATATTTCTGGAGCATTGAATGCGATGCTTGATCTTGGTAAGGGATCTGGACCAATGGATCATTCATTCGCAATTGATAATGAATATGCAAAGGAGAATGTTCAATGAAAAAAACTTCTTTGTTTGAAAATGCATTAATCTGGTTTGGTGCTGGTGTTTCTATTGCAGAAATACTGACAGGTACATATCTTGCACCTTTAGGATTGAAAAATGGTATTTTAGCCATTGTGGCTGGACATGTCATTGGCTGTATCTTATTGTTCCTGGCTGGTGTTATTGGTGGGAAAATGCGCTTAAGTGCGATGGATTCTACAAAGATGAGCTTTGGACAGAAAGGTTGTCTTTTGTTTGCGGCATTAAATGTACTGCAGCTTGTTGGATGGACAGCAATCATGATTTATGATGGTGCACTTGCGGCAGATGGTATTATGCATACAGGTGCATGGATCTGGTGTTTGATTATTGGTATCTTGATTCTTGTATGGATTGGTGTTGGTATTACAAACCTTGGAAAAATCAATACAGTTGCGATGGTTGCTTTATTTGTTTTGACTTTAATGCTCAGCAAATTTATCTTCTTTGATGGAAACAGTGCAGTTGTATGTACAGAAGCAATGACGTTTGGTGCAGGTGTTGAACTTGCAATTGCGATGCCTTTGAGCTGGCTGCCTTTGATCAGTGACTATACACGTGAAGCGGAAGATCCTGTGAAGGCTAGTTTAGTTAGTAGTATTGTGTATGGAATCGTTAGCTGCTGGATGTATTTGATTGGTTTAGGTGCAGCTTTATTTACAGGAGAATATGATATTGCACAGATCATGTTGAAAGCAGGTTTGGGTATTGCGGGATTATTGATCATTGTATTCTCTACAGTTACAACAACATTCCTGGATGCTTATTCTGCAGGTATTTCTAATGAATCTATCGTGCCAAAGTGGAATGGAAAACACGTAGCAATGGTTGTAACTGTTGTTGGTACAATTGCGGCAATTGTATATCCAATGGATAATATTACTGATTTCCTGTATTTGATTGGTTCTGTATTTGCTCCTATGATTGCAATCCAGATTGCTGATTTCTTTATTCTAAAGAACGATAAAAGAAATGTAGAATTTGATGTACTGAATCTTGTATTATGGCTTGTCGGATTTGTTGTGTATCGCTGTTTTATGCAGATTGATACACCTGTTGGAAATACAATTCCGTGTATGATCATTACAATTCTGTTAAGTGTTGTAATTCACAAGATTATCAAAAAGAACAATTAAAATATAGATTTATGAAAAAATGAAAAAGGATGGAATGGAATTCTTGAAAATGGACTTTATTCGATCCTTTTTATATTGACGGTACATATTTGCTTCAGTATAGTTGAAGTATCAAAGGCAATGACGAAGAGCGCTGTTTTGCTAGGAAACTAATAAGAGAGTCCGACATTTGGTGAAAGCGGATAGTGGAAACAAAATCAGTAAATCACTTCTGAGCTTGTGTGCTGAAATATAGTAAGTATACACTTAATAAATCACGTTACAGGTTTCGGACTTGTTGGAGTCTAGTAGAGTGGCATAGTTTTCTATGCAAATTGAGTGGTACCGCGGATATCAGATTCGTCTCATGTTTTGGGATGAATCTTTTTTTTGTGTGCTGGAGGAAAAAAGAAATGAAATTAAACAAAAAGAATATGGTGGTTATCAGTTTTATATTGTTCTCACTGTTCTTTGGAGCTGGAAATTTAATCTTTCCACCATTCTTAGGACAAAATGCAGGGGAACATACGTTTACTGCGATATTGATTTATCTTTCTATTGGACCTGGTCTAAGTATTCCGCGTGCAGCTTCTGTTCCGTTTGAAATGACAGTTTCACCATATTTGCCAAACGATGCAAATCATACGCTATGGATGGTTTTATACTCTGCTCTTTTCTTTCTTGTTGCGTTATGGCTGTGTTTGAATCCTGGTAAACTTGTATAGCGTATTGGAAGATGAAAATGATGATGAAATGCTTGAATTAACACTAAAAACGATACTTGCGATGCGAAAAAAAGGAAAGACAGAAGTTTATCCTGTATAAACAAGCTCTCACGAAAGCCTTATTTTAAAGGCTTTTTTAATGTTTTTACGAACCTGTAAGCCGTGGTTAACCTCCGTTTAACAAGTTGGGCTATTTTTAACCAAAATCACCCTATTTTGACTCAAAAAGTAGTCAATTTTCGTGATTTTTGCCTGAATTTTTGAAAAAACGTCAATTTTGGACCCTTATGAAATCCTTTAGTTAAGGCCCCAAATACAAAATACGTTTTCAAAATGTTTTCAGCACCACTTGAGACATTAAAAAAAGCCCTTGAATAAAAGACTTTTTTAACTTTTGATATTATTCAAACTCGATTGTTCCAGGAGGCTTACTAGTAAGGTCATACATTACACGGTTAACCCCACGAACCTCATTGATAATACGAGACATAACTTTATTTAATACTTCATATGGAATCTGAGCAGATTCAGCAGTCATAAAGTCAATTGTATTAACGGCACGTAAAGCGATGGCATAATCATATGTTCTTTCATCACCCATAACACCTACGGAACGCATATTTGTCAATGCTGCAAAGTATTGACCAATTGAACGATCCAATCCAGCATTTGCGATTTCTTCACGATAGATGGCATCTGCATCTTGGACGATTTTTACTTTTTCTTCAGTTACTTCACCAATGATACGAATTCCTAAACCAGGTCCTGGGAATGGTTGTCTGAATACTAAGTATTCAGGAATACCTAATTCTAAACCAGCTTTACGAACTTCATCCTTGAACAAGTCACGCAATGGTTCAATGATTTCTTTGAAATCTACATGATCAGGAAGTCCACCAACGTTGTGGTGAGATTTAATTACGGCAGATTCTCCACCTAAACCACTCTCAACAACATCTGGATAAATCGTTCCTTGAACTAAGAAATCAACTTTTCCTATTTTCTTAGCCTCTTCTTCAAATACACGAATGAATTCTTCACCAATGATCTTACGTTTTGCTTCTGGTTCTTCAACACCCTTTAGCTTTTCATAATATCTTTGTTGTGCATTTACACGAATGAAGTTTAATTCATATGGACCTTCTGGACCAAATACAGCTTCTACTTCATCCCCTTCGTTTTTACGAAGTAAACCATGATCAACAAATACACATGTCAATTGGTTACCAATTGCTTTTGATAATAATACAGCTGCAACAGAAGAGTCTACTCCACCACTAAGGGCACATAAAACTTTTCCATCTCCAACCTTTTCACGAATAGCCTTAATTTGTTCTTCAACAAAGTTATCCATTCTCCAATCACCACAGCATCCACAAACACCACGAACAAAGTTATATAACATTTTTGAACCTTCTTGTGTATGTAATACTTCTGGATGGAACTGAATTGCATATAATCCTTTTTCTGCATTTTCACTTGATGCGCAAGGACAGTTATCTGTATGAGACGTAATTTCAAATCCAGGTGCTACCTGTGAAATATAGTCAAAGTGTGACATCCAACAAATTGTTTTTTCAGATACACCCTCAAAGATTTTAGAAGAAGTCTTATCCACAAGAACCTCTGTCTTACCATATTCACGGTGATCTGCTTTTTCTACTTTTCCACCCAATACATGCATCATCAATTGTGCGCCATAGCAAAGACCAAGAACTGGGATACCCAATTCAAATAATTCCTTTGAATATGTAGGTGAATCTGCCTCATAACAACTATTTGGCCCTCCAGTTAAGATAATTCCCTTTGGATTCATAGCTTTGATTTTTTCTAAATCTGTTTTATATGAATAAATTTCACAATATACATTGCACTCACGAACACGACGTGCAACCAACTGATTATATTGTCCTCCAAAATCAAGAACAATGACTAATTCTTTTTTCATTACGTCCTCCTATTAATTTCTCAACAATATTATAAAGTAGCAACCAATTATTTACAACGCTTTAAATAATCAATTACTTCATTTAAATCCTTACAAGATTCTTGGATATACTCCTTCATTTCGTCATCTGGCGCAATCTGATCTTGGATAAAAATGGAATGCATCTTCGCATTGGCAGCTGCCCTAATTCCATGCTTACTATCCTCTAATACTAAACAGTTTTCTGGTTTTACATCTAATCTTTTTGCTGCAGCCAAGAAAACATCTGGAGCCGGTTTTGATTTATATCCCTCTTTAGAAGATACAATCACATTTGGACTTAACACAAAACCTGCATGCGACAAGAACTTTTTAATATCCTGCGGGTGCGAACTTGAAGCCACCGCATAAGGAATCTTATTCTCTTCAATATACTCAATTAGATTCTGTAAACCAACCATATTGGCACTACCAGGCTCTTTAAAATATGTAAAGAAATAATCCGCACGCTCTTCCTGAATTTCTTCCATAACTCTTGTCACACCTGGATACATCATTTCAAACTCTGCAACCTTTCTTGAATCACAACCAATTAAAGGTTCTGGAAAATAGTCTGGACAAGAAACGCCTAATTCTTTAGCCTTCTCTTTAAACTCATCCTTAAACATCTTTTCCGTGTTAAACATCAAACCATCCATATCAAAGATAACTGCTTTAATTTGTGGCTTTCTAAAATATTCAATCAAACACTGCGTACCCAAATCACTCATGCCACGATCCATTAGATCCACATATTCTTTGATGACGCGATTTACACCATACAAAGGAAAATTTGCCTCTTGTACCGCAATTTTTAAATCCTTCACAAAATGCTTCACATAAAAACCAGGCGCATAATCATTCTCTAACATCTTCTTACCTTGGAATTCCAATTGTTTAGATCCAGCAGCACCATTACGTAAGAAGCGATATACAAAAGATTCATCCACATCTTTACATTTCAAATACGACATGGCCTCACAAATACCTTGTAACGTATTCGCAATCATGATTTGATTCGCCATCTTGACATGTTGTCCACAACCTGCCTTGCCACAATACTCAATTTGTGTTCCAAACGCTTCAAAGATTTCTTTATTTGTTTCAAAATCCTCTTTGTCTGCACCAACCAAAACAGTTAGAGTCCCATTTTTAGCTCCCGTATCTCCACCAGTCACTGGCGCATCCAATACGTGAACGCCCAATTCTTTTCCTTTTGTATACAATTCTTTGGCAAGTTTTGGACTTGAAGTCGTAAAATCAATACAAGTTTTACCCGCTTCAATACAACTAAAAATCACATCATATACTTCTTTAACATCACTAGGAAAACCGACCATTGTACAAATCACATCTACATTGGATGTCAAAGACACAATCGATTCTTCTAAAATGGCACCTGCATTTTTAGCTTGTTCTACCCTTTCTGGATGTCTTGCGTACACATGCACTTCATAACCCTTATTCAATAAATGAATAACCATTGGCTGGCCCATAATGCCAGCACCAATCCAACCTATTTTTCTCATTTTACTTTCTTCCTTTCACTAATATTGGAGCGGATTGCACCGCAATAAATTTCACAACCTCAAACATAAACTTAATTTCTTCTGCATTCAATTGACGAATCTCCTTAATTCCAGACAATGCCTGTTTAAATGAAAATTCAGTTAAATCCGCAATCGTATAAATTTCCATACGATCAAATAATTCTCCAATCAAATGACAATAACGCTCTTTTTCTTCCAGTGGACGATTCATTAATAACTTATTTACATATTCCAATAAATCATCACTCTCTTTTGTGAGTGCATCACAATAATTAAAGTCTTTTACATCCACACTCCACATAAGCGTATCATGCTGAACTAGACCAGAACCTTCGGCATCCATGACTTTCGTTTGTTCTCTATGATCTAAAACACGACCCACAATGCTATCCTTAGGAATATAGTTTGTGATCTTAGATACATCCTCATCACCTTGCCAAAAACCATCCGCAAAGCCAGGCCCATCAAAACTTTTCACACCTTCAATATATCCCTGTAGTTCTGGATTTTTTAAATAGGCATACATCGCCAGATTTCCACCCTTTGAATGCCCCGTCAAATACATCTTTGGATAGACTTTTTTCTTTTTTAATCCAAACAAATAACTCGTTTCAGGAATATCCGCAATAGTTTCTTTGACATAATCCTTCGCCAGGATTTGACAAGGAAGATCCTTGCTATAGGTCATCATTAAATTTTCTTTCCAACCCGTAATACTACCATCTGTACCACTAAAAGAAATAACGAAAGATCCATCTGGCAACACAAGTGTTACCACACTAAATTGAATCACATCTTCATCGCTATAGACTTTTTTATAGTTCTTTAACTTTATATTTCCATAACGAATCGTATCTTGTAATGCATCAATTAAATGTGGAAGATTCATTGAAAATGTATACTTACTTTTTAATTCCTCTTCACTATATAAAGAAAGATATTTACAACATGCTTCCTCTAAAGAAACCTCGTCCTTTTCCACAATGCCATCCCAATCCACATAAGATAAATCGGCACATACTAACATATCCACCTCATTAAAGGGACGAACAGAAAAGTCGATATCTCTTCTTAAATGTACATAATTCAATAAGTTTTCCATAATCAACCTCACTACATCGATTTTACAATATACAAAAGGATTAGCCAAATGACTAACCCAATTTTTTCGATAATTTTATATAATGATCTGCATTTGAAAGAATGTCAGAAACCTGAGATTCTGAAATCTTTTTAATGATTTTAGCCGGTACTCCAACCACAACACTCTTTTGTGGAATCACCACATTTTCAGGCACAACACAACCAGCACCGATGATACTATGCTTTCCTATACAAGCTCCATTTAAAACAATAGCACCCATACCAATAAGCACCTCATCCTCAATCGTACAACCATGCACAATGGCCCCATGACCAATCGTAACACGATTACCAATTTTTAATGGATAACCACAATCCGTATGCAAAACACACTGATCTTGAATATTGCTTTCTTGCCCAATTTCAATCGTTTCTTCTTCACTACGAATCACTGCGTTATACCAAACACTTGAACCTTCACCAATTGAAACATTACCTAAGATGGTTGCATTACTTGCACAAGAAAAATTCTTTTTAACCTCATCCAGTCTCTTACAAAGCCAAACTACACCATGCCACACATCAAATTTCATACCACAAGAAGGCAATGCACCATACATAGTAAAGCCATGTTTTTTATGAAAAGCTATACTTTCTTCATTCGAATCTGTAATGCATGAAATGATCCAACGCATGTTTAATTTTCTGCAATCCGCTTCAAGCTGATCTAACATTTTTGAAGGCAAACCATAATGTTTTCCTTCTTTAAAATAAATAGTAAGTTCTACACAATACTTATACGCCTCTTTAGAAAAAGCCGGGTGCACATAGCCATAGCCAATTAGAACATCATCATTAAGTGCCACATAAAATGGATTTGTCTTAGAAATTTCTATCATATGTTCTTTAAATACATCAAAAGAATCTGACACAACATCAAAAATCGCAACGCTTGTCTTTACATAATGTACATAGATTGGATATATACTTTCTAAATCTTTTTCTTGAAGTAAACGTAGCTCTTGCATAAAACCTCCTATTGGATTTCTAAACTTGAATCGGCAGTTAAACTTGCATCCCCTCTTCTTCCAGAAAGATAGGCGATGGTTCCTGCAACACCGATCATACTTGCATTGTCTGTACAACAATACATTGGAGGCACGGTAAACTCAACTTCTGGATATTCATTTCTTAATTCTTCTACTTTTTCACGAAGTCTTGAGTTGGCACTTACTCCACCACCTACAACGAAATGGCGAATATCTTTATGATCATCTAATACGGCTCTTACTCGAGAGAAAATTTCATCCAATGCACATTCTTGGAATGAACAAGCTAAATCTGCCATATCAAATGTCTTGCCTTGTCTTTCCATACGTTTCGTAAATTGTAGAACACTACTCTTCAATCCAGAAAAACTAAAGTCATAACGGCCCTGCGTTTTCGGCTTTGCCAGTTCGTATACTGGCTTTCCTTCTTTTGCCAATTTATCAATTTTAGGACCACCAGGATATCCAAGGCCCAATACACGAGCCACCTTATCAAAGGCTTCTCCAATCGCATCATCCTGTGTTTCTCCTAAGATTTCAAAACTTGTTTCATCCTTCATATAAACAAGTTCCGTATTTCCACCAGAAACAACAAGCGCCAATACTGGATATTTCATATCCACCACTAATTCATTGGCATAAATATGCCCTGCCAAATGATGTACAGGAACTAATGGTTTATGGTAGGCAAAAGCCAAAGTCTTGGCAGCCTGCACACCAACGTGTAAACATCCAATTAAACCAGGACCTTGCGTAACGGCAACTGCATCCACATCTTCCATAGTGATATTGGCATCCTTCAATGCTTTTTCAATACAATACGAAATATTTTCTACATGAATACGACTCGCAACTTCGGGTACGACACCACCAAATTCTGTATGCACATCAATTTGGCTTGCGACTACACTTGATAATACTTCCTTTTTATCTTTGACAACCGCAACGGCTGTTTCATCACAACTACTTTCAATTCCGATAATAATCATATAATCCTCCTACAATGCCAATGTCATCACAATGGCATCTTCTCCATCTGGATAATAACTCTTAGATACATTGACTTGAATAAAGCCCATTTTTTGATACAAATTCAAGGCTGCCTCGTTACTAGCACGAACCTCTAATGTCATATATTCACAAGCCACTTCTCGAGCTCGATCAAACAAATGCATCATCAATTCTTTACCATATCCTCTTTTTCTTAAGTCAGGATCGACTCCAATACGAGCTAGCTGCGCCATTTCAAAGGTTTCCCATAAAAAGGCGTATCCAACAATGGTATCTTCATCTTCTAAAATCCAGCCATGAGAAAAGGGATTCTCATTCAATTCATATAAACAATCTTTTTCTAGCCAAGGCTGTTTAAAACAAGCTTGTTCAAGTTCTAAAACACGAACAAGATCCGTGTCTTTCATTTCTTTAAAAATCATGCTTTATAAGCATCGCTTTCTTTTAAATATTGAGGAACTAAGGCATGTACATTTTCAATTGTACGACTTGGTACCTCCATAAAATTATTCAAGAAATCACAACTTGCAGCTTCTTGATTCACTAAATATCCATCTCCATATAAAGTTCCAGGATGTTCGTTTAAGAAATCTTCCAATTGATCGACTTCTAAAATTTGTGTTTTTCCAACCACAACACCCTTTTCTAAATGTGCTACATACGCTCTTTTACTACGCGCATCCAAAATGACATTGGCACTTTCATCCATGCCCGCAAACAACTGCATTGTACTAATACACTTTAATGTTTTATGCATTTGTGTACAAAATACTTTCGCAATTGTCATCGCAATACGAATGCCTGTATAAGATCCAGGACCATCTGTAATGATCACTTCATCTACGTCTTTATAGTCTAAACCTGTCTTTTCAAACAATTGATTTAATTCCACAAAAATCGTTTCACTTTGTTTCTTGAATGCTTCAATAGATACACCATCAATCAATGTTCCATCTTTATATAAACCTAACACTAATGCTTTATAAGCACTATCCATACATAAACTAATCATGATATGCCTCCACAATACTTTTTGATACAGGACCCGTATATTCTAATGTCACTGTACGATTTTCATCGATACCTTCTTCAAAAGAAATTTTGATATGGTCTTGTGGCAATTGATCTTCAATAAATTCAGACCATTCTACTACAGTAATTCCTTCATCAAAACAATCTTCAAAACCTAAGTCCTGACATTTTCCTTCTAAACGATACGCATCAATATGATGGAAAGGGACTCCACCTTCTTGTTTATAATCCTTTAAGATTGTAAAAGTTGGTGAATTGATCACATTCTTTACACCCAAAGCTTTCCCAAAGCTTTTTGTCCAAGTTGTTTTACCTGCACCCAAATCTCCATCTAATGTAATGACTAATTGTTTATTTCTACAAAGATCTGCCATTTTAGTGGCAAATTCCTGTGTTTCTTGTAAACTATGAATTTCTATTTTCATGTAATCCTCCAAGTTTTGTTTGTATCTCATAGAGTGGTTTCCACTTTTTTTGAGTGGTTTCCACTTTTTTTTGAGTGGTTTCTACTTTTTTTGAGTGGTTTCCACTTTAACACTCCTTTATTTCATAAAATACACTATTCTTAATTCTAGTTTTTTTCAACTACTTTTTCTTCATCATACGATTTCTATGCACCATAGCCTTGATTTGTTTAATCTGCGCAAGACGATTTCGCACCTTCACTTCAGATCCCTGATCACTTGGTACATAATATTCTTTACCAACTAGAGCATCTGGAAGACACTGCATATCCGTCATGTGATATTCATAATCATGTGAATACTCATATCCTTTACTGTAGCCTAAATCTTTCATTAACTTTGTCGGTGCATTACGAATGTGTAAAGGCACTGGCTGATCTAATGTTTTTAGTGCATCATTTTTCGCATTATTATAGGCCACTTCTAAAGCGTTTGATTTTGGAGCTAAAGCCAAATATACAGCTGCATGCGTTAAGTGTACATTGCATTCTGGAACACCTAAATAGTGACATGCCTGATAGGCTGCCACACAGATTTCTAAAGCTCTAGAATCTGCCATACCAATATCTTCACTAGCCATACGAACGAATCTTCTTGCGATATATAAAGGGTCTTCTCCAGCCTCTAACATACGTGCTAACCAATATACAGCAGCCTGTACATCGGAGTTTCGTACACTTTTATGTAGAGCCGAAATAATATTATAGTGTTCCTCCCCTTTTTTATCATACAATAACGACCTTTTTTGAAGGCACTGCTTCAAAATATCCTGTGAAACATGAATACCATCCAATTCACTTGGACTATTATAAACAACCATCTCTAATGTATTTAAACAAAAGCGGGCATCCCCACCTGAAAATGCGGCAATCGCCTCTATATCTTCATCCGTAATATGTATTTTTAAATTACCTAATCCTTTTGAACTGGAAATAGCGCGAATAATCAAATCTTTTAAGTCATCCGTATTTAGACTGTTTAACACAAACACTCTACACCTAGATAAAAGGGCAGAATTAATCTCAAAACTAGGATTTTCTGTTGTAGCACCAATTAAAATAATGCTTCCCTTTTCAACATAGGGTAAAAATGCATCTTGTTGCGCCTTATTAAAACGATGGATTTCATCTACGAATAGTATTGTTTTTTGTCCTAAGGCCCTACGCGTATCGGCCTGTTTCATAACTTCCTTGATTTCTTTAATGCCACTAGTAACAGCTGAGAAATCCACAAAATAACTCTTTGTCTGATGGGCAATAATACGTGCCAATGTCGTTTTTCCTACTCCTGGTGGACCCCAGAAAATCATCGATGTCACTTGATCATGTTCAATCATTTGCCACAAAAGATTTCCCTTGGCAACAAGCTGTTTTTGTCCTACATATTCATCCAACGTTTCCGGACGCATACGATCGGCTAAAGGCCTTGTATCTTCTTGTATTGAAAATAGAGAATCTTGTTCCATATGTTTCCTCCGTATGTACTTTATTATACACCACACAAAAGAAAAAGTGTTTGACCTTAATCAAACACCATCTTCTTTTTCTCAATTCGTCTTAAAAATACCCATCCCACAACACAAGATAAAACTTCCGTAATCACAAATGCATACCAAATCAAAGATACATCCCTATCATATTGAATGACTAATTTTGAAAATCCCCAGGCCAAAGGTAAAATCAAAATGGCTTGTCTAAGCAAGGATACGATCAAGGATTCCATACCTCCATTCAAAGCTTGATACACTCCTTGAAATGCGATATTTACACCCGCAAACACAAAGCTAACGGATATGATTCGAACAGCACTGATGAAATATATTCTGGATTGTCCTGCATTAAATAGTGTCGCAAAAAAGTTTGGGAACAGTTCTGTAATTAGAGTACCCAAGACCATTAATACGATAGTATAGATTAAGCCATACTTGATTCCATCTTTAACACGCTGCTTATTTTGCATACCATACGAAAAGGCAATGATAGGTGTAATCGCATCTCTTAAGCCAAAGGCCATAAATAGTACAAATTGTTGTACTTTATAGAAAAGTCCATAGGCTGTTTGTGCAGATGCATCAAATTTTAGAATTAAGTTCATCGCATATACCATGAATGACATCAATGCCTGAGCAATAATGGCTGGAAGTCCAATCGAATAGATTTCTTTGATGATACGCTTATTGGGTTTTGTATAAGTGAGGCCATGATCAAATTCTTTATTTAAACGCATATGAAACACAACTAATAATAGAGCTGATAAAATTTTTCCAATGACTGTCGCATAAGCCGCTCCTTGTACACCTAAATTGAAACCATAGATTAATACGGGATCTAGAATCATATTGATTACGGCTCCTGTAACTTGTCCAATTGTAGAATATAAGGAGCGTCCTGTAGCTTGGAGCAGTTTTTCAAATATAGAAAAGAACACAACACCAAAGGATAATAGGCAGCAAATCCTTAGATAGTCTACACTCATCGATAATACAAGCACATTCCTTGTTTGAGAGGATATATAGGCTTTAATGCCAAACAATCCAAACAACACGCAAATAATATAAATAACTGTAGCTAGAAACAAACCATTTCCGGCTACTTTAGAAGCTTTTTCACGATTTCTCTGCCCCAAAGTTCTTGCGAGTAAGGCGTTTACTCCAACACCTGTACCAATGGCTAAGGCCACCATCAACATCTGAATTGGAAATACTAAGGTAAGTGCATTTAATGCGGCTTCACTTCCTTCTTTCATATTTCCTACAAAGGCACTGTCCACAATATTATAGACAGCTTGCAAGGCCATAGATAAAATCATGGGCACACCCATTTGAAGCATTAACTTATTGACGGGCTCATTTTTCATTTTGTTGTTTTCTTCCATTCTTTTCCTCCTTAAAACACAAAAAAGCGCATTGTCTACATAAGTTGGACTTACGCTTTTGAGCAACACACTTTACAAAAATATAAAAAAGTAGCAGAAAACTGGATTTACGCTGTTTCCGCTACTCGTTACGAAGTGATTATATTTTTATTTTTTTAATTTGTCAAAGTAAAATTACATGGCTTTTTCAATTAATTCCACACATTTATCAATACCCAAAACACCACTGTCTAAACACAATTGATAGTTTTTGGCATCGGCCCATTTACGATCTGTGTAATATTTATAGTAAGCGATACGACGTTTATCCTTATCTTTGATTCGTTTGTCTGGGGCAAATTCATTTTGTCCATAAACCGAAACAACACGATTCTTGCGATATTCAAAATTTGCATGAATAAATACATTTAATACGTCTTTACGATCACGAAGAATATAGTCTGAACATCTTCCTACAATAACACAGTTGCCTTTATCGGCTAACTCACAAATTACATTTCTTTGCGCAACATAGAGTTCATCCGATAAGTTATATCCATAATTATTCCAAATAAAACCAAATGTACTTGTGCTTGATGCATCTTCCCCATTTTCTTCAATATACTCTTTCGCAAAACCACTTTCTTGAGCAATTTGTTGCACAATTTCATAATCATAATAAGCATAGCCTAGTTTTTCAGCTAATTTCTTGGCAATGGTTCTTCCGCCACTTCCAAATTCACGTGTAATTGTAATTATCATATGATACCTCCTAATATACAAAAATCGAGCCTTCTACAACTGGAATTATATCCCGTAAGAAGACTCGTTGTTGTAGACATTTTACCAAAATTATTAAGTTTTTGTAAGTAATGGTACAGCATTTTTCATACACCACCACCTCGCTTTTATATACTGCACTATCTACTTATATTTTAATTCACAATAGATCAAAAGTAACGTAAAATGTTGCATTTTAACGCAAGAAAAGCAGAACATTTAAATTTACTTTATATAAAGCACTTATAGATATACATACCGCAGTGCGCAAAGTAATTTAGCACAAAATATACCGCAGTGCGCAAAGTATTTTAGTAAGAAATATACCGCAATGCGCAAAGTATATAAAAAGAATAGAATCTTTCGACCCTATTCCTTAGCTCCATATTCTTCATAATATGCATCAATTCTTGATTTTAATTCAGGATCTAATTTATCTCCTAAATATTCAATCACTTCTGGCATGGATACGATTGCAGCTGTTGGGAAACCATATAATTCACTCACTTCTGTTAGTGCCGTTTTTTCACCTTTTCCCTTTTCGTTACGATTTAAAGAAACCATCAATCCAACGATTTCAACATTTGCTGCGCCACGAACCTTTGGTACTGTTTCTTCCATTGATTTTCCAGATGTCGTAACATCTTCAATCATAACGACACGATCACCATCTTGTAGTTTTGTTCCTAAGAAACTTCCCTTATCAGCTCCATGATCTTTTTCTTCTTTACGATCTGAACAGTAACGAACTTCCATTCCATATAAATTATCTAATGCGATTGTCGTCGCAACAGCCAATGGAATTCCCTTATATGCAGGTCCGAATAATACATCGAAGTCTTTACCATATTGATTGACGATCGCCTTTGCGTAATATTCACCTAATCTTTTTAACTGGTTACCTGTAACATATCCACCAGCATTCATAAAGAATGGGGATTTACGTCCTGATTTTAGTGTAAAATCACCAAATTTTAACACTTTAGATTCCAACATGAAATCAATAAACTCTTTTTTATATTGTTCCATTTTCTTGCCTCCACTTTTACAGAAATTCTATCATACTTCTGCACAATTTCCCATAATTGTATGATTTTTAAATGATAAATATTATGGTAGTATAGAGCTGAGGTGATAGACAATGCAGGAAAATGTATTCTTTTTTCTGAAGGCTAAAAATAGTGTTAAATATTTATACGATAATATCAGTGTAGAAGATGGACTTGCCCTCATGCGCAAGCACAAATATACGGCGATGCCCATTATTAATAAGGAAGGAGTTTATGTAGGAACCATTACAGAGGGGGATTTTCTTTGGTACTTATTAGATCATCCTTCAATTCATAAAGAAGATCTAGAACAAATGGAGATTCATGAATTAATTCGTGGAGACTTTACGCCACCGGTTCAAATCGATGTTCCAGTCGATCAATTGTTCGCTCAATCTTTGAAACAAAACTTCGTACCCGTAGTCGATGATCGCCAGATTTTCATTGGAATTGTGACACGACAATCCATCATTCAATATTTAATGAATAACGCAAGTAAATATCTATAATTTTAAAACAGCCAGATTTTCTGGTTGTTTTCTTTATCACATTGAAAAAAGCCTTTAAATTGTGTATGATAATGGGTATTAATGAAGGAGTGATAGTTTCATGAATCCGGATGATTCAGTCCCGTTACAGTATAGTTTAGGAGGGTTAATATGAACCTTCCCATCTTAATTTTATTTACATTTATTCTAAACATCTTATTTTCAATGACAAGCAGCATCGTTTCTACAAATAAAGAAATCGAAGATGAATCTTATAAATATCAAGCTACATTAAAATGGTTATCTCTATGCATGGAAGTATTTGGCACTTTGATGAGTGTAATCTATTTACAATCTTTAATCCATGGTCCATTACTTTATGTAGTCGTACTTCTATTGGTGTATGTATATATTTTATTGAGTGATTTATTACCAAGAAAATTTGCGAATGCTCATTTAGACAAGTTTGAAAAAACATTTATGTCTATTGCGAAAGGTATTCAATCCTTATTTACACCGTTTACTTTCTTCTTGCGTTTTGAAGTAGAAAAAGAACAAGAAGATTATTCCGAAGAAGATATTTATGAAGTAATCAACGGTGGTGGAGTAGAACCAAGTCAAAAAGAATTTATCGAAAACTTATTCGAATTTGATGATACGCCTGTTGAAGAAATTTGTACGCATCGAAGTGAAGTTGTTTGTCTATATCTAAATGATGATAAAGAAACATGGAAAAAGACCATTCTAGAAAATCGTCACACATTATACCCTGTATGTGATGAGGATAATGATGATGTCGTAGGTATTCTAGATACACGTGATTATTTCCGTTTAGATTCGATTGAACAAGATAATGTCATCAATAAAGCAATGGATCAGCCTTTCTTTATTTCACAAAATATGAAGGCCGATGTTCTATTGAAGGAAATGAAAATTAAAAAAGTATACTTTGCGGTTTTACTTGATGAATACGGAGGAATGACCGGTATCGTGACTTTACACGATATTATTGAAACCCTTCTTGGTGAAATCCAAGAAGATGATGATATCAATGAACCAGATCCAATCCAACAAATTGATGCAGATCAATTTAGAATCTATGGCCAAGCTGACATTGAAGATGTCGAAAAAGCTTTAGGCATTTCATTAGAAGATGAGGATTGTGATACGTTTGGTGGATACATCCTAAATCATTATGGACAAATTCCTGATGAAGGTTCACATTTTAAAGTCAGTCTAGACTTAATGGATGTATATGTTAAGGAAGTAAAAAATCATCGTATCGGACAAACTATTGTACAAATAAAACGAAAAGAGGAAGGAAACCAACATGAAAGCACTGAAAAACGCAATCGAGACTAGAGGACATTTTATCAATGATGAAGTATTAAAGGTAGATGCTTTTTTAAATCACCAAATTGATTGTTCTTTAGTAGATGAAATGGGAAATGAATTTTATGAACACTTTAAAGACAAAGGCATCACAAAAGTAGTAACCATTGAATCTAGTGGTATTGCCCCAGCCTATGCGACAGCCATCCGTTTGAATGTGCCATTGATTTTCATCAAGAAAACACAACCAAGCACAATGATTGATCCTGCTTTTGCGGAAGTCTTCTCTTTCACAAAGAATAAGACATATCCAATTTGCATTGAAAAAGAATACTTAAAAAAAGGCGATAAAGTTTTATTCATTGATGATTTCTTGGCAAATGGTGAAGCGTTCAAGGGAACAGAAAACTTAATTGCGCAGGCACAAGCTGAAATTGTTGGTGTTGGCATGGTGATTGAAAAAGCTTTCCAAAAAGGGCATGCATATATTGTCGAAAAGGGATATGACCTTTTGGCGTTGGCATCTATTGCAGGTGTTAAGAATAAGAAAATTACATGGGCTGATGAATAATCAGTCCATTTTTTTAAAAATTCGGGGGATTCTAATGAAAAATACATTCAAAAAACTATTTATTAGCTTTACCGTATTATCACTCACTGCATGTAGTTCAACTACAATGCAAGATAATACGTTTGCAGCTAAAGAAAACAAGGACTTCACAAAATATACAAACCAATTAGTTGTTGAATATGCCGAAAACGACTATACAACGATGCACCAATTCTTTGAACATCCAGAAGACTATGGTATTGATGTCAATAAAGTAGATGTAAGTCTTGGTGAATTTTATACAGACAATACTGAAGAAATCAAAGAAGATCAAAAAGAATTAAACAAGTTTAATCGCAATACTTTAGACAAGACGCAACAAACCATTTATGATGAATTAAAGTATGAGAATGAATTGAGCTTAAAAGCTGAAAACAAGAAATTTCAATATTTAAACAATTGTTGGAGCACAATGAGTGGACTTCACCAAAGTTTGATTTCTGTTTTTTCTGAATACATTTTACGAAGTGAAAAAGACATTCAAGATTTGATTACTTTAATCAATGATGTGCCTCGCTATACAAATGATGTATTGGAATATACAAAAAAACAAGCAGATAAGAATACGTTACAGTTTGACTATGATTCTGTTATTCAAGATATTCAAGATGTCATCAATAATAAAGAGAATAGTTCAATCACAAGTGCATTATATAATGCGATTGACGCTTTAAATCTAGATGAAGAAAAAACAACATCTTATAAAGCACAAGTCAAAGATGCCATGGATATAAGTTTCTTTCCTAGTTATCAGGCTATGTTAGATACATTGACCTCTCTTCAATCCAAAGTACAACCTTTACAAGGGTTATCCAACTATAAAAATGGTAAGAAATACTATGAAGTATTAGTTGAAAATGCGACAAGTTCTACCGATTCTATTTCAACCATCAAAAAGAATACACAATCCGCAATCAATTCGGCTATCACTAAATTCCAAAAGTTATATAAAGCCAATCCAATGATTGCGTATGAACTCGATTCGGTTTCAACGGATTTTACGGATGTAAATCAAATTCTAGAAAGCCTTCAAAAGAACTATAAAAAGGATTTTCCAGAAGTAAAAACCATGAAATATGATTTAAAAGCACTACCAGAAGATCAATCTGTCAGCGGAATTGTTGCCTACTTTATTACACCAGCCTTGGATTATTCACAAAACTATCAAATGCGCTACAACAAACGTGATTATGGCGATGATCCATCAAGTTTAACACTTTATCAAACATTAGCTCATGAAGGTATTGCCGGGCATATGTATCAAGCGCAATACAATAAGGAACATTTGAAATACCCAATCCAATTCTTCTACAACAATCTAGGTATGTCTGAAGGTTGGGCTACTTATATGGAAAGCATGTCTTTACATTATTTAGATAATAATGAAGATCTATTAGAAGCCTATAACTTAAACAATATTCTTACTAATCTATATATTGTTTTAATGGATATCAGCATTCATTATGATGGTATGTCACTCAATGATTTCAAGAATGAATATGGCGATATGTTTAGTTCAGAAGGATTAGAAAGTATTTACAATCAATTGGCAGACAATCCAACTGTATTCTTATCTTACTATTACGGATATCTTCAAATTGTAGATTTAAAGAGTACAGCCAAATCTAGATTAAACTCAAAATTTGACAATGTAGACTTCCATAATGCCCTGCTACAATATGGTGAAGTCAACTTCAATATTGTCAAACAAAGCGTAAATGAATACATCAACAAAAACAGATAAAACACAAAAGATGTTGGTTTAAATTTCCAACATCTTTTCTTTATACATTAATATCCATTCATCCACATCATACAATGGAATATTTACAACTTGTTTAAATGTACGATATGTAGACATTGAAAATTTCCACCCTTCCATATCCTCATTCTCATTTAACAATGTATTCATACTTTTTGATTTTAAATTCTCTTCTGCCTTAACTTCAATTGGATATACATTTCCTAATTGAACTACAAAGTCAATTTCATTTGTTGAATTTTCATTATTATAGTATTTTGGAGTTACATTACAAGCCACTATTTGTTGAGCAACATATTGCTCCGTAAAAGCACCCTTATATTCTTTAAATACATTATCTCCTATTAAAATGTTTTTTGCGGGAGCATCCACCATTGCACCAAGAAGTCCTAAATCAAGTAAGTAAAGTTTAAACGCATTGAACTCCTCATAAAACTTAAGTGGCATACATACTTTATTTATGCGATTTACCCTAAACACCAAGTCTGCATCCACAAGCCATTGAATCGCATCTTCAAACTCTTTTGCACGCCCACCCTTTTTTAGCATTCCATATATAAATTTTTTGTTTTCCTTTGCCAATTGTGCAGGAACAGAATCCCACACTAAATTTACTTTTGTCAATAAATTTCCTGGTATATGTTTTGAAAAATCTTGTCGATAGTTTAATAGGATTCTATTTTGGATTTCGCGAACATGAAATATTTCCTTGGTTTGAGCATAATATTTAACAACTTCAGGCATACCACCAACATAATAATATTGCCTTAAATAATTCTTTAACTTTTCATGGAACACATCCATCTCTTTCCAATTATGATGTTCCATCTGTTCTACCAATATATCTTCATTTAAAGCCAACAAGAATTCTTTAAATGACATGGGATACAACGTTAATTGATCCACTTTTCCCACTGGAAATCCTGTTGATTGGTGTATAGTGATACCTAATAAGCTTCCTGCCACAATAATATGATATTCAAAGGCTTCTTCTTGGAAATATTTTAATGCCGTTAATCCTAATGGACATTCCTGTATTTCATCTAAAATAATCAATGTATTTTCTTTTTCAATTCGCGTATTTGTAAGAGCTGAAAAGCTTAAGATCAAACGATTCACATCAAAATCATAGAACATTTCTTTCATCTCATTATTATTGTCACAATTAATATACACTACATTTTTATATTCTTTTTTTCCAAATTCATTTAAAATCCAAGTCTTTCCCGTTTGTCTTGCACCATTTAAAATCAAAGGTTTACGGTAGCTACTATTTTTCCATTCGACTAAATCATTATATATATATCGATACATAGAATCTTCCTCCTTTAATCTGATTTTACATTTTTCTAGGGGAATATTCCACTGTATTTAACACTTTTCTATGGGAATATTTGAAAAAAATTACATTTTTCTAGGGGAAACTTTAAAATATCTTTAGTTCACACAATAATTTTTTATCAATACACTCAGAATTAGAAAAGTGTCATAATTTCAGATTTTGACTCATTTTACTGCTTTTTTAATGTGTTTTGGTTCAAAATTTCTGATTTTGACACCTTTTTATGCTTTTTTACCCCATTTTGAGTCAGACTTGACTCATTTTGATTTCTTTTCAAAAGAAAAAGTGTCATTTTTTAAAATTATGATACTTTCAAAAAACGTATCCCCAGCTGACACCTATTTTTTGTACTTTTAATTTGGTTTGCCACTTTTAAGTCTTTTTACTTACTTAAGTTAATAGCATCTATATCCGTACTAATCCAGCAGGAAATATAAAGGCAGATAAAAAAATTTACAGAAAAAATCGATAGTGCTAACGCTGTCATAATGAGGCCTGATTGAGAGAGCCACTGTGGAAATAATACCAGTGCTTCTGTCTACGATGACAGAGGAATCCTTTTTATTTGAATATAGTGCGATTTGAACATACTATGTCTTGAATTTATAGTTTTGGGGAGCATTTATGCCCTTACATTCTTAACAATGCTCCCCCAATTATAATTGGCTTTTGGGGAGCATTGTTGTATTATAATTGTAACAATTGTTCCCTAGGAGGAGGAGAAATCATGCCCGTACAATATAGTGAAATACAAGAATTGCTCAGAAGTCGCGCCGATCTTCACGCTAGGCTTAATTTGATGCCATACGATGGAACACCTGAAATCAAAGAACGTGGCGATAAAAAATACCTATATGTAAGAAAACGTGTTGCTGGCAAGCAGACATCAACTTACGTGGGTGCGTATACTGAAGAACTGTATAATTTGCTTCTTCGAAATGCAAGAGAAATTCGTGAAATCAGAAAATCACTCCGAAGCATTGAAAAACAACTTGCTGCAGCCGGATATTCTGAAGACGAACTTTCTATTAATATCGTAAACAACATTGCATTCGCACGTGCCAATATGAAAATGAACATCTATGATCAGGCTGTTTTGGAAGGTGTCGCAACGTCCTTTCCACAGACAGAGGAAATCATAGAAAACGGAAAGGTTTCCGGCATGACCGCTACCGACGTGCAGAAGATTTTAAATCTGAAGCATGCATGGGAGTTTATTTTGGACCGCGATGTAGTTGCCAGCCGTTCCGATTATTATATACTCAGTCATATTGCAAGAATTGTAAATGAAGGCTTTTTCGCCGAAGGTGGTCGTATTCGAGGTGTCCCAGTTACCATTGGAGGCTCATCTTATGTTCCACCTTTGCCGAATGAACTGGATGTAAAAGATAAAATTCAAGAGATTGCTGGGGAAGATGATGAACCCATTAATATCTCCATCAAACTGTGCCTTTACTGCATGAAGGCTCAAATATTTTTGGATGGTAATAAACGTGCTTCTGTTATTTTTGCAAACCATTATCTTATTTCACATGGCGGTGGTTTTCTAGTAATTCCTGAAAAAGAAGTACCTGAATTCAAGCGGTTGCTGGTAAAATACTACGAAGGTGAAGACATCGCAGTAATTACAGCATTTATGAAAGAGCGCTGCTGGAAAACAATAGAGTCTTAAGCAACATTCATATTGGGGAGTACATCCTGCTGTTCCAGCCATATTTTGCTCCCCAATATTATTAAAGCTTGAAATTGCAGTTGTTCAAGGTTCCTGCCATTTCAAGTTTTACAACACAAATGTAATTAACTTTATCAAATACAGTACCACCCTTATGATATTACTTCACTTATCAACATAATTAACTCCATATGTTCATTATTACGAAAAAGAAGAGAACCTTGAATCAAAGTTCCCTTTTTCATTAACTACTATAAATCAAATCCAAAATAACGAACGGCATTGTTATAAGAGATACCCTTAACAATTTCAGTTAAGTTTTCCTTATCATAAGGATACTCTCCATAACCCTATTCCAACGCACTGAGAATTGCAAGTACTTACATCATATTTCTTGTTGTAGTCCCTCACATTTCATAAGTCAAGTTTTTTCGGAATCATTTTCACACTTGTATTTAAGGGGTATTATCTCTTTTTCTACATTTTATCAAAAAACAGATATGAAACATACTTATTTGTAAGCTTTTTAAATGTTTCTATTGATTTATTCAAAAAACAGGGTTGTTCTGTGTAAGTACTTACATCTAACATTTAAAATATAGACAGGTAGAAATGGTGCAAAAATTTATAAGATTCATTTTAACGACTTGGTAGCTGTTGCATCATGTCCTCTAGAAAAAGGGACTATATGTAATGTCGATGGACAAGAAATTACACTTATTGAAGATATTGCCCAAGGACATAAATTTACGTTGAAAGATATTAATAAAAAGGATCAACCTATTATTAAATATGGATATCCTATTGGAATCGCGAAGGATATAAGGAAGTAGCTATCACATTAAGAGAGTCTATCAATGCCAATATCAACAACTGGTCCGCTATGTTGTATGATAGAAAAGATTACTATTTCTCAAATAAATACAAGATGCAGATTGTAGACAGAGTCGGTGGTGGAGATAGCTTTGGTGCTGGATTGGTTGCAACAAGTCTAGAAGGATAGGATGCAAAGTCAATAATCGAATTTTCGGTAGCTGCAAGTTGTTTAAAACACTCTATCGAAGGTGATTTCAACATAGTGAGTATGGACGAAGTGTTGCAATTAGCTGGTGGAGACGGTTCAGGCCGCGTCCAAAGATAAACCAATTATTTGGCAGCAACAGATTACTATCATGTATTTATTTCTCCTATTCCAACAATATACTTACATTAAAATATCCTAATCGTAGTTATCTGTTTCTATATAAAACAAAATGACCGATATTTCACTCCCACTGAATATCGGTCATTTTGTTGTGTATTAACTATTAAATGCTAAACAAGCAGCTCCTAATAGTCCGCTATCTTCATTTAGGGTTGATTTTCTTACTTTTACTAATGGTTCAACTACTGGATATACCTTTGTCTTCACTAAACTTTCAACTTCTTCTACAAATCCAGGAATCTTTAAAGCTACAGATCCACCAAGAATTACGATTTCTGGATCAATAAATGCTTGAATACCGGCAATAAAGTTTGCCAAATACAATTTAGCATCGTCCATAATCTTTTGTGCTTCTAAATTTCCTTTTAAAGCTAAATCATTTACTTCTCCTGCATGAGCTACAATTAAGCCTGCTTTTTCTGCACGTTGTTCGATGGCAGTTCCACTACAGATAGCTTCTACTCCGCCTGGATAAATGCTTCCGTGACTTGGTCCATTATTCCATAAACATACATTGGCAACTTCATTCGCAAATCCATGAGCTCCTTGGAATACTTTTTTATTAATAACAAGTCCTGATCCAAGTCCTGTGGAAACAGTTAAGTATTGAACAATATTATGCTTTTTTCCTTCCCCAATTATAGCTTCTGCAAGAGCTGCAAGATTTGCATCATTTTCTAAATAGACAGGTTTATGAATCAATTTTTCTAATTCTTTTGTGATACAAAGTCCATGCCACTCTCCATGTAGATTTGGTGTAGTTAAAATTTTTCCTTCAATCAAATCCAATGGACCTGGGCATGACATTCCTACTCCAACAATTTCTTTATCAAAGCTATCGATGGCTTGTTTAATTTTAAATAGGGTAACCTCTGGATTGTCGGCATCCGTAGAGAATTGTGCTCTTTCCTCAATTTTATATTTTTCATCAATCAACGCTACTCGTGTATTGGTTCCTCCAATATCAATTGCGACTGCATATTTCATTTTATATTCTCCATTCTATAGAAAAAGGAAACTCAAGGTTTCCTTTTATATGTAATTTTCTGCTACTTTACTATTATTCGTAATAACATTTAACTTTGTCTTGAGAGTTAAATAATCTAATTTTGTCAGCACATACTTTTCCACATGCTTCCATAGCTGCAGGATAGATTTCTAATGGTTCTCTGTATCCTGGATTTTCATTTAATGTTTTACGTGCTTGTTCGTAGAATGCAACTTTAATATCACTTGAAATATTGATTTTGCAGATACCGTTCTTAACTGCTTCAGCGATTTCTTCATCTTTATTTGATGATCCACCATGTAATACTAATGGTACTGAAACTTGGTCAGTGATGTCTTTTAAGATATCAATACGTAATTTTGGTTTCATATCTTTTGGATAGATACCATGAGCTGTACCAATAGCACATGCGAATGTATCAATTCCTGTATCTTCAATGAATTGTTTTGCTTCTTCAGGAACTGTGTAGATAACACCTTCTGTTCCACCTTCAATAGAGTTACCTGTTGTACCAATTGTACCTAATTCTGATTCTACTGAAACGTTTGCAATGTGAGCTGTTTCAACAACTTTTTTAGTAATAGCAACGTTTTCTTCGTAAGGAAGTTTAGATGCATCAATCATTACTGATGTCATACCTGCTTGGATGGCACGTACTACAGTTTCATATGAATCACCATGGTCTAAGTGAATACATACAGGAACATCTGTATGAGCTGCTTCGTAAAGCATAGCTTGAATTTGAGCATATCCTACGAAATTGAATTCATCTGGACTCATCTCCAAAATAACTGGTGATTTCAATTCTTTCACAGTCTTCATAACTGCTTTTAACAATTGGTCAGATCCAATGTTGAATGCAGGTACTGCAAAGTGGTTCTTTTGTGCTACTGTTAGCAAATCTTTCATGTTCATTAACATAATATGTTACCTCCTATATAAACTATAAAGATTTTCCTTCTGATCCGGATAAGCGGATATAGTGTTTAACTAATTCTTGACTTTCTTTTTCAACCTGGTGCATCATAACCCAAAAATTGATGTCTGGATCTGCTGCCAAGTGTTTTTTGATTGCTTCTGTATTCGCATTCATAAAGTCGCAACCAACATTAATTTTGTTGATTCCATATTTTACTGATTTCAAGATGTTTTCATCACCTGAACCAGATCCACCATGTAATACAAGTGGCATTTTTGTAAGTTCTTTAATTTCTTTTAATCTTTCAAAATCAAATTTTGGAACATATCCTTCAGGATAATTTCCATGACTTGATCCATATGATACAGCTAATGCATCAATACCTGTTTCTTGTGCAAATCGTAATGCTTGCTGAGGATTCGTTTTCATCTGATCACTAGTGAATTCTTCTCCTTCAGTAGCTCCCATGCATCCTATTTCGCCTTCAACTGATGCGTCAAATTCTTGAGCAAACTCAACAATTTCACGAGTCATTTTAATGTTACCTTCCAAATCATATCTGGAAGCATCTACCATTACACTTGAATATCCATCGTGCAACGCCTTCTTTAGTAAAGGCACCTCTTGCCCATGATCGAAGTTAAGTGCAACTTCCACACTTGCTCTATTTGCCAATTTCTTTACAATTGGAGCAATTAAATCACTATCACAATGATTGACCATGTGTTCTTGCACAATGTTAATAATGATTGGTGCTCGAAGCGACTGTGCAGCTTCAATGCATGCACGAGTCGTTTCGATGTTAAAACAATTTATAGCCATCACTGCGTAGTTTCCTTGGTTTGCTCTTTCAAGCATTCCTTTCATTGAAACATACATATTTTTTATCCTTCTTCTTAAACTTAAATTTTTTATTCGAATGAGATTCCTGATAAATCTACTTCAGCTTCTTCTTCTTCAACAGATCCGCCAGCGTATTCTTCATCAGTTAATTTTTTCTTCAATACATTTAATAAGATTGCTGTTACACAGCTTCCTGCTAATAATGCAACTACTGCAATAAATGGATTTGACATTGCTGGAATTACGAATACTCCACCTGATGGAACTTTAGATCCAACACCGAACGTAAAGCTTATTGCTCCACATACACCACATCCAATTGAAGTTGAAACTACTGTACGAACTAAGTCGTTCATTGCGATAGGGATAACACCTTCAGAAATCATACATAATCCCATTGGGAATGCAACTTTGATTGCATCTTCTTCTTGAGCTGTAAAGATTCTCTTCTTCAATAATTTTGATAACCACCATCCAAAAGTTACACCAATTGGAGGTACCATAGCAGCTAATACTTTGATTGCTTCTGGTTCTGTAATTCCATCCAATAATAAACCATCACAAATTAAGTTAGGAACTTTACTAATTGCTCCACCAAAATCAATACATCCGATGAATCCGATAATGAATCCGTACAATGTTTTTTGAGATTGATCTAATCCAGTTACGAAGTTATTCAATCCGTTAGTCATAGCAGTGATTGGTCCACCTAATACGAAGTACATTAATAATCCACCAATCATAGCTGTTAATGTTGGGATAATCATCATTGGCATTAAAGCTTCAGCCCATTTAGGAACTTTTACATATTTACGAATAGCTAATGCAATATAACCAGCAACGAAACCACCAATCATTCCTCCAAGGAATCCTGCTCCTAAGAATGATGCGATTTGACCCATTAAGAAACCTGGGGCAATACCTGGACGGTCAGCGATAGAATAAGAAATGTATCCACCAATGAATGATGGTAATAATCCCATACCTAGAACACCAAGTGAAGTGAATGCGCTAGGAACAGTCATCTTACTAAGATCTGTTACAACTTCTCCTCCCATTAAGTTACCAACGGCAATTAACAAACCTGATGCAACAACTAGTGGCAACATGTATGAAATCGCTGTTAGCAAGTGCTTTTTAATTTCTCCTAATGCTTTTTTCATTTTTTACTCTCCTTTTTTATTATTAAGCTTATTTAGTTTTGTTTAATTCTGCCTCTACTTTTTCAAGCAATTGTTTAGGCGCTTTAGTTACTAAGCTAGTTCCAACTTTAACAACCTTTTTGTCTTTGAAACGTTCTGTACCAGTGATCTGAATATCAACTGCAAGAATAACAACATCCGCTTCTTGGATTTGTTCTGGAGTTAATTCATCTTCAGTTCCAATAGTACCTTGTGTTTCCACGTGAATCTCGTGTCCTAATGCTTCAGCGGCACGGATCAATTTTTCTTTAGCAATATAAGTGTGCGCAATACCTGATGTACAAGCAGCAACGGCAACAATTTTCATATTACTATCTCCTTTCTTTAGGACTTATGTCCTCTCTTTAACTGTCTAAATGATATAACAGAAAGCGCTTTCTTACACATTAATAGAGGGCATTTTATTGTGGTAATTTATTCCGGAAAATAAAATGGAAAGACTTTTTAATGTGGTACTTTTTCAAATGTCCGTATTAAATTTCCGGATTTAATTGTGGTAACTTTTATTTGTTAATCAGCACAAAAAAATAGACCCAAACATTAAGTTTAAGTCTATATTTGTTCCTTATTTAAAGTAGGATAATGTTAATTTGTTTTGGTTTCTCCACAAAAAGAGCATTTCTGACCGGTAACTATTGTTTCTGTCCAGGCCGCTTTATCAGTAACAGATTTTGTACCAACTTTTACTCTCTGAGTCTCGTATACAGCATCGTGGTGAACTGTTTCGTAAATATCCTTAGAACTAGAAGAATGCCCATATTCTAATAAATGTTCATCCATAGCGCTTCCGCTTGTAGTGCTATATCCGCACTGATTGCAAACGTTGAGAGTTTTAACCCAAACCTTCTCATCCCAAGCATCCTTTACTTTGACCTGTCTATCTTCGTAAACATCTTCCTGATGAGTTTCTGCTGGATGATTTACCGTTTTTGTCACGTTAACCCAGTTGTGTTTGTGCGCTGGCTTTTCTGTATTTGAACTGTTCCCACCATTTGAATTGTTTGAACCAGAACTTGGCTTGTTAGAGCTTCCTCCGTTGTTTGAACCAGAGTTTGGTTTGCTTGTGTTTCCTGCGCTGTTTGAGCCAGAACTTGGTCTGTTTGTGCTACCGGAATTGTCTTTACCATCAGATGTAGAAGGTTTTTTAGTTTCTTCCTTCTTATCATCCTTTTTTGATTCTTCTTTCTTAGCTTCTTCTTTTGGATCCATTGTCGGAGTGGCTGTAGTTTCAGGTTTTACTTCTGTCTTGGCAGAAGCATCAACTACATTCCCACCAGTTACAGCTGTAGAAGCGGGAGCTTTCTGTTCTGTTTTAACTTCGGTTCCATCAGACTTTTTAACAGTTTCTCCATTATCCGTACGGACTAGTTTATTCTGATCAGCAAGCTTTTGCGCTTCATCCTTGTTTACAACGACTGTATCTTTTTTAACCTTAACTGTTTCAGTTTTAGTCTTATCAGTAGATTCTTTATCAGTTTTAGTTTCATCAGTAGACAACTTATCCTTTACAGTTTCAGATTTGATGAAAGCATCTCTGAATGCGTCATAAGCTGTGCGATCAGCTGTAATATTGAAGGTAATCTTATAATTTCCTGTTTTTGAAGTGTCTACTTTAGAACTGTCTACATCAATACCTTTTACGATAGAGCTATCGTATAACACTCCATCAAGGTAATCCACGTCCTTGGAACCTTCTAATACATACATATCATCGATACCAGTATATGTATCTTTGATTGCGTCCTCGTCAAGCTTAGTCGAATTCGTTGCCACTTTATTCGTACTTTCCACTTTTGTGTCTTTCTTTGCACCACATCCTGTTGCTGCCCCAGCAACCATGAGTGCAACTAAAATCATCGAAATTCTTTTTACATTCTTGTTTGTCATTGCTTGTTCCTCCTGTGCGATATATTTTTTCCATGAGCTTTTTGAAGCCACTCATGATTCGAAGCTTTCTTCTTCGCCTCTCGCTATACATATGTCAGAAAATGCAAAATTCTTCATTTTTACATACAGCTATTTTTCTGTATCTAATTTTAGGGACATTTTTGGGTAAATATAGTAGCTTTATTGCATAATATTTGATCTTGGACCTAAGGTTCTATTTTTCAAAAGGATTCTTAATATTCATAACGTCTGGATTTGCATATTCGTTTCTTTGCTTTTCTCTTTCAAGCATGTCGACTAAGTTCCCGGGTTCATAATTCCCTCTTTTTGGTTCAAAAGGGGTGTTAAAAGAAGAAATTTCAAATCGATGGTAATGAGGCTTAACGGTGATTTTTGCATTCCTAGTATTATCCCTAATAGTAGTAACAACATTATCTACTAATTTATCCCTAAAATTATAGCCTGATAAGTTGCCATTTTTAAAGATTTCGTTCTTTAAACTGTTTCTTTTCGCTTTGAAACAGATATACCCAATCGTCCCAATAATTAAAAATAAAATTGCAAATGGCCCAAGTGAAAAGAAAATAACTGCAAATACAATCAAAGGGAGTGTCACTTTCGTATTTTTATTTCTATCATTCATCTTCAATTACCTCGTCATCATCGTCTCCATACATGTCTGATGTGTCTGCTCTCTTTGTGGGATTTTCATTTTCTTTTTGACTGTCAACACTAGAAGAAATCTCTCTTATTTTGTTCATAATTTTTTCTTTCAACTCTGGATCCTTCTTAGTTGTATAGAACCCATATCCTGCAAATCCTGCGAGAATTAAAATCACAATAATCCAAATAGGAAGAACGAATATAACAGCTCCAGACTTATTAAAGAAATAAATTTTCCCACTGATATTAGCTATATCTGTAGTGATATGTCCACCTTTATCGAGATAATATTTCTTTCCATCTATTTTCTGCCAGCCAGTCCCGATTTTACCATTTTTTCCGAAATATGTTTTTTCTCCATCAATTTTAATCCAGCCAGTTTGCATATATCCGGTTTCCTTGTCGAAATAATACGTTTCCCCAGAGACCTTGCGAATCCCTTTGGCCATTTTACCAGTAGAATCAAAGAATCGTTTCCCATCTTTGAATTCGTACCACCCGGTTTTCATTAAACCGCCTTCTTCAAAGAAATAACCTTCTCCATCGATTTTCTGGAAACCAGTTACCATGGTCCCGTTTGATGAATAATATCGGACGCCATCATTTTCAGTATTCCACCCGGTAGCCATGCCACCTTCTTCAAAGAAATAATAATGTTTCCCATCAACTTCTCCTCGGTTAGAAATAAATTTCTTTTCAAATCGCGTTTTATTGTCTTCAATTAATATTCCTGAGACATCGATAATTTTCTGAGCTGAACGGTAATTTCTGTCCATTACGATTTTTTTGGGGTCGTGTCCTTCGAAATCCTTCATGAATCCCATCATGATAGAAGAATCAGCCCCTCGGAAACGGTAGATAGACTGATCGTCGTCTCCTACGACACAAAGATTCGCTGTATCTCCAGCTAATAAATATAAAATATCTCTCTGAATACAGTTTGTGTCCTGATACTCATCGCACTGGATGTATTTGAAGTGTCTTTTGTATTTATTTAATGTCCATTCTCTTTCTTTAAAGAGCTGTAAGCATCGGAGCAACATGTCATCGAAGTCGATTTTACCCATTTCACTCTTTTCTTGTTCATACCTGATGTTAGCATATAAATAGGACTAGTCAAAAAGAGAAAATTTACACCAGTGGT